>Ga0180007_10000399_pt1 | contig 75095 bp, 117 predicted proteins | sample MM_PC_MetaG_FD_121122 | JGI IMG/M metagenome (GOLD analysis project Ga0180007, IMG submission 121122) | Groundwater microbial communities from the Aspo Hard Rock Laboratory (HRL) deep subsurface site, Sweden - MM_PC_MetaG | ecosystem: Environmental > Aquatic > Deep subsurface > Groundwater... | reverse complement strand
CCTGCCTTCTTGGTGGTACAGGTGACGAAGAGACCCGAGGAGCTAGCCAAGCCGATAGCGGCGGCTTTGACACTCCCGTTTACGGGGGCGTTCAGTATCCCTGTCCCCACGGAAGAGTGGGAATATGGCGACTACGGGTTCCAAGTCCTTGCATTTGCCTTTCCTGGCCCTCCGGGCCTGAGTGAGCCGAAGTTCACGACCATAGAACCTGTCCGGATTGCGGCCACGGTGACCATGGAGGTGCTGGAAGCAACCTCGCCGCTGACCGTTTACAGAGGCACGTTGCCTAGGCTCGTCTACGTAGACTACACGGTGATGAACACGGGCAACATAGACACCACATTCGACATCGTGCGATCCCTGGCGCCATACACGGGGCTGAGGACACAAACCATTGCAATGGGGGCGACCTACAGCCCCCCCGATCCTGGCGACAGCATATCGCTGCCTATCACCGCCGTGAACGGCTACTACGACGGAGAGGTCATAGTCAGGCACCTCGGCATCGAGCTTGCCCGAGACACGAAGATCGGTATAGTCTACCTCAGGGATGACCCCAGCTATACGGCAACCCTCACGGGCGTAACTTGGGCACTCTAGGCCGCACTGGGAGGCGTGGTGGACGGGATTTTGCAGGTGAGCCTTAGCTTGAGGCCCGAAGTAGCGGATATAGGCGTTGGAGAGCCGCTAATTGCGGAGGGAACTGTCTGGCTATTCGGATTCCCTTTTGGAGCCCCGGTGCTGATAGCAGTGCATGAGGCAAAAAACTCGCAAGTTCTCTCCGGACCAGTCGGATGGGGGTTCTCCGCGCCTTTCTTTGGGGCATTCCGCATACCGATCCCCACGGAGGGCTGGAGTCAAGGAGAGTACGCATTCACGGCGGTGGTTATCCCCCTCGCCGATTCTCCGGTGACAAGCCCCAGTGCTAGCAAGCGTATAGTGGCACCGCGGTATTCTGCCTCACTCCAAACAAACTGGAAGTCGGGCGAGAAAAACCCGCTGACGATACGCCAGGACCAGGGGGACAGGGTCTATTGTAGGTGGACTGTTGAGAACACCGGGAACGTGTCAGACACCTACGACTGTGTCCTCGTCCTGGGGCTTCCTGCGGTGCAAACCTATACCTATCGGGCAGATAACATCGTCTCCCTTGCCCCGGGAGAGAGTTCAAGCCATATCGTGCCCGTGGATGTGCCGGTGGGGGCCCCTTTAGGGCTGTACGACGGCTACTGCCGGATCTACGGGGAGCCGGATGGAGGTGTCTTCGTGCAGGATGAACAGGGGGATGTGGTTGAAGTTGTTGAGGCGCCTCCTCCTCCTCCACCGCCGGAGCCGCCCGTTGCCAGCTTCACCGCTAGCCCAACCTCCGGGGATGCGCCGCTCACGGTTCAGTTCACGGACCGCTCGACCGGCGACATCACCAGCTGGTCGTGGAGTTTCGGTGACGGCGGGACATCCAGCTCGCGAAATCCCGTGCATACGTACCAAGCTGCCGCGACGTATACCGCAAGGCTCACGGTGGTGGGCCCCGGCGGATCGGGCACCTACACGGAGACCATACGGGTCACGGAGGTACCCCCTCCCCCACCTCCGGCCCCTGTTGCTGGCTTTAGTGCCAGCCCCACATCCGGAGAAGCACCGCTGACTGTCCAGTTCACGGACACATCGACCGGCGAGATAGACAGCTGGGGATGGAGTTTTGGGGACGGGGGCACTTCTACTGCCCGGAGTCCAAGCCACACGTACTCCAGTAAGGGCAATTACACCGCTAGGCTTACGGTAACAGGCCCGGGCGGCTCGGATAGCGCCTCGCAGGCGATAGAGGTTTGGGAGTACAAATTCAACATAGGTGACATCGTGACGGACGGCGAGTTCATCTACAGGATCACTGACCGTCGGCGCCAGTTCGGGGTTAACTACTACTGGTGCGAGCCCACCAATGGTGGCACAGCCCACTGGATACCGGAAAGCCAACTGAGGATAGCATAATGCTCAACTCGTGGCTGGAGAAGAAGCTCAAAGGACATAACCCGGGACTCCCGGAAGACGTGCGCCTTTCCCTGATAGTCGAGGCGTACCCCGCAGCCCTGGAGCAGGTGCAGGCGCAACTGGAAAGGGTAGTTGATGTGGAGGTGGGCAGAACCGCCTTCCGGTTCATAGAGGTCGCCGCCCCGGCCTTCCTCGCCGAGAGGATAGCTGAACTCCCCGGCGTGAAGCTCGTGAGCTACAATATGGTGAAGAAGATCTTCCCACTCCCTCGCATAGGCCAGCTCACCATCGTTGATGACCCCCTCATGGGGAAGGTGGAGATAGACAACATCATCTGCCCCAAGGAGAGGCTGGGCCTCGATATGCTCCTGCCCTTCTCGCCTCTCAGGTTCGCCAAGCACCACGGTCCTCTCGGCGATGTGGAGATCATTCCCACCATCAGGAGCCGGGAGGTCATTCTGGACATCCCCACGGTGCTGACCGGTAGAGGGGTGAAAATCGCGGTCTTGGACACCGGATGGGCCCCTATCCTGCCGATAGTGCGCGGCAAGGCGTTCAGCACGTGTTTGACGGACCCCGGGACGCTAGATGGGCATTCGCACGGATCTTGGTGTACCTCGGCGGCTGGTGGCAGCAGGGATCCGTCCCTTCTGGGGACGTGTCTGGGCGTGGCCTCCGAATGTGACCTGATGCACGTCAAGGTGCTCCACGGGATATTCGGCTTCGGACTGTCGATGGATATCATCAAGGGGATGGAACTCGCTGTGCAGGAGGGGGCGCACGTGCTCTCGATGTCGCTCGGTGCGGAGGAGTCGCAGGGCAGCGAGCAGGAGGACCCGGAGTGCATCGTGGTGAACGAGCTGGCGGAGAAGGGTATATTCGTCGTCATCGCTGCTGGCAATTCGGGTCCCGATGCGTGGACTATCGGCGCCCCCGGCTGCGCCTCCGGTGCCATCACTGTGGGCTCGGTCTCGATGACTGACTATAGTCAGCCAGCTTGGTTCTCCAGCCGGGGTCCCCAGACGAGGAACAACCCGGATGGGGATGTGAAGCCAGATGTCCTCGCCCCGGGTGGTGGTAGAGCAAACAGCGAGGATACCCCGGATGAGGTACTGATGTCGGGGGCTACTGGGTGGGCTCAAGGTATGTACCTAGGATACAAGGATGTGCACGGGTGTATGCACGGCACGTCTCAGGCGACACCAGCGGTGGCTGGACTGGTTGCCTGTCTGCTCGAAGGCGGACGCATCTCGACGCCCGCCGACTTCAAGCGCATCTGCGCCGCGAAGGGGCACGCCAAGAGTCCCGACGACGGATGGGGATGTGTTAAGATAAGCTGGTTCGGGTAGGAAGAGGCAGAGATGAGCCAATACGGCCCAACCCGTAGCGAAAGAGCAATTACGCCAGAGTTTCAAGCCATCTGGGAAGAGGCCCTGAGAGAGGCGCCTCCCTTGTCCGACCCAAGCATACAGTTTGAGGCCAAGCACGCCGGCGTCGCCCCCGCCGAGATACAGGAGTTCATCGCCCACGAGATATATTTGGGCAAACGGCGCAAGCTCTCGGAGCGCCTTTATGCCGAATCTTTGGCGAAACTTACGCCGGCAGAGCGGCAGGCTATACGTCGGGAAGAGGCAGCGGAGCGGAGAGAGGAGCGGAGAGAGGAGGAGAGGGAGCGGAGAGAGGAGGAGAGGGAGCGCCGGGAAGAGGATGAGGGGGATGAGGGGGAGCAGGGATCAAGAGTGCCCAAACATTACAAACCATCACCTTGGAGGTAGCCAGTAGTATTCTTCCGTCCATCTCCTCCTTGCGACTGGTCCGCCGGGCTTTACTCCTTTCCCCGGCGGGTCAGCGTTTTGTGGTAGAATGAGGCCATGGGTGAGCAATTCCAGCCCCTTGACCCACTAGGACTCTTCGGGAAGGGCGTGTTGCCCGATCCCCTAGGCCTGTTCAAGCCTGCGGAGCCGGAGGAAGCCCAGCAGGAGCACTACACCATAGACACCGAGGGCTGCCAGTATGGCTTGGAGTGTGTCCGCGACCATCTCCTGAGAGCCCACCTCTACATCTCCGAGGCCCTCCGCTTCAGTTCCAAAGGTGAGATCACCCCTGAGGCTGCCGCCAAGGTGCGGCTGGCCCGCGAGCAACTTCTCTGTGAAGATGACTTCAGTGCCGCCATGGAGATAGGGCCACCTCTGCAGTACGAGGTCTTGAAACTGCTAGCAGCCTCGCGCGACACATGGAAAGCCATCGAACGGGTCCACTTGGACCAAGGGGAGGGAACCCCGGACGACCTACGGGAGGTGGCGAAGGCGATACGTGCCCTCTACGAGAAGGCATACGATATTGACCGGAGATATCGGGCTACTGCAAGCCCCTAATCTTTCTCAGATTGCATCGACGAGTCCCGACTGCCCCACGTGTTCGCCCTAGGGCTGCGGCAATGCTACGCAAGCTGTCACTGCTATGGAGGATATAGTCGTCCTCTTCTGGAGTCCACTCAGGGAAGCTGGGCGTTGTGAGATTGAGAAATGACATCTTCCTCCCAACGGCCTGTTCTGTTCTGCCGAATTTCTTGGCAAGGATTCTAATTTTGGTTCCTCGGTGCTGCTCCAGATAACGGATTTCTTCGGCAGTCCAAGGGTGCTTAACCTGATATCCCAAGAGATGTGACTTAGTCTTAATCCCAGAGACACTCCTGTTCAGTTCGTGGGCAAGTTCGCTGGTTTTGACAGTGCCATACTTGTCTTTTAGGAGTCGGAGTTCCTCCTCGGACCAGAAGTCGTCCCTCTTGTGGAGTTCAAAGAAGTCTAGGTATCGTTCCACAAGCACCCTCTTTCTTGAGAGGGTAACCCCGATGTGGTCTAAGTAGCAGCGGACATCCGCTATCCTGTCGAGCAACAGAGCTCCAGCCCGGCCGTTTTTGGTGGGAACGAGTCGTGGATGTTGGATCCCGAAGGCGCGAAGCAATGTGGCGAGTTGGCGCAGGCCATCACCGTTGACGCTGCGGAAGCCGAGAACCGGGCGCATGTTCTTACCAGCTGGTGAGACCCAACCGTCACCATCGAAGAATCCGTTGAGGAAGCCCTGTTGGGCTTCGGGTGATCCACGCATGATGGAATTTGGGATACGCCATGTGTATGAGCCAGGGGTTGCGGCACCTTCTACGGCCTGAGCGAGGAGCAGGCGGTTAACACGGACGCGCCATAGATTGCGCGTCCCCCGCTCGCCTTTTTTGACTGGCCGTATGGGGAACCGCTCCCCCATTATTGTATAAACAGCATCCCGGAATGCCTGAACGTATTCTCTGTCGACTGCAGTAAGGGAGATCCGGTAGTGCTCGGTGTGACCATCGGAAAGCAGAGCACCATATAAGTACCCCCAAGCGTATGGCTCTTCAGTGAGCAGGCGTAGATTCACTGGTAGAGACATGGCCCTTGAATTATACTCTATAAACCCCGACAAAGTCTAGGGAGAGCCTATGCCTAGAGGCTCCACGCCTATCGCTCTTGACGGCCTATCCTAGTATCATTTATGATTCTAATATCCTATAAGAAAGGAGGCAACGAAGTGGCTGGGATCGGCTAAGGTCCCTCCTGGCTCATAACGGTGAAACCCTACTCAGTAGCTAGGCTGGAATGAGGGCAATGCCGTGGGAAGCTCCTGGGAGACCATGCGCCTCTTAGAGTAGCCCCGTAACGACTGAGGTGAAAGCCGAGGTGGAGCACTCCGAAAATCTGAATCTACGCTCCACAATACGCCGGGGTATCCGCAAGGATACAAGGTATAGTCTGGCCCACCAGTAATGGTGGAATCTCTGTTACGCGAACCTAGCAGCCCTTATGGCGAGCCGGAATGTCTCGATTTCGAGAACGCCGTTTAACCCCGACATCGTGGTCAGTCGTGGCCCCATGCATCCGTGAGGATACATAGGAACCCCGTGAATTCAGGGAACGCCTAAACCAGCGATGGCACGGCAACCCTGAGCGAAGCCCACCAAAGGATAGATAGTCGGTGGGAACGTGCAGAGACTATGCGCGGGGCATCTCCAGAGGAGATGATGAGATAGTCCGAACTTACGGGAAACCGTAAGAGGTGGCAGAAATGACCACCCGCCTTCGTAAGAAGGTTACCAAGCAACAGCAAGCATCAAGCGAGCCAGTTTCCCCAAGGGTGTGGTACCTGCGCATCTGCGGGCCTACCTGATCCCCGCTGGGACCGGCAGGGGCATCACGGGCACCGGCATCTACAAGGGCAAGCTGGTACCCAACACGGCTATCAATGTCGCACGGCGTCACGGCGGCAGATAGTCGCTAGGGCCCTGACCAGCAGGATCAAGCGAGCACCCCTCAGCGTCTTGACTGAGGTGTTGGGGGGTGTTATGCTTTTCTCGCCATGGGTAAGCCTAAGGGGTTAGACAAAGACGACGTTTTGGTCAGGGAAGTCCGATACTACCAACTGGTGCGGGCTCCCACCCTTCGCCAGTACATTCACCGGAGATTCGTGAAATCTGTGATGGAGTCCCTGAAGGTGGGTCCCGGGGTGGGCATCGACATGGACACCGGGCGTCCGGCACCGCTCACCGCCATCGAGGCCAAGGCGCGGATCAAGGGGTCGAAGGCGGAGAACCTCATGCGCGAGCACCCAGAGTGGATAGAGGACTACTACAAGGAGTATCCTGAGGTGGAGAGGTAGCGATGGCCCTGAAAATCCACCGGCCCGATGAGTTTGATGTGGTAGTCGTCGGCACCAAGGACACCGCTTGGCTGAAGGAGGACCTGAAGGAGGAGATAGAGGCCGGGCTGGTGAGGTATGTGGATGCGGAGGAAGAGCCGGAGTTGGTCAAGGAGATATTCGGCAAGGATCCGGGGGAAGTGACTCAGCCCCTTGCGGTGGTGGCGGCGAAGGGGGAGCAGGACGGTTTGACTTGCGCCCTCTCGGCCGTCGGACGCAGCATCATCATCCATTGTGAAAACCAGATAATCGACATCAGGCGTCGCAAAGACGACGAGAACCTACCTAGGGAGGCTGAGACCGAATCCCCTTAACACCTCAGCGACTGCAAGCTCCATGATTTCTAGGGCATCCAGTGCCGCCACGACATTTGCTATTTGAGCGTCTTCCCGCTCTCTCTGCTGGAAGAACCCCTCAATCCTGACCAAGTGCGACCGCATCTCCCTGAGGCGTTTGATGTCGTCCGGGAGTTGCTGGAGAAGCTGCTCAAGCTCCTCCTGCGTTATCTCAGGGAGGCCTTCCTCGACCCACGGGGAGGGCTTGTAGGGTCTCTTTTCGTAGAGTCCGGGGTTTCGCACGGCTACCTCCAAGGGGATGGTTTATAGGCGCGGCCAGCCTTTGTGACGCCAACGGGCGGAGGCTCGGTTGGAATGACCGCCTTGGGTACGAGGTCCGGGTAGTCTTTCAGGACTTCGGCAGGCACGGGCTTGCCTTGCCCTAATGCCTTCTCTACGATTTCCCGATGCTCAAAAAAGCGATTCTGCTGTCCACATCGAATAAGCAGGCCCTTCCTGATATCGGACTTTGTTGCGGCACCTAAGAGAACCTCCATGATGATATCCCGCTTGGTTCCAGTTGGGTCTATGACCGCCTCGCGCTCCATTCTCTTTGAGAGTATGCTCCGGCGTAACCTCGGTGCTATCTCTTCGGTAGGGATAACGCTGTCCAGTACAGCTTCCTTCGCACGCCAGTATTCATCGCCTAAAAGTTCTGGCTTGGTCTCAGGCAACTCTCGGCCATAGCTGTATTCATGCCTCGTCATCTGCCACGGCTCTTTGGCCTCTGGAGACATCGGCTACCTCCAAGGGGATGGTTTATAATGAGGAGGCAACCCCTCCTCGATGTCTTCTAGGTCAGGTAGAGGCCACTCTCTAACCAACTCCCGCTTTAGTTCATCTATCCTAGTGACGGCGTCCTCAGCATGGGCGGCGAGAGCCGCATCTCTGGCGGCCTCAAGGCCTCCTGCAGTTACGTAGTGGGTTGCCTCAGCTAGATGCCTAGTGTCAGCCAAGTAGGCAGACTCCAACCGAGCGGCCGCTATGGCTATCCGGGCAGCACTGATGCCCTGCTTGTGTGACAGACCAATCTTAGGCCACGTAGCTTTTGCAAAGCTAAGCCCTGAGGAGGTAAGTCCGACATTGGGATAAAGCAGGTCTTCTACTTCTTGAGGCGACATAGGCCTTTCCATAACTACCTCCCGTTCATAGCTGCGTGCTCAAGCACCCACTTGTTGAGGTTCCGGGCGAAGAACTCGCGCTGGTTCTTTTTGCCGAACTGGCCGTTGCCCGTGATGAAGCGGCGTGCGGTGGCCCGGGCCAGCTCCGTCTCGCGCATATCCTCCCTCTTGACCTTCCTCGTGGTGAGCCAGTCTGGGGTGAGCTCGGGGAGTTCGGATATCGTGATGCTCATTCCGTCCGGGCTGGTGCCCCGGGGCCAGGCGGTTACGGCACCATCGTTGTCCTCTAGGGCGAACCCGGAGATGACCAGCTTCTTCAGGATGTACTCCGTAAGCGTTTCAGCCATCGACTTCACTCCTGAGGTACTTGTCCTCTTCCTCCTTCAGGTGCTCGGCGCAGAAGCCGATGCCGTGGCACCTGCACATGGCGATTGGTGGCCTGTCGCAGGAGAAGCATCGGGGACCCTTGCGCGAGGTGATGCCGAGTGCCTCTATCTGCTGTTCTATCCCAGTAGGCTCCTCGCCGAACAGCGAGACTCCGCCCCAGGCCTTGGACAGCTCTTCGGACCAGTAGGTGGGCAGCGAATTGTGCATCAGACTGGTGAAGTCGGGGTCCTCGGCGTCCACGTAGGTCCAGCAACGCCTCTCGCCGGACTTGCCCCTTATCTCCCTCTTGGCGTTGACGAGCAGCTCTCGGAACCACTTGTCTTTACTACCTTGTTGGATTTGCCTTCTGGACGGTTCTTTTATCATCACGACATCGACGCCGCGGAGTATCCGGGAGCCGATGTCCCTTGATGCGTGGAAGACGAAGATGACTATCTGGTCGCGCTGCCGGCTGAGGGAGGAGCAGGCCTTGATGAACTCTTCCATCCGGCCTCCGGCGGGGAGTTGCGTCGTGCCCTCGTCCACGAGCACCATCGCCTTCTCCGTAACCAAGGCATCCCCGAGGTCTTTCAACACGTAGTTGGCTGGCAGGAGTGCTTGCTTCTCGCGGGGGAAGTTGACGACGATTGGCAGGAGATCGTGCTTTGGCGCCAGGGTTTCCATCAGGTAGTAGCCTAGGCCGCTCTTGCCCTTGCCCTTGTAGCCGACGATGACATTGACGGTGCTGGGGCGTATGAGGTCTTCCCATTTCATGGTGACTGCTCCTCTCCTTGGCCCTGTGCACCAAGAGACTCATATCGCCAGAACTGAGGCTTTACCTTCGATGAACTGACCGCCACACCCAAAGTGAACATCAGCAGAGGAGAAACCCACGTGCCCTTTTCATCCTCATGCTCACGCCAGGGTAGGTGGCGCAATCGGCGAATGAACCAGTATGAACCCACCATGCTAGGCCAGAAAATGTCAGCTATATCAGCCAATCGCCTTCTCCACCAAGGCCAATCGAAGTATGCGCCAACGGCTGTCAGAGTAGCCCAGTCATGCTGCTTGACTTCGCCTTTCCGCATCGCTCTCCTCCTTCCTCATTATAGCATCTCATGCAGTACCAGACCGTCTTCCCCCATTTCCCTTGAAGCTGCTCTCGGCGGGTGGCCCCGTGAACCTTTGAGACCGCAACCGTCCCTTTTGGGATAGGGTCACCGCAGCGGTGACAGGTATGGTCAGCCCGTGTAGGCGCCACCTTCATAGCGTGATGTTCGTGTCCTCTCTTTTCTGACCGGGTGCTCTTCGAGCAAAGGACACCAGTCGCAATTGCTGTCAACGGGGGTGAACACCTTGCCCCGGAGGATGTCCAGAGGGATGGCGTAGCCCGCAGGACCCAGGGCAGAGGCGAGCTGGGCCTTCAGGGCCGTGGCGCAGGCCGGGCACATGGTCGTTTTGATCACTTGTTAGCCTCCTTTATGGCGTTGACGAACTGGGTGGTCTCGTTGATGGCCTTCTGCGCCTTGTTTCGCAGGACAGTCATCTCTTCAGCGGTGATGTTCTCGTCCTCCAAGGCGTTCCGCAGTCCTGCCAGAAGGTCTCGTTGGGCCTCCAGCATCTCGGTCGCCTCTCGGCCCACCTCCCTCCATTTCTTGATGCGGGGGATAATGGCCGCGATGAGCGGGGCCAAGAAATTGACCACCATGATGGCTATCCGGATGGCGCTTGCCATGGTACACCTCCCTCTGCTTTTTCTACTCGGAACCCCGGGATGCTCTCTTGGGGGATGCCGAACCTCCGAGTCAGGCAGCGCTTGGCGATGTCGATGGCCAGCCTGCCCGGCGGTGTCTCGGGGCTGAAGAAGTTGTAGATACGTTCCCGTTTTTGGGTCCTAGGGTTCACCCAGCTAATCCAGAAGGGCATAGCAAACCTCCTGTGTCTATTATACCAGCCATCGCACCAGCCAGAGCCAGAACGCGACCCAAGCCCATATGAAGGATAGGCCAAGGGTCATCTCGATGAGTTCCCGCTTAGTGCATCTCATTTGGCCAGCCCAGGACTCCTTGGTCGTAGATATAGATTCGCCCAATTACACTAGAGGACGTATCGACATAGTTCAGAGGCTGGGCACAGCGTGAGCAGATTTCAAGGGTGCGATCCCCCCAGCACCTCTCGCAAAGAGCGAGTCCGCACCGAGGGCATTGCTCCAAGGTGAAGTCTGGTTCCTCGCCGCAGCGGTCACAGTACATCGTAGCCTCCTTCCTCTACATTCTATCCGAGAATGGTTCATGTGGCTTTGATGTCGGACTGCACGAACTCGATATCAGCCACGAAAGTAACTCGGGGCCTACCCCGATGATTCATGTCAACTGTTAGGCCCCCAGAACTGATCACCGGTTGGTCACGGCTTACGGCATGCCAAAGACTGCGAATGGTTTTACCGATCTCTAGCGGATCAGGAACCTGGGTGTGTATACCTAAAACCCATCTCCAGCGGAAGAGCCGATAGATGACTTCGAGTTGCAAAGCAACGGCATCTACCCACTCAGGATCCAATTCTGGTTTCATCCAAGTCATCGTAGTCCTCCTTTCTCTATCCTTGCCCGATACTGCTTATACGTGCGCTCACTGACCTCCTCCTGCCGGGCGGCGGGGTGGCCGCAGGAGGCCCAAGGGTTGCGGCTGTTACCTCGACAGTAGACCAGCTTGCAGTTGCGGCAGCGGTAGTGGCGACCAAACACGAGTTCCATGCTATCTCTCCTTTCCTTCTATCCTCCTGAGAATCAGCCTGGCCATCTTGTCCAAGCAGTGCTCGCAGTCCACTTCCTCATAGGTTCCCCATACCTTGGAAGCGGCGACCATCCAATTGCACCAGCGGATGGGAGCCCCTCCTGTGGGGGAGGTGTAGTAGTAGTGCACCTTGTGATCCGTCTCCGCCGCACCGCGCCAGACATTATCCCCTCTGAGAGCATCACCAATCATCGGCGGTCTACCTTGATCCATCTCTTCTCTACGCCCAGCTTCAGCAGCCAGTAGTACAGGGCCCCCTTGCTGGTGTTCATCTCCCGGGCATACCGCTCCAACCCCCTGTTGTTGAGCTTGTCCAAGAGCCGCCCTGTTTTCAAGGCCCGTTGCAGCTTCTGTTCTAGGCTGGGTGGCATATCAGTCCCCCGTCAACAGTTTGGTGATAATGTCGCCCTCCAGTTTGAGAAGGCGTTCGTCCAGCTCTTTGGCCTTTTGTTCCAGCCTGTCCACGCGTCCCTCAGTAGATAGAAGGGTTCCCTCGTAGCCTGTGAGCCGAGAGAGGATAGCGAGATGGGTCAGCTCTTCCCGTAACTTCTTGTTCTCCTCCTCAAGCTGGACCTTGGTCTTCCTCGTCATGTCCCCTCCCAAGGCTTGTTCATTCCAATACCTTCATGACCACTCTGAACGTAAAGAACTCCAGCAGGCACTCCTTGGGGATCCGCTTCGTCCCCCCGAAGATGTCGTTCACTATGTAGAGCCAGCCACCGTGCCGCCCCCGGCAGACGGGGCAGCGCCATGTCCTCTTTGGGTAGTATCTTTTCTCCCAAGGGAACCACTTCTCCCTGACGACCTTCTCCTCGCATTTGGAGCAGATGCCCACGCCCCAAGGCTTCGGGGACGATGAAGGCGAGTCCTCGGTTGACATAAATGCCCACTCAAGACACAAGCGGCAGCGATAACGGTGAGTCGCGTTCCAGCTCTGTTTGATCATCGCCTATACCACGCCCGCTATCCTGTCCAGAATGTACTCGGGGGCGAGCTTGGCGATGTATTCGGCCAAGGCTTGCTTCATCCTCGGAGTCAGTTGGCTTCTGCCGTCGGGCCATAGCTTCTTATACCCAGCAGGCACGACGATGCGATCCAGTACATCTCTGACTGCTGGACTGCCTTTGCGGAGGTGGGCCTTCACCAGCATGGGCATTTGCATCGCTATCTCCCACAGTAGGTCACCACCCACTGCCCCTTGGTCACATCGCTGCAATACCTCCCGTAAGGCTTGGGATAGATGGGCCCGATAGTGGAGTGCCTGGCGACGCTCGTCTTTCATCACCGCCCTGCTATCCTATCCATGATGACCTCCGCCAGGGTTTCCTCCTCGAGGTTGCTGACTCTGTTCAGGGCGAATACATCCTCAAACAGCGTTTTCTGTGGCCTCTCGCCATTGATGGATTTAACGGTCAGCAGCCTCAGCACGAAGCCCTTCGAGCCAGCCCCTCGGTAAGGCCAGTGTTGGACCTTGGGATATCGGCCCACTATCCTGACCGTCTTGTGGCGGGACAGCTTGTACTGGAAGGCGACGGACTCTGGCCACTGCCACTTCTCGTGCAGACCCTTTGGCGGGTGTATTGCCAGTGCCTTAGCTATGGCCTTGTGCAAGGCAAAGTGCTTTTGCTCGGTGAAGGAGCCTCTTCGTAGGTCCCTCCTCTTGGCGGGGGAAGGTTCGCCACCCCTTCCTTGTTGTTCATCTGAGGTTCCTGAGTCCGAAGAGGGTACCTTCCGGACACGGAACGGCATTTGACCCCGCCATCGTTCGTTCTTAATCATGCTATCCTACCCTAACCATCATGTTCACGAGGGCCTTCTGGAGCCGATCGAGTTCTTCCCTGAGCCTCGCGGAGCCCCGCCGCTCTATCACCTCCCCAAGTTCCTTCATCATCCGCAGCGTCCTCTCGATCATCCTGCCCGCCAGCTTGAATCGGCGGTTGTCAATGTGGCCCCATATCCGCTCCAGCCTAGCGTCTAGGTCGTCCAGCCAGGAGAGGACCTCCTGGTCGTAGTGCCGAGTCAGCTCCCGGGCCTTCTCGGGGTCGGATACGGTGGTGTACCAGACGAAGAGCTTGCCGACCTCGGCGAGCTTGAGAATGGCGAAGCTGGCGTCCTCGGTCCAAGGGGCAAGGTAAACGCTCTCTGTGTGCTGGGCGAACCCAGCACGGGGAGCCTCCTTTAGGAACTCATATCTGGCCTTGTTTCCCGCCTCATTCGTCGGCAGGTCATATGTGAGCAGGATCCAATCGGATATGATCTCCTTGATCTCCACCGGCACCTCCATGATGATGGAGGCTGCCTCAAGCACTTCCTTCTGTTCGTGCGTCATCTCTCTCCTCCTTCAACTCGTCAGGATTTCGGTTATCGCCTTCTCGGTCGCCTCGTCCATGTCCTTCGTGGTTAGGATGTGCTCTTTAAGCAGGGTCACAAGAAGGGTGGAGAACATAGTGTGAAAGCAGCCGGAACAGTAGGCAACCTGTGGGTGCCATGCTACAGATACTCTTATCCGTCGCTGGCCTTTCCCCAGCGTCTGTTTACATACCGCACAGCGTTGGGCGTGTTTGGTGGGCTTTATGTCCGACTCGATGGTGAGCACAGCTTCACCAGTCCTCCTTGCCTTCAAGCCTCATCGTCACCGCCTCTATCTCAAGCCTGCGCTGGTTCCGGTGAGCGTCGATAGCAAGGAGGACAAGGGGGGAGCTCAGGGCAATTTGAACTCCACCTATCACGTAGTCCCAGACACCATCGGCTTGAACTAGGATGAATATGCCCAGACCTATGACGGCCAGAGTAAACAGGACACTCAGAACCTTTCGCTCACGGTGGTGCTTGGCCATGCGGATGTTGAACTGCACCCTGTTCTCCACTACGCTATCTCCCCCTCTATCCTCATCAGGACCAGCCTTGCCTCTAGCTCCTCCTTGTTGAACGTCACCGCGTAGCCGCCCTCTAGGTAAAGGAGGATGGTGTCCTCCTGTTCCTCGTGCAGGATCACAAGCGACTTCTCTACTATCGGTATCTCCTTCCAGCCCGATTTGCGGTCATCATAGCACGAGATGGTATTCACCTTCGATGTGTCGGCTGTAGGGGGCTCGAGCGCAATGTGGTAGCCCGTATCAAGGCTGAGCAGCAACTCCTCCTTGTTCCAAGAAAGTCGTGTCGTCAGCAGCCGCCCCTGTGCCAGCGTCTTCTCTTTCCGGCGGTCATAGACTACAACATCGGGGGCGCCCATTATCCGTCCTCCCTCGCTTGGTCTACGACCTCCCGGAAGGCCTTCCACGCTGGCATTATAGCCTCGTTGTGGGCGTTTTCGGCTTGGTTTACGGCCTGTTGGTAGGCCTCCCACGCTTGGTCTAGGGCTTCATGCCAGGCCTGCACCATCGGCGCTGTGGCCTCTCGATAGGTCTTCCGTGCTTGGGCTACGGCCTCATCGTAGCGTTCCTTGCTCATTGCTTTTCCCATTATCCCTCCTCCCCCGCCTTCGCCATCGCCTCCATCGCATGGACGACCTGTGCGCCCCACCGGAGAAAGTGGGGCAGGTTCTGGACGAACGCCACCGCTACCGCTATCTGTTTAATCCACATTGTCTCCCATCCCACCCGCTGATTATAGACGAAGGTAGAACGCGCATTGAGTTGTGGGTCGTCGTATATCAGGGTCATGCTATGGATAAGAGCGGGCGTAGGCAGGGCCTCGGCGAAGTCCGTCAGGATACCTCCCACCATCGAGACCATGGCATCCTCCACCTTCTCGCCGTCCAGAAGCCGGAGGGAGTCTTCGGGGCGCACCGACACTATCAGTTCGGCGTACCCCAGCCGGGTCTGGTGGATGTGCTCCTTCACCTTCTCCCGGACATGGGCTATCATCGACTCAGGGAGGCCTTCGGTGTTGGTTGTCACCCGATGGGATGGGTGGCGGCCATACCATTCGCGGGGTTCTTGGTCTATCCGCTCGTCCCGGGCTATCACGTGGTGTCCTTTGAACTCCACGGAATAGGGGGCCCTGCGGATAGTCACCGTCTGCGGGGTAACGGCCCGCAGGTCGTCGCACAGGCTCAGCAGTCTCCTCTCGCCTTTCATTCTATCCCTCCGTATTCTTTGTCCTCACACTGGGGGCAGATGTCAGCACCTAGTGGTAGGGCTACATCTGGCGGGCGATTTGTTCTGAAAGGGTACTCCTTGCCACAGGAACGGCACACCGCCGTCCTATCGTAGGTAGGGCCGTCGGGCACGATGGCTCCTGCTCTTCGCAGGAAATCGTCTAAGTCCATAGCTATCTTTCCTCCAGCCTTACTACCTCCCCGAAGGGAGGCTCAACGTCCGTCGTCATTATCCACAGCACGGGGTACGCCGGCTGGTCGGGCCAGCCGGAATTGGGGTAGCCATCGGTCATGTAGAGAAGGCAGGGGACATTGAGATTCCTGTCCTCTATCTCCTTGAGGACGGGATGGAATGAGGTTCCCCCCCGGCCAAGTACCTTTGTCGGTATCTCCCCCTCGTAGGCGGTAACGACATCGTAGCTCTGCACGGCGGCATCGCACTGAAAGATATGCAGGGTGAACGAGTCGAACTGCTCGGTTATCCCTTTGACCTCGGAGATGACGTTCCGTATGTCCTCGTCGCTCATGGATCCCGATGTGTCGATTCCGATGGCCACCTCAACAGAGTCCCCGTAAGTGCTCGGGAGATACAGCGGTATCCAGAGATATCGCTTATTGGCTGGGAAGAGACGGTAGTTACTCTTGATGGTCGACTGTATGAAGTCCCTCAGTATCACCCGCCAGTCCAGCTTGGGGTGGACAAGGTCCTCCACCAGGGAGGCGATATGTCCCGGGAGCTTCCCCGCCATCCGAGCCTGGGTCGCGGCCCGCGCCACCCGCTCCTTCCAGACCACGGGGTCATACACGGGGGCCTTGCCGTTGCCATTCCCGTCCTCGCCGTCCTTATCCCCGTCGCCCCCCTGGGCGTTCTCCCAGACATCGTGGTTGTCCAAGGTGCCTTTGCCGCCACCGCCGCTGGGTGTCTGCGGCGGGTCAGGGAGCAAGGGATATATCTGCTCCGCCGCCATGTCCTCGAACTGCTTGTCGTATAGGCATCCCTTGGGGAGCTCGAAGCCGTCCTGCAGGAGCAAGCTGTTTATACTGTAGTCCGTCGCATAATTCCATTTCAGCCTGTCCCTAGTGCCGATTCGGATAATATGGCCCAAGGCACAGTGGTAGACCTCGTGGGCCAGTACGCCCATCGTCTCTTCAACAGTCAAGCTCTTGATCCACTCTGGGTTGTAGTAAAGGTGGGTGCCGTCTACGGCGCAGGTGTTGAGGATTATCTCCCGGTTGGTGACTATCACCTCCGCCTCCACCTCCTGTAGATGCATAAGGAGGTAGGAAAAGAACGGGCTATCTATCAGAAGGTGAACCTTCGCCCTCTCCAATTCTTTCACAGTATCACCTCGCGGAACTTCAGCATCCATTGCTTCCTGTATGCCTCCGAGGCGGTCAGCGCCTTCCTGTGCTTCACCATCAGGAGTTTGATTAGGAGTACTGCGAACTCGGCAGGATACCGCATCGAATACGCCACCAGGTGGTCGACGTGCTTCTCCTCGCACCTGTTGGCGCAGGCGGTGATGCAGGCGTATTTGAGGTCCTTCCGCTCGGGGATGGTATTGGCGCCGTTGAGGATGGCGGCTATGTCGGGGAGGTTCTGGTAGACATCGAGGTAGGCTAGATACTCGGCCCCAGCACCGCCGCCGACGGTGCCGGCCACGGCTTCGGATAGCAGGTTCCTAGGGATAGGCTTCGTGCCTGTGGTGCTGTTGCCCATGAGGCGGGAGACGTACTCCCATGACCGCGGGGTCGGAAAAGCCCGCTCGTCCCGCTGGGGATCGAAAGCGAACAGCAAGTCGGGTCGGAAGCGGATGAACCCTATCACTTCCGAGGCGATGTTGTGCATTATCGCCCAGTCCGTCCAGTCGTCGAGGGATACGTCGAATTCTATGTGTATGAAACGGTTACTGAGGGGGGACGGCATACGGTGGACGACCGCCCTATCCCCCTGGCGGTTGCCCGCGCCGATGATGGTCCACCCTTTGGGCAACTCGTACTCGCCCACCCGCCTGTCCAGCACTAGCTGGTATCCCGACGCTTGCACCAGCGGCGGTGCGGCATTCAGCTCGTCCAAGAACATGATGCCCCGCTCGCCGTCTCGCTTCATGTCGGGGAGGAAGGATGGGGCCAGCCACTCGGCACGGCCCTCTTTCGGGATCGGGATTCCTCTCAGATCTGTGGGGTCTAAAAGGGTCATCCGAATGTCTAGGAACCCGACCGCTTGCCGCTCGGATACCTGCCGGACAACGGACGACTTGCCCACGCCTGGAGCGCCCCAGAGGAAGATAGGGGTGTGATTGCCCCGATCCAGTATCTCCTCCAGTAGTGCCTGCACGTCTTTCGGTCTCATCGGTCTCCCTTCTTGGCAGCCTCGTCAGCCCGTGGGCGCCACCCCACGGGGAGCCGGGCTATCCCGGCTTTCGGCTTTTCCGATAATACCCCCGTGCTATCCTCCTTTCTCCTCGGCGGCGATCTCCTCGAGGGTACGGAGGCAGTCTAGGAGGGCGTCTAAGACGCCCTCGGGGGTGCCTGGGACGTTGGCTATGTGAAGGGTGTGTCGGATGATAGCCATGACTTCGTGGGTGGTCATGCGGCTCCTTTCTCCCTGAGAATGGACGTGTCCAGCAGCATCTCGCTGTATTCGATAGGCGGCCACCGGAATCCTACCTCGAGGTGCTGGACCAGCGCGATATTGTGTATGCTGGTGATGGCCACCCGAACCCAAGATAGGCTCCGCCTTTCGGTGCTGGCACCCATGAATCCAGCCCGCCTTGGCTGGAGAACCTCCAGCTGAAGATATATGTCCCTCGGTCGCTCCATCCTATCCCCCTTTCCTAAATCTTCCCTTGCTATCCCGCCCCATGTCGGGGCAATCCGCGATGCTGACCCACCTTTGCTGTACGGCGCACCAGACGGGGCCGCCGTATGCAGCGGCAAGGGGGCCTACCGACGCCATCCTACCGCAAGCCGGACACCGGATGGTCACTTTGGCACCACCTGGCAACGGCACATTACCACCGTGACACCGGGCCGTGTTCGCATCCGTACCTCCCCCTCGTCGTCCTCGTCCTCCACGGAGATGATAGCGGGGAGCTTTACCCCGTGCTCCCCCCGTCGGACGACATATCCTTGGGCCAGCCACCGGCGGAAGGTGTACCAGTCGCGGTACGGTTCACACTGGCAGTCGGGATACTCCCCCCGGCCCGCCCTTGCCTCCCTGGCCCAGAGTAGCCGTTCGTAGGATGTTATCCTCTTCCCGTTGGGGAAGGTCTGGGCCTCTTGCGCCGTCATCTGTTGGGTCATCTCTCCCCCTTTGCTATCCTAACTCCAGTCTGGCGCCGAAGTCGCCTTCGGCACCGTCAGGCGTTAGGATATCGGAATCTCCAAGGCACCCTGCACCCTGTCCAGGTCTTCCCGGCAGGTGTCGGCCCACCCTGAGATGATATTCGCAGAGCGGCGGCAGGCGTCTAACACCCAGAGATTCCCCTCCGTTGCACGCTTCCCTGCCATCCTGGGAAGGTGGCAGAAGTGGAAGGGAGGCAGGTATCCGAGGGTCATAAACCCCTCGCATATCTCCCACGAGAAGTCCATGCCCCCGCCGGTGAGCGCGAGACCGTACTCCTCCTCCGGCATAAGGTAGATCAACGTGAGATTGACGGTAGCGTCGGATAGTACCTTAGCCGCCGCTTCGATGCTGCCGAACCGCCGCTCCGCGTCTTTGCGGAAATCGTCAGGCAGAGGATAGAGGTAGTTCATCATCGGGGAGATGTAGTCTAGCTCCCCTTCGTCGAAGTCCCACCCCTCCGGGTAGACAATTTCCCATCTATCGGTGAAGCCTACGGAAAAATCGAAGTTGCGAGGCTTCAGGTCAACGGTGTCGCTGTAGAGGTCCTCCAGTGGTATGCGTTCCATAGTATCCCCCTTTCCTTATCTCGGTTGGTACATCATCCGCTTGGAATACTGGCCCGCCCCGACGTACTCGGGGATAGGCTTCTTCCGCCGTTTGTTCCATCCGTTCCCCACCCACACCTTGACACTATCCTGCGACGGTATCAGGGTTACGTTCCTGGCCACTTCCCGGGGCAACGGAACGAAAGCGAACACTATCTCTGCGTCGGGATGGCGGGGGCACGAGTAGCGCACGGAGTACGTCCCCTCTTGCCGCCTTGCCGCCTTCCCGCACACAAGGCAGATAGCCTTGAATGTCCGCCCCATCGGGTCCTCGTCGGGCCGCGGGTGCCAGTTGGGGGGTCCCGCTATCCTCATCCGGCTCCGTTCCTTCCGCGCCGGCTTCGGCGCTTCGGGAGTGTGCCTTACTAGGGAGTAGCAGAAGGTACGGGTAACGGTGTCCCGACAAATCACGAAGGGCACCACGTCGGGACATACGGGGCAACGGAAGCGGATCTCCAGCCCGTCAAAACGCCCCTTGAGCTCGACAAGGCAAGAGGGGCAAACGGCCTGTACTATCTTTCCTTTAGTAGTGCTCATGGTGTTGTCTCTTGTGCCACCTAGACGGGGTATTACTTAACTCCCGTCTGAGGCCGGACGGGTAGCGGCGGGTATGCTCTAGGCTCTACCGTGCCGCTCCCCCCGTAATACCCCCTCTAGGCGTCGCAAGCGGCGAGGGGAAGGGTGTTACCCCTTCCCCTCTATGTCGGCCGCCGTCAACTGGCCGGACTGCCGATGTGCTCGTACACATCCTTGGCGTTGGCCTTCAGCCAACGGGGTACGGCGTTATCGGCCGGGGCTTCCTTCCCCAACTTCCCGGCTAGGGCGTGCGATAGGGCGCGGGTGGACTTGTGCTCCGTCTCCACCTGGTACTTGGCTGCGAGCTCTGGCGTGAGCATCCGGGTTATCCCCTGAAAGCTCGTACCGGCGTTGGGGTTGCCGCTGCCGTTGCGCCGCTTGCCAGCGATGGTAGACCGCTCGACCTTGACTTCCCCGTTGGGGCAGCTGACGGTGATGGTGCGGAAGCTCCGGTATTCGCCTACCGCTCCGGCGATGGCGTCCCTGACGCCTTCCCACGACTTCTCCTCGATGACCACCGCCTTGACAAGGCCCCCTCTGGCGGCCTCGATTGCGGCGGGGTCAGTGATGCGGAGCGCCTTAATGAGCTCCGCTACCCGTTCCTCGATGGGGTCAACCTGGGGCTCCTGGGTCTCCGTGGTGGCCTGGGGCTCCGTGATTTCCTGGGGTTCCTCTACCTTCGTTCCTGGCATTGTCTCTCCTCCATTCTTGTATTCCCATTCGAGACGCCAAGAGTCTTGACGCCTCTCAGGGAGTGCAAGGCTAGGCGTAGATTCTATCCATACGTTGCGTGGCGGCTTCGTGGCTCCCCATGAACGCTTGCATCATTGCGCCCTCATGCCCTCGCATATGTAGCCGGATGTAGCACACTTCGGCATTCGGGACCGCCTTGTAGAATGCCTTGCCTAACTTGGAACCGTCTACAGCTTGGCGGGATAGTTCCAAGCGGGTGACTTGATTCTCACCGTCGATCATGTCTTTCAAGTTGGAAAGAACGGCGTCAATGAATGCCGGGGTACCGTCGATCCTGATACCACAAGCCCCGTAGCTGGAACCGCTGGACTTGTACGGGATAGGGATCATTGTTGGCAATACCTCAATGGGTTCTAGGGTGTTCCAGTGTGCAAGTGCTTCTGCCTTTTTCAACTCTTGTCTCCCCCTTCCGGTCTTGTTATCCGCCTACCGGGGTTGCCCCCGGTTTCGCCGTCTACGGCTCCTCAGGGCGGCTAGGGTACTATGGAAAAGGCGGGTATCTCCTCGTGGTGGTAGACGTGGACGAGAACCCGTTCCCCGTCGGCTTTCCATTCGTCGGGGAGCTGGTCACGCCACGCGCACGCATTGAAGGGATACCGGTCAGGTTCACCCGGGGGCGGTTCGCTACACCCCATGAGGTCAGCCATTGCTACCTTGGCAACCTTTAACATCGCTTCCTGGTAGGCTGTCATCTCTTACCTCCCCCCTTCGGAATAGTATAGTAAAAGTATAGTCGGGCCGTAGGGGGCTTGTCAAGGGGTTGACATGGCGGGTTTCGAGGCAATTTCCGGCCGGCCCGGGCGATCCCCGGCCGGTGCAGGTTTGGGAGTTAACATAATGGCATCCACGGAGAGGGGCTTGTCAGGACCCGGGGCGTGTAAGAGGTTGGTCAGGGTCCTGAGACGGGCCTCCAGGGGGCGCTGGTGCGGGAACCTGGGGCCTGGGGCTATGCCGGAGGTGGCTTGTCGGGCCTAGGGGAAGGCTTGACTATAGCCTAGGGCCACCATCCTTGGTCGAATGGGTGCGGTTTTATCCATAATGATATATAGCGGTAACAATATACCATATTGTCCTTTGATGATATATAGGAATGATTAAATGCTTTCCTCTTCTGCCCACTTGCCGACGGGGGGTGCCTCCCGCCCGTAGATTAGCAAGCCCCTTCCCCTTGCGGACTTGTATCGCTTCCCACCCCAGATGTTCGAGGGGTAGAGCTTATAGGGGAGGCCGGGTTCGATCTCCTCCAGACGACTAACCTTGACGCGATAGAAGTTCTTAGGGAAGCCATGGGCCGGCTCCGAGCGGGATAGTTCAGTGATGCCCAACTCACCCATGATGTAGAACCACTTCACTATCCCCCGATATGAGACAGCCTGTGGCACCAGGCGGATGTATTCCTCTTGGAGCGGCCCTGGGGGCATAGTGGCACGTAGCCTTTGCTGCTGGCGCTGGATGATCCACTTGTGGACATCGGTGGCGCTGGCCTCTCCGTACTTGGCGAAGTACTCCCGGATGAGGTCCCCGGTATTAAGTGGCGTGACTCCTGCTGGAACTTTAGCGCCCATTATCTCCTACCTCTTCGTTCGCCAAGGTTTATAAGGGACAATCACGTATTCCCTCTTGGACTCCGGGAAGAGACGGTAGAACTCCGCTTGCATCAATTCTTGAATTTCTTCCCGGAATTCGCTCATGTAATGCTTTGCTGCCGATAAGTTTCCGTCGCCAGGCATATCATCTCTTGGGCCATGAACGAGGTAATCCCCAAGACAGGTAATGGCTAAGTCTCCATAGCTATGGCAGACTGCGCATAGAAGGATTGTTCTTGATTCTCCTCTTCCCCTCTCACTCATATATCCGGGTTTGCAGTATCGGCGTGGCACAACATGGTGCCGATGAGCGTATTGCCCGTTCACCTCGACGCCGCAGTTGAAGCAGACTCCCTTTACGCCCACCTATCGCCTCCGTTCCTCTTCCGCTCCGACTAGCTCGCAATGGGGCTTCCGAACGCCTCGGCCCAGAACTTCAAGATGCCCCCTATCGTTGGTACATCGGGCACATAAACCTTGTCGTAGCCTCCCGTGCGCGTGCGGGTGGTGGCCGTCATCCTTCTGACTTCGTAGGGGCCGGTGCCCCGCATGATGTCCAAAATGCGCCTTGTCTGCGCGTCTGTCGGAGGATACATGGCGTCAAGCATCAGAATACCAGAGACCAATGCTACCCGGATAGCACCCGTCGTCAGGAACCGAGATATGGAGTTGTAGCTCTGGTACATCTTGAGGAAGGGCATCACATCAAGGGGATAATCCTCAGGTTCCATGACTTGCCAGATATCTGTGTGGTCCAACAGCCGCCCCCGGATAGTGTCGCCACTGAAGTCCAGCATAGATCCGTCGGGGAGGATGTACCCCGCCTTGGTGGGATCCTCGGTCGTACCGAAGAACTGTTTCGCCCTCTTGATAACTACATCACGCCAAGACATGGTAGATTCCTACTAGGCACCTTCCCTCGGTGCCGCCCACGGGAAGGTCTTCAGGCACTCCTTACACATCCCGTGGGAGACGTGCTTCTCCGGTGTCATGCCTTGGATAGGTTCCATCTCGATGTACCGCAAGAGCTTCGGCTCCAAGCCTTCCCTCTTTCGTTCGGCCTCGCACCAAGCGCAGATGACGGGGACTCTCATCACTCAGGTGCCCTAAAAGCGATAACGCCATACTGAACTTCATGACCTACTGGAGGAACCCGGATGGTGATGTTGGTGGTAACTTCTCTGGAAGGAGATAGCCAGAATCGCCGACCATCAGGAATATACAGCTTCCCAGAGGCCAGCAACCGTTCTAGGTCAGATACAAAGACCTCCTCCGGGTATGGTCGCCCACGGTACTGCTGGATACGCAGGCGGACATTCTTGAGCTTCTGCCCTATATCCCGTGGAATACGCCTCGGCTTCTGTAGTTCTATCTCCTCCGCCACCAAGCTATCATATGCCACAGCGAGCTCTCCTAGAAACTCCTCCGGCGAGAAGCCCAATGGGCTGTTGCTGCCCGGGTTACTATATCGATGAGCCCTACGAATCGCGTCCGCCATAACGTCCTTCAAGAAGTCAGCCATCACTCACCCTCCCAGAACCTACCCTCGTGCTCCCGGAATAGTTCTGTGAACTCGTCGTAGATTTCCTTCCGGCTTTTACCTAACTCCGTCTCCCCCTCCTCCGGCGTATCCCATTGGCCCAGCACCGATAGTTGGTCATCTTCCTTCCGCACCACTTGAATTGGGTGCCACGGGTGGGCGACAAGTGCATTCAACATCGCGTGCATATTATGTAGATTGGACGAGAGGAAACCTCTGGCCTCTTTAATAGCCTCTTCCTCCGAATCAGCCTCCCGCCATACCCGCCAGTATTCGCGCGTCGGATAGCCGCTGACGGCGTGCGTTGGCTCTACTCGCACTACCCTGCCATCCGGCAGTTGAATTGGGATAGGCTCGCTCTCAATTGGCAAGAACAAGTTTCTCGTGAGGAATCGCACAGCATATCGGCGCTTCGGAGTAGAAGCATCCTCCAGTATCATGTCCATGAAGAAGCCCGGGAGAGGGGGAAGCGGTAGCTCAGCCATCACTCAGGCTCCCATCCCGCTCCGGGTTCCTTATAGAAGTTCTTCTGGTACACCACCCCTATCAGGCTCCAGGGTCCGAACCAGGTCCCCACCTCGCGCCACTCCCTGTCGCTGTACTCCAGCAGCCAGTAGTGGTAGACCTCGTCGTAGGGTGCCGTGTCCGCCTCCTCAATGAAGCCGTACTCCCCAAGTTCCCTGACGGCTTCCCAAACGGCCCTGCGGCCCCCTCCGAGTTCGTTCTCCCAGTCTATCCATAGGTCTCCCGGTTCCTCGACCACTCTGTGGCGAAAGACCACCTGAACCCGGTCGTTGGACCGTAGCTCCCGGGGGTTGCCGTTCTTTCTGAGCCAGGGCCAGAGGACTCCTAGGCCTTTGGGGAGAGGCGGGCCCAGATGGGGGAACTGGGGTAGGAGATCCTCTATCATCACCATGGTCTTTTCACCCATACAAGCGGGCCGGGCTTCATCTCCCCCGAGGTAAGCAACTCGCCGACATACCTGCCTACAGTTGAGATGGCCCGGGTGTGCCTTTCTGTACCGTCATCCGCATTCGTCCAGTAGTGCGCGTACTCATGGATGAATATGTCTAAGGCCTCCCCGAATTGGAGAAGGAAGCTGCGCTTGATGTTGATAGTGAGCGTGGACGGGTCGTAGTCGCCCTGAACAGTCTCCGTGGTAAACTCCGCAGCCTGGATAGTGGGCCTCTTCTCCAATGCTATCGCTAAGTGGTCGCTGATGTAGCGCAGCACGCTCAGGTGCCTCGTTTCATCTCCCGTCAGTGCCCGGTCTGGAACCGGTTCCGTCCCGACCCGAAGACTCTCGCCCAGCTCCGCAAGCACCGACTCGTCAGTCCCCACTACCGAACCGATGGCCGCCCTCATGTTATACGGCAGGTTGATGGCTTCGTATCCCCAATGGTTCAACCTCGGGACAAGCTCAGGTCTGATCATGACGGCGGCCCGGCCGAACGTGGCGGCCCACGCCCGCTTCCAGAAGTCAGCATTTCTTTGCAGGCGCGCCGTCCCCGCCTCCCAGATAGTGAATCTGGCTTCCTTCTCGAACGTAGCATCGTCGCTGGTTACCGCCGTCAGGAAGTATCGTATCAAGGGCACATCGGTCACCCCGCACCAGAGGTCGCCCAAGGCACGTTCGTACTGCCAGCTATCTTCCGGGGCGTGCCTGTCGCGGGCCATATTGAAGCCCCACATATTGTAACTCAGCCGGGTAGGTTCGGTCTTCATATAGATGTCGCGGGCGTAGACGTAGCCGGGGGGCGACTTGGCCCGGATCCCGGTGTCCCCCGGGAAGATGCAGTCGTACCTCTGCAGCGGTCTCACCATCTGGAGCACGGGGATGATTTCCACGGCAACTTGGTTCTGGGCGAAGCGTTCAGCGTAGAGGGGTCCCGTATAGCCTGTTATCCTGAAGGTGGTGCCGTTGATGGGGGTGGTGGCGTCGCGCACCAAGAAGGCCAAGCTCTTTACCCTTTCTCCGAGAACGACCTGCTCGAGGAATGTCCCGGCACCCTCCAAGGGCCTTCCCTGTCCGTATGTCTCGAAACTGAGCCTGTAGCCTTCCCGCAGTATAGCGATACAGGCCAGCTTCATTCCTTCGCCGAACCTGCCTCTCATGTAATCCGGCTTTTGCTTCTCTTGGCCGAGCATGAAGGCCATCACCCCGAAGCCCTGGCCGCGGTCTGAGATAAAAGTCACATCCGTGCCAGTACGCTCCAAGGTAAAATCCTCGGTCTCGTCGAGGGCGTTCTGCACCAAGTCGCGGATGGCCTCCCACATCCCCCAGTCCCGGGCGTAGGCCGGGGTCTCCCTTCCCGTAAGCGCATGGAAGCCTTGTGCCGTGTAGCGTGCCAGCCCCTCGGCAGTTATCTCGGGCGGGACATCGGGCAGCATCAGCGGACAACCCGCTCGAGGGCCCGGCGTATCTCCTCCACGGCTCTTCTGCTTGCGGCGCGGGTCGCTGCGGGAATCCTGCCAGTGTAGTCGATGAAGATACGGCCTCTCTCGACTGGCAACCTCTCTTGGTACATCTTCCACAGTTCCCGTCGCAACTCCTCCAGTCGGCTCATCGGTAACCTCCTCTTCGGGTTATAGTAGGTTCTCCACGTTCAGCTCATCCTCGTGATCCCTCGGCCCCGGCCATCGGGTCAATGGGCGTCATGGCCGTCGTTCCCAAGCGGTGATGATGCGCATGAAGTAGGCCCAGTTGAGCCGTCCCTCTTGGGCGTCCTTCAACGCCGCAAGCAACACTTCGGCCAGAAGCGCCATATCCCCAGCGGTGATTTGGCTTACATCGGTGCCGCTTACCGGGGAGTGGATGCAGAGCCAGTGCGTGTTGCGGTGCTCCCCGCTGACCGGGTCGTAGGGTACGACTGTCGTGCGAGGTTGGGCCATCTGCCCCACGCAGAAGCCGGATTCCTCCGGGTGGTGAAACTCCACCGGGGTGTGTGCGATACCACGGCAATCGAGGTGGGGGCACCACGGCGGTCTGTCAAAGCGCCCCGCAATCGATTCAGCAGATAATGTCATAGCAACTCCTCCACGTTTACATCGTTCTCTTGATCCCACTGCCACGGCCTGTTGTTGAACCCTCCCGGCGGCGGGGTCGGTGTCTCCCTCTTCTCGTCGCAGTAGCGGCATGTCAGGGGCGTCCCGTTGCTTGCCCCTATCCAGTAGTGGGGTCCCTGATAGGAGCCTTTGGGCGACTTGGGACATCGCCATCGGCCCCTTTCGATGTAGTCGTCGAGCCTCTTATCCCGCATCGGCGTCACACCGGTATCCTTCGCTGTATCTCGAGCCGCCGCTGCCAATTCAGTTTGAAGTAATCTTTCAGGGTAGACCGTATATCTTCGTGACCCACCATCTTCGAGACAGCCTCCAACGGAACGCCTGTATCAATAAGCGTTGTGATGTAAAGGCCACGGAACTCGTGCGGGTGGACCCGCCGGCCAATCGCCTTCATGCCAGCATCGTGGAATATATTAAGGGTTTGGCGACGCTTGATTCCAAAGAGCGGTTGAGCCGCCTTGACGCCGTTCCCCTTCGCCCAGTCCCGAAGCTCGATTCCCAGGTCGGCCCGGATGAGAACTGCTTCGTAGCGTGGCTCCCGTCTTGTTTTCCCCCGCCGTACCATCAAGTAGAAGTCCGGACCTTTCTCCTTCAGGTGGGCTGGCGTTAGGGCCAGCACCTCGGAGATACGCAGACCTGTGGCTCGAAGGATCTTGCACAAGAGAATGTCCCGGTGGCGCTTCATGCTGTTTTTGAGGGCCTCATAATCCTCCTGTGTGAGAGGTTCTTGTGGAGCATCAGGAATTACCACTTTGTCCTCCTACGGCAATTACTGCCGCTATTATAGACCCTCTGGGTACCCTGATGCAAGTGAAGAGAGAAGGTAAATTGCCGCTCTGCCGATTGTGCGCAGTCCTCTAGAACAGCCGGTTGAGGACCAGGGACAGCATGGTCACCAAGATTCCCAAGAAGAGGATTATGCCGCGTTGCGTGCCCTTCAGCTCGCCTATCTCCCTCCAGAGGGCCAGGAACTGCTCATAGATTGCCCTCTCGCCTTTGGACTTGAAGTCCCCGTCACCCAGGTTGTTGAGGGCGTCCGGTAGGGGGCACTTCTGCCTCTTCGTTATCTTGTCCAGCATATCCGTCTCCTACCCTAAATGATCAGCACTCCCGCCGTGCCGCTGTGGACCCCCGGCCTTCGCGCCACGGGCGGGTCAAACTCCCACGCTTCAAGTATGGTCTCATCGTTGTAATACCACGGCAGCATACGAATCTTGTCATCAAGGCGAGCCGCTTCCCTATCCAGCTGGAACTCGCTCATGTTGTTGACACCGTCGTCGTGCAGCACGTAACGCCGCCAGGTGTCGCCGCCGTCCCAGCTACTAAAGACATACACGGGGCTCGTGGTGACAACCCTCCACCTCTGCGGTGCTATTATATGCAACCCGCCCTTGGCGTAGATTATCTTGGGTGTGCCAATATCATCCGCACCTATACACTGTAGGAGCCTGTGATAATGGAAATATCTCCCCGTCGGGTCGAAACGCAAGTACCACAGTGACTCCTGGGTTTCGTTCGCCAGCTCGTTCTTCCATGCACAAACCATGTGGAGAACACCGTCAGGGCCAACCACCATGTCGTGTCCCTCTTTGTCGCCGTCTGTGGTAGTCTCAACATTAGGCACCCCAATGTCGGCTTCGGCCATGTCGGCTGGCAGCACGATGGCGACACCATCGGCCAATGTCTCCCAGTTGGCACCCGCATCGGGACTGTATATGACACTCAGGTCCTTCCAGGGGCCTCCTGCGCCGCCGTGCCGAAAAGACATACAGACGTACCACTTGTTGGCGTCGGAAGGGTCGAACCTTAGGAAAAGTCCGTAAGGCGAATCTAGCCCGTTTTTGACAAGTGGCTGGTTGGCGACGATTTGCCAAGCACCTGCACCGCTGTTCCATTTCCAGATAGAACCATCCAGTGCATTACCCCGATGATGCAGGTACAGTGTTTCATCGTTGGGGTTTTTGATGTGACCTGTATAGGTGAGTATGTCCCCACCAGTCGGGTCGACAACGCCGACGAAGGTGGTAATGTCGAGCGCAACCGCTGTCTTTTCCCCATCCCAGGTTTCGTTATGTACGGCCTTGTGGGTATGCACCTGACCATCCTCATCCACACCGATGCAACTTGCCCTGTGTCCGTCGTCTTTGGCCTGATTACCCCAGGGCTCCACCGGCCCCTGCTCCTGAACCCAAGTTTTGTTGAAGCGGTAGATTCGAGTTTTCATGTTTCCAGCGTCCACTTCCACCGGACTCGTCACGAAAATCTTGTCGGCGGTGGACCAAATCCCAGAGCACATCCAGTCCATGCCCCCTCGGTCCCCATTGCCATCGTCAGGTAGGGAATGGACAGTCTTGCTTATTGTGGTATCTGGAGTGGTTATAGCGATGGGACCGTTGACTCTTTCCAGCAGTGCCTCGTAGTTGCTGGTTCGCTCGGCGTCACTCAGGTACTTGCCGTCGTAGAAAAGGACCTCCGCTATCCTCCCCAAGAAAAAGGGCACAAACGCAGTTGGACACCACCCGATCCGGAATGGATTGATAGTTGGTGCCGTAATAGCAGCACCAACGGCAGTCAACTCCAGTTGGTTTATCCTGAAAAATAGGTTTCCACCCACAGAGTCAAAGCCCATTTGCAGGACAAGCCACATGCGGCGGCCAGAGTAGGTCATGTCCCGGCTGAGAAAGTGCTCAATAGGTCCAGCCTCAATTACTGAACCTCTCAGCCCAACCGTGGGTTTTCTGGAATAGATATTGAACCCTACCCAACCCCCGAGGCCATCATCTTGAAAGGTGACTATGCCATTCACCTCTTGATAACGGTCTATCCAGCACAGCACACAGATGGAGAAGTCGCCTGCGGGAAACCCAACGCCCGGGACATTCACGTAGTGAGCCACCCCGTCGAAATTACCGACTGCATCGCCGCTCCTGTCGGTGTACGCCCAGAAGTTGCCGACGGCCCCCACCAGTGTGCCGTCAGCGCCACCTACCAGGTCGGTTATCGTCGTTCCGGCCCCGTCTTTGAAGTCCCAGCGATTAGTCAGACCGGCTGTTACTATAGCCATCTTAGCCCACCGTCACCACGACCATGACCACCTTGGCGTCGGCAGCCATGCCGCCCGATTCGGCGGCCACGTCCCGGTGCAGGGCGATTATCAGGGCCTCCTTCGCCGCATACGCCGAGAGGCCAGTGAGGTTGACGATGCTCTTGGCGAGCTGTCCTGCTGTACCAGGGGCAGCAACCTGTGTGCCGTTCCACCTGGTGAGGGCGCTGTCCCAAGTCTCGCCCGATGTCCTAGAGATCGCGCTGGCGTCGAAGACCACGCCGCCAGCGATCACCGTGCTCAGCCAGTAGATGTCCACTACCAAGTCCTCCCCTGCATAGGCGTCAGGGAGCCCCAGCTGCCAGTAGGCCGTCTCCTCCGTAGTCTGGTCGAAGTTCAGGCTGTAGTAGCTGAAGTTGGTGCCGTCCGTCTGGGCCTGTTCCGCCCCCCCGGCTGCGGGGATGATGGCACCAGCGGTAGTAAGAACCATCGTGGGAGGAGTGATAGTCTCTGACTCGACGGAGCCTATTACAAGCCACTCAGACCCGGTGCTGATGATCAATGCGGAATCGTACTGGGCGCTGAGGATCAGGGACGCTTGGCCGTCGATTGTCCCCGCTTTAGGTCGGATCGTCACAGCGTTCGCGGACGAGTCCGTCTTGACGATTATGTGGCGTTTCCCCGCCCTGCCTCCAGGCTCGAAAATGGTGATGGTGATGGGGCCACCGCCAGCATTAACTCCCAAGAAGCCGATCAAATCCGGCAGGCTGCAGGACTCGGTGGCGTATGCGTATATGTCAAGCTGGGGCCCATAGGAAGCCCCCGGGGTGCCGCGCGAACCACTTACCGGCATTACCATATTCTAACCAGCCTTATCATCTGCTAGGGATCCTCTGTCCCGAGCTTATCCCTCCGGAAGACGACGCCCACGTGGTTGATCACGATCTCCCCGATGGCCTCGGCTCCGGCGGCGGCAATCCTCCGCAGTCGGATCCCCAAAATGTCGTCAACCACGACGTTGTTGGGGGTGTGCACGTCATAGTCCAGCGTGAACTCCACCCGGTAACTCGCAAACGCGGCCACGTTTCCCGTTGCCGTCTCCACGGGCACATCGGTGGTTGTCGCAGGGACCACCTCCGGCGTACTTTCGGTGGGCGTGTAGTGCTCCCAGGACACCTCGAGGTTGAAGAATTTGTTGACCTCCGCCCCCGCAAGCCAGCAGGTAACATGCACCATGATGTCGCTGGCCCCGTCGTACCTGTTGGGGACGCAGATGGTAAAGAACAGCTCCTCGTTTGCTCCCCCGACGGGGAGGCTGTAGCCCCGGTATACCCCCTGCGTGACCAGTGTGGGGATTCCTGCGTTCCCCCGTATCGTCTCAAAGTCAAGGTCGGGCCGAAGCTCGATAAAGACGGGGAATATGTTGAGCGGCTTCCACTCGGTGCCAGTCCAATACTTCTTGGCATGGTTGCTCGGCTTCTCCCAGATATCCCCCGTCACCGTTGCGGTAGGCTGAGTCTCGCTCATAAAGTAGGGCATTATACCCCTTATCAGTCAGCCGTCCGCTATGCTGGGCATTCTTGGACACCGCCTCTCCGAACCGTCACCACACCCGCAGCGGCGGCACCAGTACCCAAAGCGTGTATGAGCTCCTGCCAGTCTAGGAAGGTTGCGGCGTTGGGGAGGCCCGCTGCGGCGGAGTGGGTTGCCACCAGGACGCCGTCCACGTAGAACTCCACCTGCACACCGCTGAAGATGATAACCTCCAGCTGGTGGTGGACATCCACAATCGGGTCAGTAGCCACTGCTGTCTGTACACCTACGCCGCCCCCGTCCGAGCTGACGGCCCTGAAGTCGGTGCCGTCCCAGTCGAAGCCTGCGTACTCTTCCGCACCGGCGGGATCGGGTACTGCATTTCCGATGGTCTCACGCAGGCCGAAGAACATCCGGTTCCCGTTAGCACCCGCCCCGTAGAGGTGGATTCCGATGCTCTTCAGGTATCTCGGCGTCCTCTCGACCTTCCATGAAGACTCAAGGGAGTTGGCGACGTCTAAGGGGGAACATATCCCAGCCACATCTATTGCAGCGTTTGTGATAGTCAGTGCGACCTGACCGGAGCCGCCAAGGGCTATTACTCCGCCGCCGACCACTCCGGTGACATCATAGGCGTCGAGAGACTCCCAACCCCTGTTCATCACGTGCCAAGGAGCGTCCTTCAGGTCGGGGTCCTCGTCCACGATGTTGCCCGTGCCTGTGCGGACTACCGAGCGGTACTGGCTATTTGCAATCCTGATTATGCCTGCGGAGGCTGCGAGGTGCGTCACGGTTCCGGCCAGCCTCGAATCAACCACCGTTATAACTGTCCCTGCGAAGGCCGAATTAATGAGCGATCCCGCAGTGACGTTGGTGTTTCGGAAGTTGCACCCGTCTACCAGAACCGTCGAGGCCGCCGTGGTCACGCTCAGCACTATCTCGGCTCCCGTTCCGGGAACCGCCCAGTCGGCGGAACAGCGTTCCATAACCACCGTGGAACCGCCAGTGAGCAGCAGCCCGACATTAGCGATAGCAGCGGGAGTGGTGTACACGAGTGCGAGGTTCCTGAGAAACACTCCCGTGAGAGCAGCCGCCCCATCGTCTATCAGATTCTTGGCTCCAACATCAGGCGTTGTGATTCTAACGGTCAGATCCTCTATCACCACATTCGATGCGAGGGTGATTACGTCGGCGTTCGTCTGGGAGACAATCACCGACTCTCTATCCATACCCTTCAGGTTCACCCACGCTGAACATGCGACTACCTCGGCGTACACGCCTGGGTGTATCAGCACCGTGTACGGAGCCGCCGCAGCGGGAGCAGGAGTGTCAGCAGCGGCGGCGGTTATCGCGTGCTGGACAAGGAAGCTGGGATTGACCTCGTACTGCTGGCGGCCTGTCTTCCATGTCGTGAGTTCGCCCGCTCCATGAGTGGAGGCGGCATCCATATCTACAGCGCCTCCATGGGTTACAATTCGGTGGTTGGCCGCACCCATTGATACCAGCGCACCTGTTCCGGTGTAGGAGTCCTCGAAGGCATAGACAGTTACTACCGTAGTAACCCCTACAAAGATGAAGCCGTTAGCAGAGTTCATTGTCAGCGTGTTGCTCCGCATAGTAGCCGTTAGCGTTCCCGCGCTATCTCGGACAAAGGCAGAGACTCCCGTGCCTCCAACACTCCCCTTGCACTCCTCGAGGGCTACCGTGTGAGCAAAGGCCGCATCGGAGTTGACAGCATACATTGCGTTACCCGCAGCGGCCCCCGTTAGATCGAAGATAAGGTTCCGGAGAACGACCAGGGTGTTGGCACCCGTCGCCAGTTCAATGAGCGCATCGGCTGCGACAGCGGCTGTAAGTTGGAGTGTCAGGTTCTCCAGCCCAAATCCCGCAATGCCGCCCAGCGTCACCAGGTCGCCTGATACCTGCGTGATGATTGTGTTATTTGGACTCTCACCGATGAGGCTGAGGTAAGCCGACCCCGTAATGGCCTCGCTGTAGCTCCCAGGCCCTATCTTGATGGTGTAGGGGGTTGCAGCCGCAGGTGCGGGAGTGTCGGCCGCGGCGGCCGTTATCGCATCTCCTATCTCCATGCCAGCATAGGCATTGTAAATCTGGGGGTCTGACTTGCACCACATGACGGCAGCGACCGCCTTGTTGATGACACCTGCATTGAAGGCGTCGTTGTGGCAGTGGAGGATGGAGGCAGCTTGGTTGCTCAGTTGAACAGCCTCATCTGTTGTTCCAGTGGCAGTGTAGCTACACCGGTCAGATTCAACTGTTGTCTGGTCAATAGTCACTGCCTGTGCCGTCCCATTCGTATCCGCAGCGGAAATCTCGCACTCTCTCAGAATCGTTGTGCCCTGACCCCAGAGCTGCATGCCCACTGTCGTAGAGGCTCCTGCCTCAGTGTTACTGGCTATTACCTCTACATCGAACGCCTCAAGAGAAGCGACTCCAGCGGTGCGAGTTGTCATAATGGCCCGATTTGTAGTCGCCAGCGTCCCTGTGACATCAATCTTTACTGCCCGTAGGATGATTCCAGCGTTTGCTGCAGCCGCATTGACATAACAGGCATTGTTCGTTGAACCCGCCGTGAGCTGGAGCGTCAGATTCTCCACACATACATCTTCGACATCGGTAACTGTCAAAACGTCTGCCGCTGCCTGGGTGATTATCGTCTTGTCCCTACCAGCACCCCTCAGAGTCACCACATCAGCCGCAGCGTTGCAGGCAAGGGCCTCGGTGAACGTGCCTGGCCCAATCAGGATCGTATCCTCGGCGGAGGCGGCGTCGATGGCGTCCTGAACCTTCATATCGACGGTCCCGTTCACCACACGCCAGGTCGTCCGGTCAGGCGCCCAGGTCAATATGCCTGCGTTCGCTGTTATGTCATCGAAGTCGCAACCGCCTGTAAGGGCGATGGTACCTCCGGCTCCTGTGCTGAGAGTAGTCATCGCACAGTTCGAGGCGTTAATCGTTCCCGCAGCCGCAGCCTGAGTCAGGGTGGTCATGGTGCAGTTCGTGAGGGTCATCAACGCCGTGTCGTTGTTCGCAACAGCCGCAAGAACACAGTTGGACATAATGACGGCGCCCGTTCCGCCATGGGTGAATGCAGCGAACCGAGTGTTATACGCATTCACAAGGTTGAGCACATTACCAGTTGTCCAGGCACCTGAGACATAGCTATTCTCGATGTTCACGGTGCAGGCAGGCGTTTGCGTGAACGTGCCTATATCGTTGCACTTGGTAAGGTTAACGGTGACGACGTTGGCGATGATACTTATCCCAGCCGCCGCAGCGCCAGTCACGTTGAACTCCGAATCGTCCATGTCTATCGTGTGCGCCGCCCCTGTGGCGTAGACTGCCAAGGTACAGGCACTGAACCTGCATCTCCAGACGTTCACATCGGCCACTACTACGCCGCTGGGCTCAATGGCGGCGTTGGCCGCCCCGCCAGACGTGCTGAAGTTGCAGTCCTCCGCATTGAACGTGAGGGTGCCCGCGCCCAGCGTCCGAGTCAGCACCACGATGCTGGTGGCGGCGTTGCCGTCCAGGTCGCATCTCCGCGCGTTCAGCGTCCCGGTGCCAGCACCCCCGATGCTCACGGTTATGGCGTCGACGGTGCCCGAGGCCGACACCCAGCACTCTTCCAATGTCACCGAGGAGTTGTCGGCAACCGGGGATATGGTGATGGCGTCGCCGTTATCCGTATTGCTTATCTTGACCTTGTGGAACTCGCAGGCCACGTTATTCCCGACAGCGATGATGGGAACGCCTGCAGCCGCTGCCTCTATCACCGACAGGCCCCAGCCCTCGCCCACGATGTCCACGCCGTTCACGGCGGTCAGGCTGGACTCCGCGAAAGTGCCTTGCCCCAGGAGTATGGTGTCCCCTACCCCGGCCAGGGCCAGAGCGTCGGCTATCAACATGGTCGCCAGAACCTTCAACTCGTTGTCGTTGATCCACCAGACGAACCTGACGCCCGTGGATCCCCCGCAGGCCCTGATTGTGCCCCCGTAGGCCACTACGGTGCCCCCTGAAGTGGTCAGGGTGTCAACCCCGCAGTGGTGGAGGGTCTTGTTGCCTGCGTCGGAGTTGTTCAGGGTAGCTATCCCACCACAGTCGCTCAGGACAAGCGTCCCGGTCCCGGTCGCGGCGTTGGTGAAGTTCTGTGCGGCACCAGCCGCGCTGGCCCAAGTGCAACCGATACATGTGACCGTATGAGCCTGGGCGTCCGCAGTGTCTAAGGTGCTGGTGAACCGAGTCCCTTCAGCCGTGAAGGTACAGGCTGCGGTGCCGATGACCACGGCCTCCGCCGTGCACCTGACGAGGTTGATGGTCCCGTTGTCCTGGTCGATCAGGTCACTGATGGTACAGTCCGTGAAGGTGATGGTGCCCGTAGCCGTCGTGAGCTGCACGGCGTCCGTGGCGGAGTTTATCGCCGTGGTGAAGACAAGGACCGTCACCGCAGTGGTGAGAAGCAGGCCAGCTGCGGAGCCCCCCGCCGTGTCTATGTCGCAGTCCCGGATGGTCGTGGCCGCCGAGATAGCGAACACAGTTTCAGTACCAACGGCGGTATCCAGCACCAGGATGCAGTCCTCCACCACGAAGTTGGTGCCAGCGTTCTCTATGCACCGACTGGCTACAGTCGTGCTATCCCCTTCGATGGTGAAGCCCTTGATCGTGGCGTCCGCCGCACCGGTTACCGTCGCAGTGTGAATGACCGTAGGCCGGTTCGTGATGACGGTCTCTTCCCGACTCCCCTCGGCCACGATGCTGATGTACTGAGTCATCGTGACCTGCTCTTCGTAGATGCCGGGGGCTACCAAGATCTCGTACCGCTTGGCTGCGGCGGCGTCGGTGATGGCAGCGAGGGCTGTTGTGATCGTGGTGAACTTCGCTAGGTCGGTCCTGACCTTGGCGACTCTTACGCGCTCATATACGTTTAGACTCGGCTCAGGCATTATCCTTCTCCTCTTGGGCCCCCGGTCAATGGGCGTTCCGGGGGCTTGCAGTCTACTTTGCTCTCGATTATATCACATACATATCTACCAGAAAACATGTCCGAAGACGAAGCCCAGACCGAACAGAGCGGCTCCTCGAAGGAGGATAGCCCACCAGCTCCTGTGCCTCATCCCCGACCAGGCCAGAAAAGTGACGATAATGATCGCCGGCACCCTGAGATACCAAGGGTGGTCCCGCATGATGTACGTGTAGGGTATGCCTGTGGTGCCTTTCCAGAGCATCTCATAGAGCTTGCCGGGCAGACGGCGGAGGTCATCGAATAACCCCGTCAGCGGGTTCTGGCTAGAACGCATCTTATTCTTCCCCTACGCTATCTCGTACACGGTCGTGGTACCGTCGTCGAATTTGACCTCCGCTATCTTCTGCACGATGTCCATGACGGGTTCCACGTTGGTCGGGTCCCCCGCCGTGGTGGGGTCGACGTATACATCGTCGCTGGCAGTGAAGCCCCATGGCGCAACGGGAGCCTCCGAGAACTTGCCGTCCGTCTTGATCAGCACCGTGTCGGCGTCTACCTGGTCAACGCAGACCCCGATGGCCGGCATGGTGGCCGCGGCGTCCGCCCGGGCCAGCCCCACATGGTCGTCGGTGGTCGTGATGTAAACCCACTGACCCACCCCGATGGCGTTGGTCCAGCACTGCGTCCCCAGCGGCTGCGTGTAGGGGCCGGGGGCAGTGTCAACCACCGCCCTGAGCCAGAAGGCCGTGATCGGAAGCCCGGCGCCAACCCCTTCAGCGCTGGCGGCCCAGTCGGCCGGCGGGGTGAGGGTCAGGGTGTACGTTGCGGGAGCCGCCGTGAAGTGCGTGCTGGGGTCGGTGACCACCACCGTCGTCCAGGCCACCCCGTTCCAGTATTCCCAGGTGACGGTGTAGCCCACACCAGAGGTGCCGAGGACGAGCCGCATCTCCCCGAAGGGGAAATCCGCGCCGAAGTAGAACATGTCGCCGACCGCTATGCCCGCGACGGCGGTGGGCAGCAGGAACATGTCGTTGACCGCCGCAGAGTTGGCCTCGGCGGTGTAGTCGGCATCGCCCACGGAGACATCGGTGAGGAATGCGCCCTGCATCACCGTCTCCGCAATGGCGTCGTACTCGTTGCAGTGCACCAGCCCGAGGTTATCCCCGATCAGTACCTTGAATCTCTGCGTCGAGACGGCAATCCCAGCAGCCTGGGGCCAGACACCAGGCATGGTGGTGATTATCTGGCCCGCCGTTACATCGCTTACCCAGTAAGTGTCCCCGGCCACCCACAGGCTGCCAAACCCGGTGTTGGCGTTGGCGTCGTAGGCGTAGCCGTAGTTCTTGACGTAGCAGGTCGTATCCGAGGGCTTGTAGACCACCCGCCCGATGGTGGGCATGGTTGCAAGGGCGTTGGCCTGGGCCTCCACCACCGTGTCGTTGGCCGAGGCGTAGACCCACTCGCCTATCGCCACCCCCGCCGCACAGGCGTAGAGCTTGGCCCCCGTCAGGTCGGCGAAGAGGCCCGAAACGCCGTCCCAAGCGACAGTGGTGAAGTCGTCCCCGTAACTCAACACTTGCGTGTTCGCATGGGAAGTCAGATACCAGCCCTCGGCGGACCTCAGCTTGTTGTTGAAGGAGCTGATGCTGTCTGCGGATCCGACGAACACCGCATAGGCGGCGGCTCCCGTGTTGATGAGCTCCGAGTCATAGACCAGGTGGGTGCCCGACCCCTCGACCTCCAGGCAGTAGCTGGCCACATTGTCTATCTGGAAAACGCAGTCGTGCACCTCGAACCCGCCCGTCCCCGAGGAGGCGAGGCAGTTGTTCACGTTGGCACTGTGGGTAACGACTACCACCACGTCCTCAATGAAGGCGTAGACGGTCGTCGGTGCCGTGATGGCGTCGTTGTTGTCGGCAGCCGTCACCTCGCACCGCACGCTCTTCACCCTGGAGTTGGCGGCGCAGACGATGCAGGTGCCCGCAGCCTGCGTGATGACCACCGTCTGGTTGCTCTCGCCCACCAGGTCCACGAACTGGGCCATGGCCACGGCCTCGACATACTCGCCGGCAAACACGTGGATCAGGTACCTGTAGGTGTCCGCAGCGTCTCCGATGGCCGCAATACGGGTGATAGCATCGGCTATCTTCATCCCGTTGTACACGTAGAAGGTCTGCACGTCCTCCTGGCATGTCATCTGGCCCGCGCCGGCGTGTATCACTCGGGTGAAGTTGTCCTCGTGGGAGTAGACTATCGCGGAGGCGTTGTCCCCTATCCTGAAGCCGCGCCCCACGGCGCTGTTGCTGTAGGAGTTGACCACCGCCACGGCAGCGGCCACGCACATGTTCGCACCCACCCCGGTGCCCATCAGCTCGTTGTCCAGCAGGTTCAAGGTTCCGAGGTTCATGTCCACATCTATCCCGTCGGTGATCCACGACTGGGTGCCTAGGGGCTGGGTCATGCCAGCGCCGACAACGGTGGCCGAGGCACGCGCCCTTATCCAGTAGGCGGCGATGATCACAGTGCTGACCGCCCAGTCGTTGGGGACCGTGAACGTCACCGCATGGACACCAGCCGCAGCGGTGAACTCGGTGGTCCCGTCGGTCACGCCGGCGAGCGCCGCCCAGGCGGTCCCGTTCCAGTACTCCCAGTTCAGCGTCCAGGCCCCCAAGCCCTTCACTCCCGCCTGCCCGATGTTGATCCTCAGGTCGGAGAAGGGGAAGGCCCCGCCGAAGTAGTAGGCGTCGTTGTCCGTCAGGAGGACGGGATCCGGCAAGAGGGCCATGTCGTTGACCGCAACGGAGTTGGCCGCAGCGGTCTCGTCCGTCTGGACCCCGCTGTCGTCCGCAACAGCCCCCGTCATGGCCACCGTCCCGATGGTGGTCGTTATCCTGCAGTCGGCAAGCCAGGTCGTGCCCGCCGCCGTCTTCTGGTACCCTACCGGGACGCTGTCTACCCGAAGTTTGCGCAGGATGACCGAAGTGCCTACGGAAGCGTCGGTGATCCCTACATCGCCATCCCCACCACCGGTGATCCAGACATCCTCAACTATGACATTGGTTAGCTCACCGATGACTATGCCCGTGGCACCCGCCGCACAGTTGCTCAGGTCTATCTCCACGCCCTGAAGCATGGAGTTGGAGGCCATGGTCACGGCGTCGGTATCTGGGTCAAGCGGCTGGATGACAGCACGACCATATGGACACACCACATCCACATATGCCTTCATCTCGACGGCTTCGATATAAATGCCAGGCATCACCTCAATCTTCCCGCGTGTGGAAGCCGTCGGGCTGATGATTTTCGCAATCTGGCCGCTTATAGATTCTTCCGGTGACCGAGCTTTCGCCACCACATAACGATACGCATAGACAAGAGCCCCAGCATTTCCACTGGGCTTGGACTATCTCACCATCCGAATCCGGATGTCGGGCGCTTGTGGGGCTTATTGGTTGGGTTCCTCATCCCCTAGTCTCTACACCTTCCCGCCTACTTTCAACCCTTCGGCGGGCTTGGCTCGGGATTCCCATGCCGCGAAGCAGTTTAGGGTTCCCCGAATTCACCCGATTTGCAACCGCAGTTGCCCACGGGAGCCGCACTACGCTAGTACGGTGGGGGCATCAAATGAAAAAGCGCCGAGCCTTGCGACATTCGTTACCTCCTACTCACAAACTGACGGATAGCGTGTCTCACAGCCTCTTTGTCTCGCAAGTCTCGATCCCAGATGATAAGTGTGCGATAGCCGAGACTGTTATATGCCATTATCCGACCTAACTCGGTCTGATGCCAAGACATCTTGATGAACGCGACTTCAGGGTCATGAAAAGCGGCCCCGAAGCACTCGATGATTTCCTTCTTGCCGTCCGTGTTAACAAAGTCTGGTATAAGCCCACAGAGTGTGACCCCTTGGCTAAAGTCCCCATTGTACTTAAACTGGGGAGCTATCTCAGCGAGGAGTTCTATCAATTCCTGTTCAGGCTTCGTAGGCCTAGCATGAAGGCTCTTCATGACCTTCGCCACATGCTCAGGATTCCGCCACATTTGGCGCCTCTCCTCTTCCCGAGCTGCCCGAAATTTGGGATCCTCCCATAGCCGTTTGGTAGCTGCACTTAGTTTGGCGATGTATTCTGGATTTTGAGCGAGTTCCAAACTCCTCTGTCTGAGCAGCTCCTTGTGTTCTGCCGTGAGCGTCTTCCCGTAGGCGTGGTTCAATGGCCCTCTCTGGGCATCACCTATCCTCCGCTTCGCCTCCTCGCTATGTGATTTACCAAAGTGAGGGTTATCTTCCCCTTTAAACCTACCGAAATTGTGGTTCTGCTCCCCCCGCAGCACCATCCTAGCTAGGCTGGGATGGGTCTCCTTGGTAAGCCCATGCGACCAACCCCTGCGCCCACGCATCGGGCTAGGTTTACCCTTGAGAGCCTCCGAGATCTTTGCTCTAGTCTCCTCTGTGCGAGGTATCCCTGTAGAATCGTAATAACAAGGATGGCCCACTCCGATTCCCTTATGGCACTCTACTATGTCCCTTTTCGGGATCTCGTGCTTCCTCAGATGGTATTGGATAGCTACCGCGCTGACCCCGAACATCTCCCCTATCTGGCGCGTGTTGAGGCCACGCTCCCAGTACAGTTCCTGGAGCCGCTCCTTGGTGAGCTTCCCTTTCAGCAGGTTGGTGGTCACTGCTTCCTCATCACGTAAGATTCACCCTCAAGGCCAGCTTCGCCGTAGCACCGCCTGTAGCTGAGGCGGTCGTCACGTTCACCTTGGCCACCACATTCACTGCACCTACGCTCTCTACCTTCGCGTAGCCGTAAGCCCAGTCGTCCACATCCGTGTCCTCCACGATGCTGAGCTGGCAGTCTTGAACCGTCGGTGTAATGTCCAGCCCGTGGGGGATGGTCACGGTGATCACCGCCACGCCGTCTATAGCGAACGCAGGCGAGAGCACATTGCCCTCAGTCACATAGCCAGTGATCCCCTTGAACCGTGTGCCCGTGCCCCCATCGTTTACGGGTGTGGCGTAGTTGAAGATGCGTCCCCGCTCGATTCGTGTATCGGTTGCGCCTGCACGAATCATATAGCCTGTATCGCCGACGCCGGTGCCCTCCATGTAAATGTCCTGAACGCTGTTCTGGACTCCGAAGTTGATGTCCACGCCTATTGCGTTGTTTGGAGTCGCTATCTGCCCTCCACGCAGGTTGATATTCTGACCCGTGATACGCACGCCGGCGGTGTCGGCCATATCCTCCCCGCCGATATTAGTAATATCCCCGAAGGTCCCGTTCGCCACCCACAGCCCGTATAGGCCACAGCGGGACACCTCCAGCCCAGTGATACTGAAGTGGGCAATTGCGCCGACCGCTTCATCTGTGCCAATCTGTATACCGATGCTGTTGGCGATGTTGCTACCATCGGCTTTGCAAGAATAGAGGTGGATGTTCTCTACGTTCCCACCGTGAATCCAGATGCCTATATTGCCTCCGAAGTCAGCTACTTCTACCCGCTCAAGGTCTACCACGCCCACGCGGCGAACCTCGATTACATCGCCATCGAGGTTGTAAGCGTAGATGTCATGCAGGTATAGACCGTAGACATAGGTGGTTGTGTCGGGAGAGGCGTCAGTATCGACGCTGGCATGAGCGACGATGACGCGGCCCGTTTCGGTGCCGGCTGAACCCACGACCAAGAAGTCGCCAATCTCGCAATTGGACTTGTGGGTATCTGTGTATAGAATGTCAAACAGGTCACCATTGAAGTCTTTGGTTATGCGAGTCGCCATACGGCCTGCTCCCAAGATGCGGACACCGTTCGTGTTTACGAGCGTTGGGGGAGTGATAGTCGATGCCACTGTAAATGTCCCCTCGCTCAAGCGCACATCCCCACCCATCGAAGGTAAGGCGTCAAGTGCTGCCTGTATCTGCACATCGTCGTCGGTGCCGTCGCATATCTGGACAAGGTCACCGTAAATCTCCTTCAGGATCTGCGCCTGCTCCTTGATGGCGGCAGGGACAGAACTCGACAGCACAAGCGCCGTGCTACCAAGAACGACGTTTCCGACAATGTCGCTGAAGTGGGTCGTCATCAGCCCACCCCCACCGGAAGGCCTATGTGATCTAGCTGATATGTAGCTTGGTTCCCTACGATTGTGGCCTTGACTTGGAGCTTAATGCCCGCGTAGGCGTTGGCGAGAGCGATGCGAACCAGATCACCCGCAGCCAAGGTGGTCTCTGCAATCTCCTCGGCGTCCTGGCCCGTATCGTAGGCCCTCACCAGCACCTTGTAGTCTAGCGAGTTGGCGGCGTCGGTGTTCTTGAGGACGATGGTCTTCTTGCCATAGCCGAGGCACGCCCAGTCCAAGGCATCCACATACGCGTCCGTCGTGGTGCCGATGTCCGTGTCGGTGACACCTAGGAGGCCTGGATAGAAGGTCGTCATCGCGCTAACCTTCCCTCAAGGCCCTCTCGTTGATGAACAGGCAAAGCTGTCCGCACCTTTCGCATATCCAACTGGTGGTCTCCACCGGGACTTCCTTCAGGTTGCCGCAGTTGTGACACCGAATGACCTTGCTCTTCGGCAGAGGAGGAGTGCCCACAGCCTTCAGGATGCACTTGATGGTGATACCACCCTCCAGTGCATTGACACCATCTTGGTTGGCAACCACCACGTCAAGGTAGTGGGCGGAGGCCCCGGTCGGATCCAGCCAGAGCGTCGTGTACGAAATCACATCGTTGATATAGATCGAGTCGTAGGCCCGGTTCTGCATGAGGCAGGCGATCAGGAAGGTATCCATATAAAGCCAGAATATCGCTGGCGTCGAGGAGACTATCGACTTGTCCACGACAGTCAGGCCGTATCCCTCCGGCAGGGTGTAAGGGGTTGCATCTCCCGTGGCCATGTCTATTAGATGGGCGCTACCGCCAGCGGCTATCGGGTCGGTCACCCATGAGTAGGGGTTGCCCACTCCTATCAAGGAAGAGGGGGTCAGGAAAAACAGCTTGAGGGTCTCGTTGTAGTCCAGCTTGTAGCCGGACCGCTGTATGGCCGCCTTGACAACCTTCGTGTAATCGGCCTTCCCTGTGCCGGTCGCTGTTACGGTTCCTGTGCTCTCCACGGTCGGTTGTGGCATCTACTCAGGTCCTTCGTACCCTCTAAGGTTGACTATCACCACCGGGCTATGATCCTCGACGGCATCCCTATTCCGGAACTCCACCCAGAGTATGTCGTCCCTCCGCACCTCGGTGGTCAAGTAAACACGGGGCGTCGCGTCATTCAGCGCCACATACGTACCCCGTGTGGAAGGGCAAAGAGGCATGTCTTCCTTGCCGAAGGCTATGTCGACGAGGGCATCCGCTCCGTCCGGCCAATGCCGGGTGATCTGGCGTATCCTCCCCGTGACCTCCGACGCCACCGTCATTCTGGCCGTCAGCCCGGGCGTGAGCGTGGTCGCGAATATGTACTCCTTGTCTACCTGTCTCTTTTCAGCCATGGCTACATCACCGTCGTCACGCCGGGCAGGATCTCCATGCGGTCACCGTCCCTGAGGATGGTGACGCCCAGTATCTGGTAGACCGCCTTCGGAGCGTCATTCACCCCCTTCAGGCACACGAGCAGCGTCGCTTCCGCCTTGGCCATCCTGTCGGCAACCCCTTTCTGTTCTCCTTGTAGCCCCCGAATGGTGGCCTCAGCCTCAGCCAGCCCTTCCGCTATCCGGGCTCCAGCCTCCCTGGCCTCCTGAAGCCTGCTCCAGGCCGCGTAGATGTCCTGTTGGCTTACCATCTGGTCACCTTCTTGATAATTCCTGTGGGGGCGGCGTCACCCGCCGCCCCCTTGTTCTCGCTAGACCTCCCACTCACCGTCAACAGTCACCACTACCGGGGTTCCCGCCGCAATGTTGGCCCCAATGGCCTGCAGTGTGAGCTGGTTCATCACCCGCTTGTTCACGTCCACCGCGATGGCGTCCTGGGACGCCACCGGGTAGTCGAACACGAACACCGGCAGGGCTCCGCTGGTGTGCACGCCGGCGTCGGTGTCCGTGAACTCATCCACCCCGAAGACCCGGATGTCCGTGCCGGACCGGTTGTGTATCTCGATCCTCGTGAGCTTCGCTATCCGGTTCAGAGGCACGACGAAGGCATCGGTGTCGGTGGCTGTGACCGTGATTACCGTTGTGGTTCCTATCGCCATATCATACCTCCTATACCGTCGCCGTCACGCCACGCCCCACGTACTCCGAGTAGTGTAGGACGGGCTTGTGGATCAGCGCACCAGACTCAAGCCGGGACCTCACGCCCGCATCCACCACTGGCTCAAGGGTGAGCATATTGACCAAGAAGCGCAGGACGATCTTCACGTACTTGTTCCCGGCTGACGCCAGGGTGCCCGTGAAGAAGTTGGGGTAGCAGTAGAACTGAGGCATCCAGTCCCGAACGAAGAAGAACTCGAACCGGAAGTCGTCCAGCGCCGATGACCTGTCGAAGTTCACCAGCGGGGCGATGGGCGAGTCCTTGGAGTCCACAAAGCCGATGAAGGCCCTGTAGGGGGATGTGGCGTCCTCAGTGGGGCTGGGCGCCCGGTTGGGCTCCTCCAGTGCGCCGCGGTACTCGTCCGTCGGCCACCGGATGTAGATGCTCCAGTCGGGGCTCAGCCCTATCCTGCACTGGTAGATGGTCTCGTAGTAGCGGGGCTGCAGGCTGACCGTGGAAGTTGTCCCGGTCACGCCGGGGTCGAGGAGCAGGGGCTCGACGGCGTCCGCGGGCATGATGCCGTGGTACCAGTCACGGATCGTCTGGCGAACTCTCCTCACGCGGTACCAGGTGCGCTCGTAGTGTTCGCCCCAGTCCCCTATCATCCCGATGTAGTGGCCCTGTTTGGTAAGGGGTTCCGGCACAGCGAGCAAGCTGTAAGCCATGTATACACCTCCTTGTTCTCTTTATCTGTCTAGGGAGGTGACCCCTAGCTAGTTGATGATTGTTAGATTCCAGCCGCTAGGCAGTAGAAGTTGACGGCCTGACCGTAGACCTCGGCGGGCTTCTCGCCGAACGAGGCCCCGTCGCCGCCCGACTCCAGCAGGGCGGCCAGCACGGTGTTACCCCGGTCCCTCAGCCAAGCCTGCTGGCCTGCGGGGGAAGTCGTACCGGATGTGACTGCCGTAACCCTGGCCCTTATCCAGTAGCACGTCACCGTGTTGATGATTACCGTGGCCCAGTCGGTGGGTGCCCTGAAGGCTATCTTGTAGAGCCCGGCCACCACCGAGAAGTTGGAGGTCCCGTCTACCAGCGCCGGCACCGCAGTCCAGGCGGTCCCGTTGTAGTACTCCCATACAACCGTCCCCACGAAGTCGCCTTGGGTACTGACTCGGAGGTGTATCCCGTTGAACGGATTCGCGGACCCGAAGTAGTACATGTCTTCTGCGACTGGAATTGCAGGGAGGAGGGTCATGTCATCTGCCGTGGCTTCGTTGGCCGCAGCGTCGTCGTCGCTAAATGCGGCGCCGTCCAGCGCCCTGGCGTAGGCGATGAACTCGGAGTAGGCCAGCAGGTTGGCCACGTTGGCAGCGAGGTCGCTCCAGAGGTTCAGCACTTGCGTGACCTGGCTCAGCCCGGAGAACACGAAGTTTATCTTCGTCGTGGTCTTCGGGTAGGCGTCGCCGGCCGCAGCAGTGTACTGGCCTAGGTAAAGGTGTTGGGGCACGCCTAGGCCGGGGCCCTTGATCTCCCCTAGGTAGGTATAGTGATGTGTTATTGCCATGTTCTATATCCTCCCTAGTAGCCTATGACCAAGGCGTAGAAATCCACCGCCCGCCCGTAGCCCTCGTCGTCCGTTTTCTCGGCGAAGACAGCCCCGGCGGCGGTATTCTCCAGTACTCCAAACGTCAGGATGGGGGCGGCGGCGGCGGCGTTGGTCACGCTCACGAAGACCGGGGCGTTGCTCAGCGCGGTCACCCCGTCGGCGTAGAGTGCCAGCACGCCGTAGGCGTGAGTAGTCCCGTCGTAGTCGTCCAGGATCCGAGACAGGCCATTGAACGTCAGGGTGGGCCGGGCATCCTGGTCATACAGGTCTCCAGCCTCGGCGGTGTACCGCCCCAGCCAGATGTCCAAGTCTTGCCCGATCTTGTTCTTGATCTTCCCAAGGCGGTTGTAAGCTCTCGTTACTGCCATCTATACCCCCTAGATCCCGGCCACTACGGCGAAGAAGGAATACTCCTCGCCATAGGGCTCGTCCGGTTTCTCATCGAAGGCGTCCCCGACACCGGAACCCTCCAGCGGCATGAGCTGCAGGATGGGAGCTGCATCGGCGGCGTTGGTCACGCTGGTCAAGGCGAGGGTGAGCGCAAGGTCACCGCAGCATGTCGAGTACATCCCCAGCACATCGAGTATCCGGGACAGCCCGTTGAACGTCATCGCGATTCCAGTGCCCGTGGCATAGGAGTCCGTGGCCAGGATGTCGTATCGGCACAGCCAGACATGCTTCGGCGGGCCGACCCCGAGGTCAACGGCCTCGGCCGGTGCCACCTCCATGCCCATACCCCCCCCGTCCAGCTTACCCAGATAGGTAAATGTTCGGGTGATAGCCATACTATACCTCCCTTAATCCTACAGGGTGGAGGTTACCATCACTCGAGCCCTGGCGAAGTGCAGACCGATGGGCTGCGTCCTGTCAGGGTTGGTCAGGTAGGCCACCGTCATCTGAAGCTGCACGGTGTCCTCCGGCCACTCAAGGATGGGAGCCATGCACTCCGCAATGGGGATGGCGTCGGCCCGAGCGAAGCGCCAGTTCAACGTGAAGTAAGGGTAGGTCCTGTTTCCGCCGGTGATCACCTGATAGGCCTCGAAGCCGGGCACGGGCACCGGGTCGATGAACCCGAGGATGATGTTGCCCTCTTCCTCCAGTAGGGTGTCGGCGGCGGGCGTGGTGCCCCCGGTCTGGAGGCCCCAGATGTCTCCCACGGTCTCGGCGGAGAGATCCTGGTCCCACTGCTCTTGGACAGTGTACGCCATGTCGATGGGCCGGATCTGCCTCATGCAGATCTCGGAACCCAGGCCGTTGGCCCCTCCGTAGGGTTGGGCAGCCTGCTCCATCACATTCCGGCAGAGGGTCAGCGCCTCTAGCTGGTACTTCTCCAGCAACGCCCGGATGGGTTCCGCCGTGTACTGGGACGCAATGGCCGCAAGGTCGCCGTTGAACATATCGAGTTCCGTCGAGCTTATGGCCCGCAGGGGCTTCTCGCTATCGGGATCGACATGCGCTCCGGCGGTGATGGCAGTGTACGCAATTCCCAAAGGCATTTCCGTGTACCTCCTGTTGTGGTATCTCCGTCTCTATGCTACGGCGTGAAGCGTAGCCGGGCTTGCCTCGGAACCGCCGGGACAGTCCCTTCCCACGCCACCTCGGAGGGGGCCTGGGCGCGCCGCTTCGGATAGGGGTTGTCTGCCTGGCCCGGGTTGCCCCGCGGGTTGTTGCTGGTGCTCCCGCCGCCCTGGGGGATGACCTGCGTCAGCTTCGGCAGAAAGGGCGGAAGGGCCGCCTCTATCCCCTTCAGCGCCTGCGTGAACTGTGCGGCACCGGGCAATGCGGGAACTCCGGGTATAGCCGGAACCCCGGCCAGCATCTGGCTCATTACCCCAGCCGGCCCCGGGGGCGGAGCGGGAAGCGCAATCCCCATCTGCTTCAGGGGAGCCGCTGCCGCCTGAACCACCTGCGTCTCAAGCTGCGTGAAGGGCTGGAGCAGGGATTGAAGGTCGTTCGGCATTTTCAGCCTCCTTACATGAATGGGAGCTTGGGAGGTCCCTTCCTCGACAGGTCCGCCGAGGCCCGGGCCTTCAAGCTCTCTCCGAGATCATCTAGTGTCGGTATGCCGAGGAAGTGGATGACTTCCGAGGGTGTCGGAATCACATCGAACGGTCCGGGCAACCCGACTTCCTGAAGCGTATCGTCGATGATACGCATGACGGATACCAGCGGTCGCCGCTCCGCGCTTTCGGGCATGGTTCACCCCGCCAGTCTGCGCAGGCGGCTCTCAATTGAGCCGAGCGTGTCGCCCACGCTGCTGATGCCGCCGCCTATCGCCTTCACGACTCCCTTGGGTATGGCGACCACATAGTTAACCACCCCGGTGACAAGCGTGACAGGATCGGGAACCATGTCGTCCGGGACGTTGGTTATCTGGTCTGCGGCAGCCTTCATGTCCGCCCCCATACCCGCCACGGCACCTCCGACGCTCTGGACGATGCGTGCCGGGAGCTTGGGGACCTCCATCACCACATCGCCGATGCCATCAACCACCTTGATGGGGTCGGGGAGTTTCGGCATTCTCTCAGGCATGGCTGCCCTCCTTATCCACAAGGCTATCTAGAATAATAAACGGGATATTCCATGTTGTCAACTACCCCTAGGATTCCCATGTGAACTACCATTGTTCCGGATATGGGTGGTCGTAGAGGTACTTAGCAGCGTCACCCTTGGTGTACCCTATACTCACCTCCCTACCATCGGCAGCCCTTCCAACAAACCCGTCTTTGGTTTCCCACACTATCCCTGTTGCAAGGTGGCGGCCAAGTATGCGGTAACCCTCACTGATATCTCTTGTCTTCCCGGGATTGCTCCGTATGGTGGCGAACTCCGACTTTAATATCCCGAAGATTTCGCGGATGTTGGTGGGGCTCACGCCCTTGGCTTCAAGCCAGTTGATGGTGTTCGTGGGGGTGACGGCATCGGCGATATCCCCGACGGGTCCGGGGACGGCACCCACGAGCAGGTCGAGGAGTTGAGTCGGTATCCGCTTCTTCGGGAACTCGCCGCCCTTCCTCGCGGCGTCCTGCACCCTGAGGATGTTGGATATGTCCCCGGCAATTGGCACGATGTCACAAATATCCGCGAGGATCGCTTGGCGGAGCTCGGCTTGCGAGGACCCGATGAGGATGTCCCGGCCTGTCGTTCCCAACGTCTTCTCGATGGCCCCGGAGACATCATCGAAGACACGGTTGAGAAGGTCAGTTATGAAGGCTCCTCTATCCTGCATGAGCCACCTCCCGTACTTTATACCAGGCCTTCCCACACCAAGGGCACCTCCACTTCCAGTGCTCCTCGCCGCCGTGCCGCTCCATGGCCTGGAGTTTCAGCTCATGGTAACAAACGAGACACCGATACACATCCTCTGCTATTATACCCACAGTATCCCTGCAGGCGCAACACTTTATCTCGGCGGCCATATCCTCTCTATTATCATCGGAAGCGGCCTCGGGGGCAACCCCATGAGCCAGCGGTGCACTCCCTCACGCCCACTCGTCAGGGTGGCGAGCCACGGCCTACCCTCGGTCACCAGGTTGTTGTAGCCCAAAGTGCCCGCGTGGGCGATGGCCTTTCCGAGATCCTCTATGACGCCGTCAATGGTCTGCAGCTTGGACTCGATGCGTGGTCCCTCGATGAACGGATCCCTCTTCATCTCCTCTCGGGTGGAGATGAGCACGTTCTCCCCGAACACGCCGAGGTGGATGATACCTCGGCCTATCCGGGACATCGGAACGAAAGCCATCAGCTCAGCCAGCTACGGAGCATCGTCGCACAGGATCTCCCATGTCTGCGGCGTGGTGGCACCCTCGGCCAAGGTCACCCCCCAAGGAAAATGATGCACCCCCGGCCCCAAGTTGTGGTCGTAGACGCCGTCGGCGGCCCACACGCTGACATCCGGATCCGCCGTAGCGTAGAAGCGCACCAGCACGGCCCCGCCAGTCACGTTTTCCACGCAAATGTCGATTTCCGCCGAGTCCCCGGGTTCCAGCTGGTGTGAGAATATGAGCGGACCGCAGATAACCAGAGAGGGGCTCTGCACGGTCACTTCGCCCGTCCACCTGACGGGCGCCACGGCCTGCGTCACCAAGAGTACCAAGGCCAGTGATACAGCCAAAAGAATGGCGATGCCAAGTTTCTTCATTGCATCCTCCCTCAACCTACTCGCCGGGGCCCCTCCTGCCTTTGGCCGTCATCTTTGAGCGTCTGCTAGACGCCTGGAGGGCTTCCGAGGGCCTATCACACGCCTACACCATCAGGCCCGCGTTCAGCCCTGCCCCAGCACTATCAGTATACCACCAGGAGTACCGCCAGGATAGGGACAGCGAGGCACAGCCACATGAGAGCCTTCTCGGAGGGCTCTATCAGCCAGTCCCTCGTGATCTTCTGGCTTGGCTCCCCATCCAGAAGATACCAGCCCTGCACCTGAGGCACCCTCCGGCGCACCAGCCGCGCCCGGGTGGATAGTATCCTCTGAAGCCTAGAGATAGCGTAGCAGAATATCGCCCCTAGGACAAGTTCGGTGGTGATAGTACCGTGGTTAATGAGGTATCCGCAGATGAAGGGAAAAGCACCCCACGAAAATGCGAACCAGTGGTCGGTGTGAAAGAAACCCCGGAAGAGTTCAAGGTTGTATGCCACGACAACGAAGACGCCGAACCCCACGAGTCCGAAGTACCACCAGAGACCGAGGGTGACGGTATAGTACACCCCAATGGCCGCTGCCGCCCAGATGGTGACCGTCGCAGCGACTTGGAGCTGCTTGCGAGGTATCGAGAGCTTGAGGGGATCACCGGTGAGTAGGTCAAGGGCGTGGGCACCCACCCCCATGGCCAAGAAGAAGACTATCAGGACAGCGAGGGAGCGTTCAAGGTGAAGCGTGGGGGCCAGCCCGAAGCCCATGACCACGAAGGACAAGTGCAGGAGCGAATACGGCCAGTGAAGGGTATTGAACCAGCGGGCCAAGATGTGGTTTGACCGGATGATGTACCAGGCCGACCTCATCGTCCCCTCACCCACGCCACCAGCCACCGGGGCAGTGGCGGGTCTTCAAACGGGAACCCGGGAAGCCACGCCCAATAAGTTGAAGCGGGATCCCCCATTATCGGCTTCAACTCCGAGTCCTCCGGCGGATACCGCCCGAACTGCTCCCGGAAGGCCTCGCGGCACGCCGCCCTTTCAAAGAGGTGGAGCGGCGCCCACAGAGGCTTTCGCGGCAATATGATGCTCATGCACCAAGTTTAGCACACCCTACACGAATCCGGCATCCTCGAACACCTCCCTCTGAAACCACTCCGTGATGGTGAGGTCCACGCCAGAGCCGACGATCTGGTAGGTTCTCCAGAACATCTGCGGGCTCCGATTCGCCTCCAGCAGAAGCCGCCTAGTCGTCAACTGGTGCTTGACTAGGATGTGCCCTAACCCCATGCGCCCGGCGACGATATCTTGGATCACCTCTGGGTTGTTCTTCCCTACAGGTATCTTGCTGCGGGCCGTGGCCACCACGCTACACGTCTCGTTATCCCGTTCCACCTTCACCAGCTCCACATGCCGGAATAAGGTGCCGTCCTTCTCGTGCTGATCCTTCAGTCGCACCTCGATAGGCCGATTGAAGATGACGGCCAGCAGCGTCACGTTGGTGCCGCTGTTAGAGAGCAGGATGCGCTCTCCACGGGTGAAGCCACCACTCTTGAAATGCTCCAGTAGGCCAGGGATGTCCAGCTCTTCAATCATGATGCGGACGCTTGCCCGTCGCTAAGAACCTTGATGTCCTTCACTATCGCACGGCGCTTGTTGAGAATCCCCATGTTGGGTAGCTGCTCAAGAAGGCCATCCACCACTCTCCGCAACGCATCGGGGAAAACTAGAGTGACCCTGACCGTGCACTCCGGAATCACATCGTAGCGCTGAATAATCATGGAGGTGCGTCCCATGGTATTCAACACCTGCGGCAAGCTCTGAACCTCCATCTCCTTATCAGTCTCCAAGGGAATCCATAGCGGCAACACTTGGATGGCCTGGAGTACCGCCCTAGAGCGATATGTCGAATCGCCCATCGCATACAGTATGCCGCGGGCCTCTTTCAGAGCACCCCAGAGCTTCCCGTGGACACCGCCGAGGCGGAGAACGGGCGTTCCGTTCTCGCTACGGAAGGTATGTACATCCTTTTTCACCTTCTCAGTAACGACCTCGTCCATGCCGGATTCCACCCCCACCCCGATGTCGCTCCGAGTACGTTTGGTGGTGCGGGTTCTGATGAGCTTCGGCTCCTCAACGTCAATAAAGCGGGTGAAGCCGTCTCCTCCAAATACGTCAGTTAGGGTGAGTTCCAAGTCGAGTTTCATCTTGTCATCTCCTTCTTATTGGTATGGTTTGGATTGGGCTGGTGAGGAGTGGGTTGGCTGAGCCTGGGTTGGTCTGAGCAGGTCTGGGTTGGTGTGGGTTGGTATGGGGTGGCTTGGATTGGCCTGGGCTGGCGTGGCGTGGCGTCGCTTGGAATAGGATGGGTTGGCCCGGATGGGGCTGGGCTGGCTTGGACTGGATTGGTCTGAGCTGGTTTGGTCTGGGCCGACATAGTATGGTGTGGTTTGGAATGGGTTGGTGTGGATTGGGATAGAACGGTATGGGATGGTGGGGGGAGGGATGGGATGGCATGGGCTGGATCGGACCGGATTGGCTTGGCGTGGAACGGTATGGGGTGGAGTGGGATGTGCTGGGTTGGTATGGGCTGGATAGTCATCACTTGACAACCTCAACTTGGAAGGGAACACCAGCTCTCTCAAAAATACCTTTGTAAATTGCCTGCTCATAAGTGAGACGCCCATCGGGTGACTTTACCTCAACGGCGATACAATCCACAACCTTCCCCTCGTTTACCTTCAACATGAGAAAGTCGGGTGCCCCGTTTCTCATGGGCTTCCATCCCTGTGCACGATACCTCTCAGCGACTTCTCGCTCCCGCTTATTCACACCTCACCTCTGCGCAGGGGACTGAGAGCGACCTATCCTTGACAGGCGTGCTTTACACTCAGGGCACTCCTTGGGATTGGGCTTGCGAGGCTCCCATTCATATCCACAGCGGGGACATCGGAGCGTCTTCATAATCCTAATCATAGGGGATATTTGACGGCGTGTCAAGAGACCTCGGTGTCTTCCTCCACAGTATCCAGCTCAGCTTTCCTCCGCTTCGCCATTCGTGCTTCTTCCATCATAAGCTGTAAGGCAAGTTCCGGCAGCTGCGCGAGATACTGCCTATATATGCTCTCTGGAAACTCCTCCGCCAGCTTCTGTGTCTCCTTCACCAGATCGCGAACCTTCTCCTTCGCTGGAATCCCTTCCAACCACTCTTGAAAAGAAGCTGCAATTGGCCGCCCCTCCTCCAAGTCGGCTAGATCATCCATGACTTGAAAGGTATAACCCAGTTGGCGCCCGTATCTAGAGGCTAGGGCCTTCTGCGGCCTCGTAGCCTTAGCGGCGATGGCCCCCAGCGTAGCCGCCAAGCTGAAAAGGGCTCCTGTTTTGCCCCTAACTACCTCGTCATATAGCCGCCTCCCCCGGAAAGGAGCTAGGAACAAGTCCTTCACTTGCCCGATACCTAGCTCACGCCAAGCGTCTATCGCTACATCAACAGCCTCTTTATTATATTTACGCAGGATAACTAGAGCATGGGGAATAGTAACATCCACCAAGGCTGTCGCCTTTCGCACGCCGTAAATCGCCCAAGTCGCCAAATCCCCGCGTCTGTACTCGTCGCCGTCCTGTACGTCATCCTTCGCGAGTGAACTAGCGTGCACCATCTCCACCGCCACGGCGGCGTCCAGCGCCTTGTCCATGTCCCCACCTAGGGCCTCGCAGATGAGCAGCGCCAACACACCGCGTATTCGCTTCCCACCCCTCATTAGATACCGCGACGCCTCCAGCACATCGCCCATCCACTGCTTCTCCAAGTAGGGCGCCATAGCGGCGGTGATTACCTGGGACTTCTCACCCCAATATGCCTTGAAGCCCTCAAGGGCCGTATCCCCCTGTACCATGATGCTTACCTCTCTTTCCCTTGGGCCGTCCATCTCGACCAGTATGATACGCTGCCAGGTGCCGAGGTCCGGCTTGCCCCCCTCCACCGTGACGACCCGGCTGTTGCCCATGAACAGCGACTTGATGTGCGCGTCGGCGTTGAGGGGCTCGTCGGCTGGCCTGTCGGGCCTGCGCCACAGCTGGTTGTGCAACAACTGCGGAACTTCCGGGTCGTCGCTGGCGAACCCCTTCAGGAAGGTCTCGAAATCGCCTAAAAGGTTAGGTTCAAACTCTTGTATGCTTATCGAAGCTGAGGTGTGCTTGAGGATAACATGGGCCAAGCCTTTGTGGACGCCCGACTCCCCTACGGCCTGGTTCAAGAACGGGGTCAGGTCAATAAAGTCCACCCGCCTCGCGGTCGGTATCTTGAAGGCCTTCGTGTATATCACGTGCCCACAATAGCACAAGACGCTCCCGATTACAATATCCGGGCACATCGGATTCGTGATAGGGGTTGACAGGAATGCAAAGCGTGGGATAATGGGGATTACAGCAACTCGTAAAGGGGAAGACGATGAGCACAAATGGCGACGGACAGGTCGAGGCGAGGAAATGCGACTACTGCGACTTCACCTACGAAAACACTAAAAGCGGACGCGCCCGCTACATGATACACGTCAAGCGGGACCACCCTGACCAGACCAAAGCTGCCCGGGCCGCCCGCGCCGCCAATGAGCAGATCGAGGAGATGAACCCCCTCACCCAGCGCTTCTACGAAGCTATCTCCCGGGTGGTGAACAAACCCTCCCTGATAACGGGCATGGTGAAGCTCTTCCAGCGCTACTCTAGCCAGCTGGGCGCGAACCGGGTGAAGTTCCGCGACTGGGCCAAACGCTACGGCCTGACCGGGGACCAGGTGGCCCTGATAGAGGACGAAATGTTCGGCCCGGAAGGGCTGGAAGAGTCCGCAGCGCCCGGCCAGCCGGGGCAGCCTGGGCAGACAATAGCCTACGTTCCCCAACCCGGGGGCGGCTACCAGCCCATCATCATCAACCCCTACCAGCAGCCTCAAGTGCCCCAGGCCCCCGGGCAACCCCCAACGGTGATCATGCCGCCCGGCTACGGGGCACCCCCCCAGGGGGACTCGGAGACGCGGGAGGCTATGAGGGGTCTGACCGACAAAGTTGACCGCCTCGTTGAAACCCTCACCGCCACCCTAAGCCGACCTCCAGAGCCGCAGCCGATACCAATGCGGCGCGTCCCTATGCTGGACGACGAGGGCAACCTCCTCAAGGACGCCTCCGGCCACCCGTTGTACCAGGAGATTCCCTACGACCCTGCGATGTCGCAGATCGAGATCTTCAGGACGGCCATTGACCTGACAAGGCCCAAGGGGGAGCCGCCGAAGCAGATAGACGAAGAGACCCTCCTCATCAAGATCAAGGACGCCGTCAGGCAGGACCAGCCAAAAGAACCGGGGATATCAGCCGAGCTTCAGAGGATGTTCGACGACCTCAAGGCCGACAGCCAGCAGCTGGGTGCCAAGTTCTCCCAGCTTGAGAGGGAAAGCGAGGTGGAAAAGGCTGTCAAGGAGGCCGTGGCCCCCCTTGTCACACAGCTCCAAGAGGTTCAGCGCAGCAGCACGATGTCGGACAGTCAGTTCACCCTGACCCACAGGGAGAGGATGGCGGGCATCTGGCAGGGGTTCTTGGGGCAGCTCGTGGGCGGCGTCCGCGAGGATATGAGGCCCATGATAGTCCAGAACGCTGTGTCCGCGATGCAACAGCTCGGTGTCCCCAACGAGATCATCCAGGGAGCGGTGAGTTCCTTCAACGTGCCGACCAAGGTGGGGGGGGCCCTGAAAACGGCTATTGATGCTGCGAGGGATAAATGGGTAAAGTGAGGAAGCGCATACGGCACCTCCGCTCTCTCCTTCGGAACTGGGACTACCTCATCGCCATTCTGGCGGCGAGGAAGTGCTGGCGGTGCCTCAATCAGTACGAAGCGGACATATGCCCCTTCTTCCGAGAGTACACCAACTGGAATCGTAGTGTAGGGAGCACCCTGCGCTACGCTTGGCTCGCTTTCCGCTGCCCCCACCAGAAGCTCCCCAGCACTCTGGAAGAGGAGGCCAAAGTCCTCTGATGGCTGAAGTAGAGCGGCCCGTAACCATCGCGACAGTTTCAGGCAAGGGTGGAGTCGGTAAAACGGCCCTGACTATCGGCCTTGGATATGCTCTGAAAGAGCTCGGCTATGCGGTAGGACTCTGTGACCTCGACCTTGAGAGTTCATCTCTGGGTGACGCCCTTGGCATAAGCCGGGACAACCTAGAGATGACGGAGAAGATAGAGCCCGTCGAGGTCAACGGCGTCAAGGCTGTCTCCCTTGCTCTCTTTCCCGACGAGGGGTTCGAGGATGTGCCAACCCTCATCGACGACGAACGGGTGTACGCCTTGGTGGGACAGATGTTCAGGTCCGTCAACTGGGGCGACTTGGACTTTCTCTGTATCGATTTCCCTCCGGGCACCGGGCCGGAGCTTCGCGGCCTGATAAAGCAGAAGGTGGACGGCCTCATCTTGGTGACGGCAACCCAGCGGCTCTCCGAGATGCCGGTCCGCCGCCTCGTCCGGATGGCCCGCGAAGAGTACGGACTCAACATTATAGGAGTTGTCTCAAATAACCCCTACGCCATAGACGGCACCGACTCTGGCAAGGCCATCGCCGAACGCTACGGCCTCCCACTGTTGGCGACTATCCCCTGGGATGCTACGATTGCAGCAGCCATGGATCTGCGAACCCCGATGGACACCCAGCACTTCGTCCCCATCGCGAAGGCTCTGGAGGCGCAGTTCTTTCCAGAGAGGGTCAAGAAGGCCAAGCCGAAGAGGATCCGGAAGAGAAAGGCGAAGACGAATGCCAAGTGAGGTGTACGAATACCTGCGGCTCGGCATAGAACTCACCAACAAGCATATGGCCCTCAATGAGTCCTTCGCGCGGTGGCCCAAGGATAGGTCGGTGGTTCTCAAGGTCTGCCAGCCGCACCCGGAGGTCGCCAGCTACTTCTCAAACTGGTTGAAGCTCTACGCCGAGGACCAACTCAAGGAAGGGGCCGTCATTGAGGAGCCTTTCAACGTATACTTAGATACGTCCGGCGAGAAGTACGCCATCATGCTCCACAGGGGAGTCGTCACCGAGCCGACAGTGACCGTCCTCATGTCGGAGGCGCTCTTCTGGGACATCGCCGGGCGGAGCAACACGGTGTACACCGCCTTCATAACCGGGAAGCCCATGGTGATACAAAGCACCGAGGGCTACGACCTGCGGGACCTGGCCCATATAGACCTTATCCTCGGCCTCATACACCAGTCCCTGCTCAAGCGGGGAATCGATATTACGAGTTTGGTGGAATAACATGAAAAATCCGACTTGCCCGTTCTGCGAGGAACATCCCAAGATGCGCCGCCGCTCACCCCGCGAGGCGCTTCTCCTTCTTCTTCCAGAAAGCCACACCGTGGTCAGAATGCTGGGACCGGGGATAGACAAATCGAGGGGCAAGTGGTACCAGTGTCCCGAATGCCGATTCACCGCGCTGTTCGAGAAGGAGCCGGGCGAGCCGTAGGACGCCCACGTTCACTGTTGCCCATCACTACTGACTCAGTTCCTCGACCACGATGTCCGCCACCTTCGTGTCCGGGAGTTCCACCGTGGCGCTTATCTCCGGCACGCTCTCTGGCACGAGAAGCCGCAGCCGCAGCCGTATTGGCACCCAGTATCCAGACACTTGGTGCTCCTTCTTGAAGACCTTCACTGACCCATCCTTCCAGTTGAGGTGCAGGTGCAACACGAATTCCTTCTCGATAGCCATCATGTATGCCTTCTCTGGGCTTCGGAGTGCCCAAAGACGAAACCTAGGGTCATTGCCACCCTAATATAATTCCTCAAGGCCCTGCAAACGAGGGTGTCTTCGCTGAAGTCCCCCCCGAAGTATCCGGCTGCCTCTTCCCAGAATATCTGCGCCAACTCTTTTAGGCCCTCGTGCCGGGTTCGTTCGGGTAGTTGCTCCGCAAGCGAAAGCCAGAGCGACTCGAAGTCATACAACTCCCATGTTTTCCATGAGACGATCTTCTCCGCTTCATATAGTGGCCCATGGTTGTTCTCCTTCTCGATAGCCATCTATGCCTCCACCAGCATCGGGAGCGGCGTCGCCAGCAGCCTGTACCGTGCGACTTGGCAGTATCCCAGCTCCTTTTCGATGCCCAAACTGTACCGTCCGAGCCTCTTGGCGGCCACCAAGGTACTCCCTCCGCCAAACATAGGATCGACCACTAGGTCGCCTTCCTTTGTTAAGTACGATATGAGGGTCATAATCATCTCCGTGGGCTTCTGCGTGGGGTGGAACCGTGCGCCGTCGCTCCCTGGTGAAAGCCGCCAATAATTGGGGCGCTCCCCCAGCTTGTGATTGAAGGTGCCCGACTTGTCGCCCTTGGTAAACCAGAAGGCCGACTCCACGCTGGACATAAACCCGACTGCTCTCATTTGAGGCGTCGCGTTGGTTTTGACCCACTGTAAGGCTTGGCACCGGCGAAGCCCTTTCTCTTCCAAGTACGCAGCCAAGGGTGATATCTTCCACGCGTCGAACCAAACGATGAGGTGACCGCCGTCCTTCAGGAGAGGGATAGTGGCGTCCGCCCACTTGAAGGTGAAGCCCCAGAACTCGTTTCCCTTGAATCTGTCCCACTGCCAGCCTGTGACCTTGTCCCCTTCCTTGAGGTGGATGACCACATCCTGCTCGCCGGATACCCCCCACGGTGGATCGCAGATTATAAGGTCGGCCTTGACGCCCAGTTTGGGCAAAACAGCCAAGCAGTCAGCGTGATAGACGGTACAGTACGGATCCTGAAAGAAGGGCTCAAGCACTGGCGCTTTCCTCCATAATCTCCCTAAGTTCCTCGTCTTCTGACCTCCACACCGCGTACATCTCCAGCGTACCTATCAGCGCCTTCCTCCCCTGGCACAGCCTCACATGCCGCTCTATCCCCCTCATGGTGCCTTCGTGGGGGGTCCCCACCCCATCGTAGAGAACCGTCCGGCAGACGGGGCACCCGAACCTCACCTTACCCCGACTCATCGAGAGGGTGACGCCCACCCGGGGGGTGGATATCCTCATCCCGCCGCGGCGCTTCTTGGGCTTCCTGGGAAGGCGGGGGGGCGGCAGGCCCTTCTCCCTAGCTTCACGAAGTGCTGTTGACCGGGCTTCACGGACTTTCTGCCTCTCGCGGTGCCTTTGCAGTTGTCTGGTCAGCGATGGCATGGACTATCTATTCCCTTTCTTATACGGGTATGCCCTGCCCTTCTTAGTTCTCTCGGATGTATCCAGAACGCAGCCCGGTCCGGGGCACGCGCATGGATTCGGAGTCCAAGTCCACCCAGCGTTGGCAAAGGTCGGGCTATGGTCCCTCGCCCCATGCACCCTCTCCCAGTCCTTCTTGCCGACCAGATGGGCGGCTTGCTCTTCCCATGAGGTGGGTGCCTTCACCAGTCCTCCTCGGCCAGTTCCATCTTGTCCATGGCGTCGTGCGGCACGTTGATGATAGCACCCGTCTTCCTCTCGTACTCCTTGAGTTGTTTCCGTGTCAGCATCGCCATGACCTTGGCATGGACGTGACTCATCCGGAGGACGGCCCTGGGCTGCATCTCGCTGGCCCTGCCGGGCGGCGAGGTGCCGACCACCATGGTGATGCCATAGGCGTCGATGTCCATGGACAAACGGCTGACGTAGGTTTCCAAGACTTCAGACATCTGACTCCTCCTCTATCTTCAAGGTGATCTCCCTGTAATCTCCTGCGTATTACACCCGCACAGGGTCAAGTGCCCAAACTTCGACACGCCCCCTGCCGGGCTCTGATAGATCATGCCAATGTGCGTGTGGCTCGGTATCGTTACACGTACCGATGCAATGCCGTAGGTACGATGTGTGAACCTTCTCGGCGTAGCTATCCATCTCCTCTGGCAGAATGTACCTCTCCTTGACCAGTTCCTGGATGAAAGCCCTTGGACAAGCGAAGACTTTCTTGCTACCCCAGAAGTAATCACACTCCCAACCGACGACGATACGTTGCTCTACAAGGCCCATTTCTCACCCCCATGTAATACTCGGTAGATTACCTGCTACAGCAATGGATGCCGGGACTTCATGAGGAACCCCGCGATCTGGCTCATAAGCCACGCCTGAGCCTCGAGGGCTATCCGCACGCTCTCCGCGAAGGGTATCACGACGGGCTGGCTCGAACCGACCCTAATGCTTAGACCGTGCGGACCCCAATCCATTCTCAGAGTGACTGCCTGGCCCTTGCCGTCGCCTTTCTGTTGCGCCATCATGCCTCCTCTATCCGGCGTCTGTGTTCCGCCATCCGGGTTCGCAGGAAGTCATCCAAGCAGTCTCCAATCCCTAGATAGAGCTTCTTCTCCTCCAGGGACAGGTGCTTCTCGGCGAATGTCGGCGGATCCAACAGACATGCGTTGTTCCCGCACTGGGGACATACGGGTGGCCCTTTACCTTTACTCATGGCCCTCCTTTCAACTTGACGTATTGCTCTACCATGATCCCATCATATACCCTGACGAACCGGTGCAACCAGACCTTCTGGTTGGGGTCGAACCCCCGCCTCGGGTGCAGTGCCTTCCACACCTGCTCGAACTCCTCAGGGCTCTTGCAGCCCTCATCCTGATACCACTGTTTCGCCACAAGCCAGAGGAAGATCTGGCTGACGTAGGTGATGCGGAAGGTGGTCCCGAATACCTCGAACATGTCGTGGGTTCTCCCGAAAGGTTTTGTGCGAGTAGTGCAGACTTTGTCCCCGTTGAGCATGGCGTCACGCCACCTGGGCTTGAATGGTACTCGTATCATGGCTCCCTCCTTCTCTGAGGATAAAACTGGATGTCATGTTCAGCGTCTGCCCCGACCCCACCTCCAGCCCCGGGCAGCGGGGCCCCAATGTAATGTGGCACCTGTCAATCGCCACCATCGTCGGGAACAGCAGCCGTGACCGCAAATTCAGTTGGCAATCTTTGAGCAGGACTCTCTTCGTCCCCAGTCCAAAGATTTGCCTCAGGGCGGGTGCTTCGAGGATGCAGCGCTCAAACACCACCTCTTTGGGACCCCCCGATATGATATCCAGAACTCTCTCTGGCGTCCACAGATAGCGCTTGGCATCGCGTCGACTCCTAAGAACCCGGTTTGAAATGCACCATGCCGTTTGCTCGGTGCTCATTCCTCCTCCCGTAGCTTCATAGCAGCCTTTCAGCTAGCCATTTGAGGATGCGATACTTCCACGGCTTGCAAAGCATCATGGTGAACCCGGTGATATGCAGATTGTCGCTTGTCATCAGCACGTCAGTCTCAACGCATGTGCCGCCCTTCTCTATTGCGAGAACAACAGTAAAGGCATCAAGCTGCGATATAACTGCAGGCTTGCTTTTGTCCAGATTTGTGACATTTTCAATTCCTAGCCCGTATCCGTGAGCCATCTTTAGTTACCTCCACGATTCTCGTTCTCTTCCCATATCTCTATGAGCAACTCGTCGCTCTCGCACCCGTACTCCGGCCGCCGCATGACGTAGTCAACCAGATAGTCGTCGCTGTCGTCGGGCACTATCCCCGCCTTGAAGGTGTCCTTAGGCCGCTGAGCACTGCAGAGCGCATCAAGAACGACTTTTACCCTTCCAGAAAGCCCGTCGCGGTCCCGCTTCCGTCTGTCCCTGAAACGGAAGGTAAAGGCGACGCTGTACCTCTCGAAGCTGGGCCTCTCTCCGTCCCACCCGCTGCCCTCTTTGGATAGCGCCTCCAGCAGGAGGCCGTAGAGGCGGTTCTTCTCCTCCAAGAGACGGCGGGCGTACTCCCCCCAACCCATGCGGCGACGCTGATTTTCAGCCAAGAAGTAGGCCGGAACGGTGGGGAGGGTGATGGTCAGCCTCTTACCCATCAGACTCTTTCGGCTGCCCGATAGGCGGCAGCTGAAAGGTCGCCCCCTGCTTGTATCCCTCCCAGTACACCTCGGCCATATCCGTGAGCCACTTCTTCTCCGCCCCGGGATCCCCTTCAAGCGCCGCCAAGAAGAGCTTGACGAACTCCTCCTTCCCCATCTCCACGGTCTCCTGGGGGGTCATCATCTGCCCCGTCTCCTTGTATCTCTTCATGGCTTCTTCTGCGTTCATAGCTCCTCCTTTCGTATAACCCTTACAGACCTAGGGAAGCCTGCCCCATGCCTATGTAGTTGACCTCAAAGAATTCTACCGGGATCAACTCCATCGGCATCGCCAGAAAATTTGAGCTGCCGTCGGTGTTGTCCTTCATCTTAGGGTTGAAGTGCCCCGCCATAACCGCCTCGCAAAACTCCCTCAACCGCAGAATACGGAAGCGAAGGAAGTCATCTTCTACCTTGTTGACATGGCCGTATGCGAAGAAGCCCGCCATGAAGCCACCTCGAGTAAGGGCCAAGAGAATCTTCTCGAACTCTGTGAGCATCCCGCTATGCCGAGTCGCCCTCAGTGTAAAGTCATCATACTTCTTCGCCGAGTCCCATCTCCGGAATCTCTGCCCAAGGAAGATGAGCTGACCGTCCGGCAACTTTACCATCTTGTCGGCACCGCCCACATCAATAGACTTCGCCAACTCGTTCTTCCTCATCGCATCCAGCTCGAAAATCTCGGCCCGAGGCCACAGCTTCCTGTAATACTTGGGCACCGCTACGCGCTTCTGTATCTTGAGTGCCCACTCAATGTCGGGTCCGGCCCTTTTCTTGCTACCTGTTGAACTTGTCTGTCTCATTCCCCCATACCTCAAAACCGTCTCGCGATTCCCTGGCGAACAGTTCCAGCCTCGGGCCGGGACTGACTTGGCGGACGATGTCATAGAAGATATCCGGCTTCCGGGAGTGGTTCCGTGCCGAGGCCTCAAACGACAGCTTCACACCCATCTTCTTGAGATCAAGGCTGCCCACGCGGCCAAAGAGCACGTGTTCGGTGTTGTACATCCAACTGAAGGGCGTCATCCCTGTAGGCTTCACCCACGTAAGGAGACACTGATACTTCACACCCCAATCGCGAAAGAGGGCAAGACCATCCGGTAAGTGTTTCTGGGTCGTCCACAGATATACGTGGCACCCATCCTGCATGGCCAGCTTCGAGACAGGCAGCACCCGAATCTCGTCCAAGGTCATCGTTGGGTAGTCCATATCGTACTGCTTCGGCCGCACATCCCTCAGTATCTTCTTGGTAGGCCATGGCGGGTCGATGACAAGGGTTCGATACGTGGCCACCGGAGCCTTCGGTGTCTTGATCATCTGCCGCTTGTGTTCGGCAAGTACCGCCTGACCGCTGCCGAGCCTCGCCAGCTTCGGGTCTTCCTCAATCGCCGTCGCTATCTCTATGGCCTTGCTCACGGCCTGGCGGCTGATCCCCAAACTGTCAGCCGTTTTGTCCTGGGTCCAACCGTCTGCCACGGTGTGGCCTACGGAGCTGTACTGCTTCAGGTGGCGCCTCTTGTCACCTTCCCCGTGCAGCTTCCGCGCCATCTCGTCGTACTCTTTAATGGCGGCGGAGTTCTCAGGGTCAGTCAGAGGCTTCCGCTTCAGGTTCTCGTCCAGCGCGATCTTGAACGCTCTGAGCGGGTTGTCCGGATCCATGACCCACACTTCCACCTCGGTCCACCCCAGTTCTTTGACCGCTTGGTACCGCCGACGCCCAGCCAGCATATTCAGATCCTTATCAACAGTAAGGGGGTTAATCAGCCCCACCTCCGCTATGCTCTCCTTCAAGTCGGCGATATCCCCGTGGTTTCGTCTGGGTTCTGTCCTCCGTATATCAGCCACTTTCGCCTTCATGTCCTTGCCTCCATCGGCTTATTAGCGCACCCCCTGCACCGCACCAGCGATGCCTCAAGGCAGTATCCCTTATCCTCAACACAGCTTCTATATCCCTGCGCTTCCCTGAGCACTTTATCCCTCAAGCCCTCGTCTCCTAAAGTCTCCACAGGTCATCGTTACCAGCCTGACATCTCCGGTCTTGTCCCAAAGGCGGCTGGCCAAACGCCATCCATATGCCTCAGCAACGCCTAGCGGTTCACCTTTCATTGGATTCCCGTGTTTATCCTTTCGTTGCTCCATAACCAGATTGGTTCCGAGAGCGAGTCTCTCCCCTTGCCGGCAACGCCTATCCACAAGATTCGTGATCTGGCCTGCCGCCCACTCGCTGGCCGATTCTTTGCCCAGCGGCTTGTCGGCACCGAGGTCATCAAGGATCAGGGTTTCAACACGGGAGTACTGTTCAAAGAGTTCGTAGGGGCTCGCCGGAAGGTATTCCCCAGGTCTCTCGCGGTCACCGAATGTGGACCGTAAGCGATCTAAGAGTTCGGGTATGTACTCGTATCTGGTTAGGTATCCTCTCTTGACCCGACGCCGAGCCATTGCCTCCAGGAGGTGGCTCTTCCCAGAACCAACCTGCCCTACCAGAACCAAGAGGTGCGGCGGTCCATCAGATTCCGCAAACTCCTTTGCGGCGTCAATTGCCTCTTCGGAGCCGTGGACTCTTACGAATGTCCGGAAGGTTCTCGGTGACCCTTCGTGAGGCAGGTTAGCATAGTGTTGGCGGCGCTGTTGCCAAGTTCGTTCCGGCTCTTCCTCACAGTGGCATCTTCTCCCTGTGGCCTTGAAGCCAAAGGCAGCCATCCGGGCTTTCACGATAGCCCGCACTTCCTCAGTGTCTATCCTCAAGCCGAGGCATTTGGGGCAGATAGCCCCCTCGGGCAGAGGGCCGTGTGCGTCAGCGCCCTTGTCGGTCATGTTCTCTCCGATACCTTGCAGTGTCTCCGATAGTCTCTCCACTTGGCCCCCTTTTCTTGTTCGCCTTCCAAGCCTGTATCTGGCCGCTTATCGTCATCATCCAGAGTTCCTTGTCGATCCAGAACGGTTCGGTTTTCTTTTCATCCCAGCATTCCAGAATCTCCTCTGGAGTCAATCCCCACTTTAACATCTGTCGGGCCGCCGCACCCTCGGCTGCACCTTTGGGGGAGGCGTAACCCCTTCGGTCTTTCAGTCCTGCGAAAACCGCCTTGACGTTCTCACCGGCCACAGTATCTTTAGATACTATAGTATCTTCTTCTGTACTCTGTCTCTGTCTCTCCTCCGTGACAGGCTGTGACTGTAACCGTGACAGCCGTGACACTAATTGGCTGTAACGCCGCTCCACATCCGTGTTCATAAAGCTATATCCCGCCATTTCAGGCGTTCTGCCCGCCTTGCCCGAATTACATTTTTTGCAGGAAATAGCGAGATTTTCTTTAGAATTTAGTGAAAGTTTTGAGGAATTTTTGAGATTGTTTGGGAAAAGAATCCTGGGGATGAGGTGATCTATGACCAATTTCTCGTCACTGCCGCAGTAGACGCATCGACCTCCGGCCTCTTCCATCAAGGCCTCGCGGTGTTTAGTGTAACCTGTCGCTGTGTCGCCGCTTGCACGTATCCTGTCTCTGTAATCCTGAACACGTTGGCGCGAATCATCTCCTGCGAACTGCAATTGGTCCCATTTACTGAAACTGATGATGCCTTTGTCATCTATGGCAAAGCCGCCAGGTTGGTAGGTTTGCAGTTCCAGCAAAACTTTTCGGAAGCTGATCACTGTCAGGCCGATGGACTGGGCAAGCGCCCTTTCAGACCACGGAATGCCCTCTTCCATCTCCACAATTCCCTGCCTCTTGTTCTCTGCCGCCATCTCCACCAAGTTCCAGAAAGCTCGATACGCCTTATCAGATAAGCTAATGAGCCTAGGGTCACTTCGTGCTCGCGTATAGTGCCTAAACCACGGTCGTCCGCTTGGCATCTCAGGCCATCACTTCTCTGTCCGGAACCGTTTCGTGGCGTTCCCTTACCTCCCAAAATAGTTCCGCCAGCCTCCTAGCCAAGGCGTGGTCATCGGCCCGGATCAGGTACACTATCAGCCGAACCACGGCCTCGTCTCCAGTTACCATTAAGCCATCTCCACCAGCTCGCGCCAGGTGCATCGCAGCGTCACGGGAGAAGAACCTCAAAGAACCCCAAGTGGCCCTTGTATGGAATAGGCGTCTCGTAAGCGACCGGATTCGCTAGCACGAAACCGTAGGGACCCTCGAACCAGGGGCTATCGCTCTCAGTCACGCAGCCCACGATGTCCACCTCGCCGATGATCGCTCCCAATACCGCCGCCCCAGTCATGGCTCCAGTATACCCTTCACGCATCTGCTCACGGATGAATCCCCAAGCTGACCAATCACCTTTCAGACCAGCATGGATATACACTCGCCCTCTGAATTTTGTGGGCCAAGTGCGGTTCTCTACGTCCTTGTACCCGTTGGCGATGAGCCAAGCCCAGGGCTGCCGGATGCTAAGTGCTTTCATTCAGGCCTCTCCCTCAAGGGCCACTCTCTATGCTCCTTCCCGTCCAGCAGGGCTCCAGCGGCCTTCCTGCCGACACGGTACACCCATTCACCGTTATTGAAACGCAGCCCTCGTTGCCTTCCAGCCCACATTTGATCATGGAAATCAGTAAAGGCAGTAGTCGGTGCCCACTCACCCCACTGCTTGAAGAAGAACGGAACCCCCGCCTCTTGGCACTGGTCTCGGATGGAACGTATCCAGTCCGGATGACAAGGCCTAGCGTTGGGACCCGACTCGCCGCCGACGATGACCCACTGAAGTACAGGGCGCTCTATCCACGCCTCCTCCATCTCCCACCCTTCCTCGTAGTCGGCCCCCTTGCGTGCGCGCAGCCACGGCGTCAAGTCCACAGGTCCCAGCAGCGGCTCCAGAGAGACGCCGCGTAGCCGGGCGTTGACCTGAGCGAAGTGCTCCATGCGCCTTTCAAGCCATTCCTGATTCTCCACCGACATGATGGGCATGACATTGTCAGGCAACCCACCCGGGTAGTACCGCCGCTGGAAGGCCAGCATCTCCTCCGTTCGCTTGGTGAAGTTCAGGAATGTGTGGCAATGTGCCCCCTCCATGACCCCGAAGGCCCAAACCCTCAGTGCATCCCGTACCCGGGGATCGTAGAAGTCGGACAGGTCGTTGATAAAGATGCGCTTGGGCTTGCGCCAGTTGAACACCTTCAACAACCGCCTCGGACGGTAGTGGATGCTGCCGAAGCCCCGCGGGTACAAGTGCTTCAGACGCCCATGGTCAACTGCCCTTTCGGCAAAGCAGTGGCCGCAACCGGGGCTCATCTTGCGACAGCCAACCCACAAGTTGATGGTCTCGTCAACATACTCAATCCCTGTTGGCATCGCTCTCCTTTTTGCCGTCTTCAAAGCCCCGAAGGTAAGCACAGGCGGGGCAGTATCTTTCCTCTGTAATACCATAGACTAGGCAATGCTCATCTTTGTACCAAAAAGGCTTGCCTTTGTGCCGCCAGTAGGTATGATCCAGGTCAAGCGGTAGGACTATTGGCTGCGTTGCCATCGCCACTTCTTCTGGCCCGTTAGACAGGGAAGGCACCAATGGAAACCGTAATCATCGGAACCTTGAATCTCAAACTGGGGAATATCCTTGCGACACCCTTCGCACCACCATGGCTTGCCTGCTCTACGAATGGTGGTTGGTCTATTGTTGGGCGCAGTAATCTTGTCGCCAAGCTGCAACTTAATCATCCTTCTCCTCCTGGCCCTGCGCACCTGCGGGCCTAAATTGCCCTCCCTCAAACCGTCCGATACATACCCAAACCGCCTTATATAGGAAGAAGCCTTTGGCGGGGGCTATCCCGAACGATTGCAACGGATACTCGTTTACCACGGCTCGGTGCCGCCGTTCTGGCCCTAAGTCAGGCAGAGGCTTAGTTGCTCCGCTCATGGCTATGACCTCCTTTGTTTCCACTCCTTGAGGAGCGCCTGCGCCTGCCCGATGGTTATCTTGTCCCAGTCGCCGGCCTTCTCTTTAACGATAGGCATGAGCTCCAGCAGCGTCCCCGCGAGTCCTGCGGCCTGGGCCGCTTGAAGAACCTGGGCCTTTAACTCGGGCGACGCAGGCTTGAGAAGCTCTGCATCGGGCGAAGGCTCGGTGGGCGTGGCCTCTTGAGATGGGGGCCGCTGGGGGCGCGCCCCAGGCCGTGGCTTATCCTCGTCGACGAACCGATAAGTCCCCTCGATGACCTGGTCGAGTTCCTCGGTGCTGTAGCCTTCCTCTTGGAGGGTGACGGCTTGGGCGGAACGGGCCTTCGACTCGGCGAGGGGGAAGGCCGTTTTGTACCACCAGCGTTCAGCCCGGACGTTGGCTTGGTTCTGCGGGTCGAGGGCTGCGGGGGCGTTCCTGCCCTGGTCCCGCCGATGCTCGAACTCACTGTATCGGCGGTGGACCACTATCTCTCTGTCGCTGTCCTTCGTGGTGCCTCTGGCCTCGGCGACCAGGTCGCCATCGTTCCAGCCGAGCTTCTTCTTCTCGTCGGCGTCGGTGATGGGGCGGATGTTAGGGGGGCCGTCCCATCTTTCGGACTCTTCCCTAGCGGCGAGTACGGCGCGGCCATCCTTGGTGGGGAAGAAGATGACGGTTTTGACGCCCTCCCGCCTCTTGCTCCGGAAGACGAGCGGGGCGGCCTCACCGAAGAAGGGGTTGAGGCCCACCTCCATTGCCTGGCTGAGGAACAGGGCGGCGGAGCCCTCGTCCAAGTCGGGCCACCGGTGCTGTGCCAGGGCCACGGCCCGCAACTCCTGCCCCGGGACGAGGGGAGACCGCCTCTCAATGACGTTGGCTATCTGGAGGGGGACTCCTTCCCCTTGGCGATAGCGTTGCGTGATCGACTGGATGGGCTTGTGGCCCTCGTGCGTCTTGTCATAGGGGCACCGTGCCTGCCACCGGCCTTCGTGCCAGATAATGCCGAGACGGTTACCGCACACTCCGCACTCGTAGCGAGTAACCGTCTTTTGGGCCTCGTCCCAGAAATCCTGCGGGGTTCTATCCTGCTCCATTCTCTCCTCCTCCTTCTTGTAGCAGCCTTTGCCTAACGCTTGGGCCTACTCTCGCCACGAATTCATGGCGTATCCCTCCAAGAAGCCCTATCCACTGCCCGCCTCGGCCCAAGCGTCTCTTCGATGCCCGGAACCTGGCCTCCCTTCACCAACTGCCATGCCATTCGGGAGTAGAGGGCAGTACGTCTAGGCGATTTCTCGCCACCAGGCCCCGGGCACCTTACCCGCGCTGGCTGTTAGTTCCTCATTTACGCCTCACTTAGCTGCGAGCCTCACTATCGCAGCACCAGCACGGTGCTCAAACTGACCGCCGCCTGTCAAGACTTTGGTAGCTCAATCGGTCAGCTATCGCCTATGTTGTTAATGTCCCGTGTCGACGGTTCCATACGGCTTGGCGCCGTGGCAGTTCGGGCGAGTCCGCATTGACCGCACCCCGCCGACACGGAACCTTCTTCGCCAGCCTTCGTATCACAGGGGGTCAGGCCTATGAGAGAGGGGGCTGGCGTTGAAGACTACGATATGGAAAAGTGGTTCTCGGCCCCCTTTCCTGCAGACACCAGCCACGCTTTGAGGTCCGGCGAGGAGTTGGCGTGGGAACTGGCCCAAGTGTGCGCCGCCGGATACCACTTGATGATGTCACCAGCACTAGGTGACTGCGCAGGAGGCCAGCCTGAAGTTTTGTCATCGACCCAAATAACGTCGCCCGTCTTATAGGGGGATGGGTATATCGGGGCTGGGTACGGCGGGTCCCCGATGTTTATCGGCGGCGCGAGGATAGAGGCGAAGGCCCTAGCGAACTGCTCCAGCTTCTTCGGGAAGTCGTCGTCCATGAGGACGAGCATCGCCGTTATGTCGTCTCCGAACAGCTTCCTGAAGTGGTCGAACATACGCTCGGTGAGGCTCTTTATCTTGAAGGCCTTGGTGGTCATTCCAGTGTCACCTCCTTCCCTCCTGGCCCTGCGCACCACTCCTAGGACAAATTATGTATTCCCAACCCAAGAATAGCGGCCCTATATTCAGTTCCATTGACAGTTCGCAAAAGGGAACTCCGTCAGACCAAGAATCCCACAGAACATGAAGATTCGCCCCGAATCCCCACCACCGCCAATCATTCCTTGCCGTAATGGTGCCGAACCTTCCAACCCTCATGGATTCTGTAAATCTCTTCACGACTATCACCCCCTTCCTTCTGCTACTGGGCGGCAGACACATCCGTCTCCCCGGCCTTGGGCACGAACCGGACGTACATGCCCATACCGTCGTAGGCGTATTCGAGTTCGTAGGCGTGGATGAAATCGTCGATGCCGACATCGTGGCGGCGCGCCTCCCGCTCAATGACCTCGAAGGGGAAGACGGCCTGCACGGACCGCCCCGGGTTGATTTTGCCGCCCGTGCGGCGGCAGGCGTACCGCTTGATGAAAGCGTCCTTGAGGTTGATCGTGACCTCGTCTGTCGTCTGGCTCATGCATACCTCCGTCTTTAGGGCTACTGGCTCAGGGCTCGGTACTTAGAGCAACCCTTTCCCCCTACCTGAGATGCAGGCCGATTTTGTTTCTCCTGCTACGCTCTCCTGCGCCACGGAGAGTACCGTCTCAACCGCAGAGGCGTCTCGGTTTTCCGCCACCAGCAGGATCTAAGAATAACCGACTGGCGAAGGCGTGTCAAGGGGTTGACATGGGCAATTCCGCCCCTATTTGACAAGGGCGTGCCCCTGTGTTATGGTTACCCTAGTCTCCATCTCTCCTCTTCGCTGGGCCACTTGGTGAACTCCCACTAGGTGGCCCCTTCCTTTGTTGCCTCTTTTCATGCTATAGTTGAGGCAGGACGCTTCCTAGGAGGTGGTCATGCCCAAGTTGCCCGGCGTTGATCCCGAAACCTTCTTGCTGGTAGTTCTAGGGGGCGCCATCCTCGGCGGCCTGACGACAGCCATCAGCTACGTCGGTATGCTCATAGCGACCCAGATCGGCGAACAGGTCAGCATCCTGCCGGGGATTGAGCAGACCGGCCAATGAGCCTGCACGATGTGGTCGTCGTGGGTGCCGGACCCGCTGGCTCAACGCTGGCTTATCGGCTGGCGAAGGCTGGCCTAGATGTTGCCCTTGTAGAGAAGGCGAAATTCCCCAGAAATAAAGTCTGTGGCGGTGGGCTCGACGCGACCTTCTTCAAGTATCTCCCCGAAGGCATGGTGGTGGAGGATGTGGTGGAGGACGAGATACGGGAACTCGTCGTGAGGGTGGGGAACAGGGTCGGCATCCACCCCGTGGAGGGGAAGCTGGTTATGTCCAGCAGGGACAGGCTCGATGCCACGCTCGCTTTCCAAGCGATAGAGGCCGGGGCCGAGCTGATACACGGTGAGGCGGAGCGGGTGGATATGGCTGACCGCGACTCCTACTGCAGGGTGCGTATTGACGGAGACACCGTGAGGGGCAAGGTACTGGTGGGGGCCGACGGGGCATACTCCCTTGTGGCCCGCACCTTCGACCTAGGGAGGCCTCGGGTGGTATACGTGGGAACCGACTGGCAGGTGAAGGTGCCCCAATCTGTCTTGGATCAATACAGAGGGAAGATGCACCTAGAACTGCTCCCTCTTCCAAAGATAGGGTTCTCTTGGATATTCCCCAAGGCCGATCACCTCTCCGTGGGCGTGGGCACGGCCTACTGTTACGCCAAACACCTTGAGACGATGACCACCTCCCTCATGCTGGAGAAGTCCCTGTTGGGATATCCGGTCAAGAAAGGTGGCTGGTGGATACCCTTCGCCAAGCCCGGGGCGCGGTTCGTGCGGGACCGGGTTCTGGTGGTGGGGGACGCGGCAGGGATGGTCGATCCCGGATCGGGCGGTGGTATAGGCTGGGCGGTGCGTTCTTCCCAAATGGCGGCCAACGTACTTCTGGCGTACTTTGGGGGTCGCACGGCACCAGCCGACTGGCTACATCCCGAAGTCTACCAAGAGATGATTGATACATCGCTGATGAAGGAGTTCAAGGCCTCCGAGATTTTGCGCAACAACATCCTGCTGGCCCAAGCCCTAGGGCGCGGGGCCACCACGGGATGGTGGAGGGAATCGCTACGGGCAGTTGCCGGGGGGGATAGTTACGTGGACATAATGATGCAACATCGTGTAGGATATAGTCTGGGCAGGCTCCTCCAGGGGGCCGTATCCCTGCTGATAGACCGACGGAGCCGGAGGTAGACAATGCCGGAGATGACGGCTGGCCCCTTCCGTCTTAATGCTTGGCCTAGGCCCAACACGGGGACATCGGGACCTGTCAGGGCTAGGGGGCGGGTCACCCTGATGACCCCGTTCGGGGAGGTCGGAGTGCCTGCGCTCATCCTCGTCGTCCTCATCCCTGAAGCTGCGGAGCATATCGTCTCCTTTGGCTACGACTTCACCGATCCCACTGGCGAATACGACGCCTATGTGATAACGAAGGGGCGGAACCTCGCCTACGGCAACTATCGGGTGAGGGAGATAATCCTGCCCTGGTTCATACTCCCCGGCCCCCCGATGATACTGGACGTGCCCGTGACCTTGGAAGAGGATAGGGTGGCGATAGGGGTGCTCGGAGTCCTGCCTGCGGTCGGGTCAATCTCGGTTGGCTTCTTATACGCCAACTTGGGGAATATCGCCGCCGCACTCTACGAGGCCGCCGTCACTTTCTTGCCGCTGGCCGCTGAGGCTTTCGACGCCCAAGGGAACAGGGTGGAACTGGAGAGGGTCCTGACTATTACCCCCGACATCCCAACGCCCCCAGTCATCCCGCCCCTCCCGGCTCTCCCTCCGGGGGTTCCTCCCCCTCCACCGATACCCAGGCTTCCTGATATCGGGGAACTACTGCCGGGAGACTTCTTTGGCTATATCAACGTCCGACCAGCCCCGGAGACCCAGGCCTGGGAGCCCCTCCTGATCGCACTGGTGCCGGACAGCGCGGAGGCAGTCTTCTACAGGAATCTCCTTGTGGCCATGCAGGCGACCTACGCGACGGACGAGGAAAGGTTCACCGCAATAAGAAACATCGTATTGGCGGCAAGGCCGGCACCCGGGTTCAAGGACCCCACTGGCTGGATCAGGCTCGTCGAACCCCCCTTGCTGGTGATGGGGGATATCACCATGCTGGCCGCCCCCTTCTCCGAGACGTACTACAACGGCCTGGTGGCCGTCGGGGAGACCTACGACGAGGCCACGAGGGTCATGTCGGGGCAGGTGTCGGCGGTGCCTTCGCCCATGATATGGCTGCACGGGCTCCCGCCGCTGCCGGCTATCGCCGCAGCGATTCTGGGGGTCAGATGGTACGTGGAGGAACCTGAGGAAGTCCCTGTAGTGCCCGTGGTGCCAATCCCGGCTGTGGGTATAGAGTTGACCGCAGGCTGGAACAGGGTCGTCTACAACGGGCTTCCGGGGAGCCCGGCAGACAGATTGGGTTCTATCCTGCTGTATTTCCAGGCAATCACAAAGGCTGGAGATACTACAGGCAGGTACTGGAGATGTAGCAGGGGCTTAACCCCGGAATGGCCCGAACCCGTATACTGTCTGATCAGGATGGAGTCCCCCTGGCTCTACACCGGGGAATCTTACGATATACAGGTGAGTCAGGACTGTTCCTGGCTGGAAGCAGCAGCATACTAGGAGGATGAGATGGAGATCCCTGCGGGAAAAATAGGCACGGCGGCCATTGTCCTTCGGAACACGAGCAACGGGTGGATGCGCGGCGCCTACGCCGAGGTGGACTACGGGGAGGGGCTGGTCGCCGCCAGCGTCCCCCAGGACTTGGCCCCGGGCCGGGAGACGACGGTTCAAGTCAGGCTGCTGAACCCCCGGTACGCGCCCCTTATCCTGACGAGGGCCACGGTGAGGGTGCGGGACGCCACGGGCACGGTCTACTCCGAGAGGGAAGAGGTACTGTAGACATGGCGCAACAGATAGAACTGCCACAGTTTCTCAAGGACCTCCAGCTGGAGCCGCCCGAGTTCGTCAGGGAATTACTTCAGCCGGGGGCTCTGGCCCAGATGGAGCCCAGCAAGGCCCTCAAGGTGACTATGGATGTCAGCCCTAGATTCCCGGCTGTCGGTAGGGGACAGCTTCTGACCCTCGATGGGAGCGTCACCTTGTTCGGGGTGATAGGTCTCCCTGCCTTCTTGGTGGTACAGGCGACGAAGAGGCCCGAGGAGCTAGCCAAGCCAATAGCGGCGGCTCTGACACTCCCGTTTACGGGGACGTTCAGTATCCCTATCCCTACGGAAGAGTGGGAATATGGCGACTACGGGTTCCAAGTCCTTGCATTTGCCTTTCCTGGCCCTCCGGGCCTTAGCGAACCGAAGTTCACGACCATAGAACCCGTCCGCTTTGCGGCCACGGTGACCATGGAGGTGCCTGAGGCGACTTCTCCGTTGACCATTTACAGAGGCGAGTTGCCTAGGGATGTCTACGTGGACTACACCGTGAAGAACGCAGGCAACATAGACGCCGACTTCGCAATCGATCGGTCTCTGTCGCCGTTGTACTCGGCGACCCGTTACACATGGGTAGCAATGGGGGCAACCTTTAGCCCTACGGATCCTGGAGACAGCATAGTGATGCCCGATCTGGCCTTGAATGGATACTACGACGGGGTCGTCACAGTCAGCCACGACGGCATCGAGCTCGCCCGAGACACGAAGACCGGTATAGTCTACATCAGGGACGACCCCAGCTATACGGCGACCCTCACGGGCGTAACTTGGACACTCTAGGCCGCACTGGGAGGCAGCCGTGGGGGACGGAATTTTGCAGGTGAGCCTTAGCTTGAGGCCCGAAGTAGCGGATATAGGCGTTGGAGAGCCGCTAATTGCGGAGGGAACTGTCTG
>Ga0180007_10000398_pt1 | contig 75332 bp, 72 predicted proteins | sample MM_PC_MetaG_FD_121122 | JGI IMG/M metagenome (GOLD analysis project Ga0180007, IMG submission 121122) | Groundwater microbial communities from the Aspo Hard Rock Laboratory (HRL) deep subsurface site, Sweden - MM_PC_MetaG | ecosystem: Environmental > Aquatic > Deep subsurface > Groundwater... | reverse complement strand
GCAACTAATATTTGGTGATGACGCAAGAAGAGAAATTTTGCGGGGAGTTGAGCAGCTGGCACGTGCTGTGAAAGTAACTTTGGGGCCTAAGGGCAGAAATGTGGTTATTGATAAAAAATTTGGTTCACCGACAATCACCAAAGATGGGGTGACTGTGGCAAAGGAAATCGAATTATCTGATCCTTATCAAAACCTGGGTGCGGAATTAGTAAAAGAAGTTGCTTCTAAAACCAGTGATATTGCTGGTGATGGGACAACAACGGCTACAGTTTTAGCTGAGGCAATTTACAGAGAAGGTCTGAAGAATGTAACAGCGGGTGCTAATCCGATGTCTTTAAAAAGAGGCATTGAGTTTGCGGTTGAAGCAGTTGTTAAAGAAATGAAGAAGATTGCTAAACCAATTAAAGATAAAACTGAAGTTGCTCAGGTAGCTTCAATTGCCGCAAATAATGATCTGACAATCGGGGCTTTAATCGCGGACGCAATGGAAAAAGTTGGTAAAGACGGGGTTATTACGGTTGAAGAAGCAAAGTCAACACAAACAACTCTTGATGTTGTAGAAGGTATGCAGTTTGATCAAGGATATCTATCTCCTTATTTTGTGTCTGACGCGGATAAAATGATTTGCTTGTTGGATGATCCGTTTATCTTAATTCATGAAAAAAAGATTTCCAGTTTAAAGGATTTATTGCCTTTATTGGAAAAAACCGCAAGAGCCGGAAAACCATTATTGATCATTGCGGAAGATATTGATGGCGAAGCATTGGCTACTTTAGTGGTAAATAAAATTCGCGGGACTTTACAATGTGCCGCGGTTAAGGCTCCGGGTTATGGCGATAGAAGAAAAGAAATGCTGGAAGATATCGCGAAATTAACCGGCGGTCGGGCAATTACTGAAGAGCTAGGTGAAAAATTAGAAAATATTGATATTGCTGATTTAGGTAGAGCGAAGAAAGTAAGAATCGAAAAAGATAATACAACGATTGTTGAAGGCGCAGGCAAGACAGCGGATATTAAAGCTCGGATCAGCCAAATCAAGAAGCAGATTGAGGCATCTGATTCTGATTATGACCGGGAAAAACTACAGGAACGTTTGGCAAAACTTGCCGGCGGAGTCGCGGTAATTAATGTTGGCGCGGCAACTGAGACTGAAATGAAAGAGAAAAAAGCAAGAGTTGAAGATGCTTTGCACGCGACTCGGGCCGCGGTTGAAGAAGGAATTGTTCCTGGTGGAGGAGTGATTCTTGTGCGTGCGGCAAAAGGCTTAGATAGTTTAAAGCTGGAAGGTGATGAGAAAGTTGGTGCAGAGATTATCCGCAGAGCAATCGAAGCGCCAATTCGTCAGCTTGCAGAAAACGCGGGATTAGAAGGTTCTGTTGTTTTAGAACAAGTTAAAAATAGAAAAGGTAATATTGGCTATAACTTTAGCACTAATGAATATGTGGATATGATCGAAGCGGGTATTCTTGATCCTGCTAAGGTTAGCCGGAGTGCTTTAGAAAACGCGGCAAGTATTGCTAGTCTGCTTTTAACCACAGAGACTTTGATCACAGACACAAAAGAAGATGATAAAGCCGGTGCCGGAATGCCTCCGATGGGTGGCATGGGCGGCATGGGTGGTATGGGTGGAATGGGCGGATATTAATTACCCCCAAATTTGGATTAATAAAACCCGCGGGAACTTATGTTCTTGCGGGTTTTTATTTTGCGGCTTGACTTTAGTGATGAAATATTTTATAATTTTACCTAAAGTTATTGGATTGAATCGTTTGGCCTTACAAAGATCGTATGGCGATTTTGGTAAGGGTATTTTTATTTAACTATTAAATAGGTTTTTAAAAGTTAATGAGGAAGTATGATGGTAAAAAGGATTCAGAACAATATCTTAATTATTTTATTTTCAATTTCTTCAATCTTTTCAATATCAACTGCTTATTGCCAGCAAACAGTCCAGACTATTAGCGGGACTGTATCATCTGTGAACACAACCACCCAGTCCTTGACGATCAATTATTTCGACCAAACCACCTCAATTCAAAATATTCAAATTATTATTTCTAATGATACGGAAATTTTCGATGTATTTATTATATCTAAAGACCAGAGGATTTAAACCGGGCACGCTCAAAGATACCCGTAAGCATTTAGATACTTTTGATCTCTGGCTAAACGAAATAAAACAGCAGGACATAAAACAGATAACTGTTAAAACTATCAGAGAATACCAACTCTATCTTAAAAATGAATATCGTAAACACAACGCCCAGCCAATCGCTTCAATAACGATTATTATTAAACTGCATACACTCAAAAGATATTTTAAATATCTGGTTAAGCACAAAGAGATACTTTTAGATCCCAGTGTAGACATCGAACTGCCAAAAGGCAGAGAGTATCTGCCGAAACATATCCTGAGCCAGGAAGAAGCCGAAAGACTGCTAAGCGTACCGGCTAAAACTGCTATGGATATACGCAACAAAGCAATCTTAGAACTGCTCTACAGCACGGGAATGCGCGGCCAGGAACTTTGTAATTTAGATATTTATGATCTTAACCTAAAAGATAGAAGCATTCATATCAGAATCCCGAAAAACCGTAAAGACAGGATCGTGCCCATCGGAGAAAAAGCAAAACAAGCCGTAGAGAACTATCTTTTAACCAGCCGCATGAAACTATGCAAACACGTAAGAGAAAAAGCAGTCTTTATTAGTTTAAGCGGAACCCGGATAACGCAAAAGGCATTACGTTACCTGGTAAAAAAATACATCAGAAAACTAAGGCTGGATAAAAACATTGGAGTACACAGCATCAGGCACAGCTGTGCTACGCATCTTTTAGAAAACGGCAGTAATCTAAGAATCATTCAGCAGCTACTTGGACACACCAGTCCAAGAAGCACGGAAATATATACGCGCATCGTGCCCCAGGAATTAAAAACCGCGATTAGCCGGTACCATCCCCGGGAAAGAATGAGAGTGGTTTAAAAAGAGCATTGAATTAGTATGAGTGATGGGATATACTTTTAGTATTAACAAAGGTAACAGGAGGAACAAGAAGATGGCAGGGAAAAAGGGAAAAACCCCGGCATACGATTCGGAGCGGGAGACCAGAGTATTGCTGGAGCAGGTCAATAAAAGCATTAGTCTTATTGCTGAGCAGCATGGAGAAATGAATAAGAATATCGGCGAAATAAAAACAAGGCTTGGCAATGTGGAGTCAGAGTTAGGTACGGTAAAAATGGCGGTAATGGAAAATAGCAGAAAAATAGACCGGGTCGAGAAGAAACTTGATACTAATATAGATAACCACGAAAAAAGAATAACAAAAGTAGAAGAAAAAATAGGTATTTAACCGCTCTTTGATTTTTAGCTGAATATTTTTAACTGGTATAGGTATCGGCAGTTACGAAATTTTTTCAAAATGAACGTACCGTGTATTGCTGCAAACCGATCCTATAGGATATTATGGAGGGATTAATCTTTATTCCTACGTCTCCAATAACCCCTTGAATTATGTCGATCCGATGGGGTTGTGCGGGGAAAAAGGGTTGTGGTATGACAGGCTTGCCTTGTGGGCATCTATGCAAACGGAAGAGGCTAAGGATATTATTATTTCCGGTATGGCCACAGATGCTGCAGGGATATATGAGGCCACAGTAATTACTACGGTGATGGAATTTGGGATGGGAGTATTTCAAACTCCGGCAGCAATAGGTCATTTAGGTGAAGGTACTGGTACGTTTATGTCAAATCCTTCCTGGCAGACTGCGCCAGGGATGCTAACGGATGTTTCGCTTGTTGCTACTATTTTATCTGTAGGTTTGTCTGCTGCTGGAGGTTCTAGCACTTCAACCAACTCTTCTAAGTCTGCAACAAAAGCACCTGCTCCTGATTTTGTTGTTTCCTCTGATGGGACAGTGTATCCCGTTCCAAAAGGAGCAATAGGGCCAACCGCAGTTATAAACGAATCGAGAAATATAACTGGGGCTGCTTTTACAGGAGGTAAAGGAGGTACTAATGGACAAGTATCAACAATGAGAATAATGGACGCTACATTACGTGCTCCAAAAGGTTATATAAAATATTCAAATGGCTACAATCAAGGCGTAAATCCTTATACGGGAAGAACTGGTTCTTTTGCAGAAACACACTACAATATTAATTAGGAGTAAATTATGGAATCTCAATTGAAAATATTAGAAGGACTTACGGTGAATAAAATTTTAGAAATCCATGATTATACTCAAATATTTTTTGAGAGAGGTATAATATTAAATATTTATAACGAATATTACTTATCAGATGATAAAAAAATTTGTTCCATTCAAAATTTAGTTGTAAAAAAAATCAAAGAAGAAGAGGATAGTATAGAAATATTTTTTTCTAATAATATATTAGTGCATATTGATTTAACAGAAGAGGGATCGAACGGACTTGAATTTTTAGAACTTTCAATACCTGGAACTCCACCCACTATTATTGTCTGGGGAAAATAAGAGGGGAACTCCAGACCTCTACATTAGAAAGTAGTTGGCATGAGTGGAAGATACAATCACAATCCAATGCGGGTTTGGAAACGGCATCATAACCAGGACGGCACATTTAGGCTTATAGAGAGAGTGTTACTGATACTCAAAGTTTCATTATGGTAAGGATTTGTGCGTGTGCGTGCTGTTGACAAAGTGTATATTTTTATGTATACTTATAGCAGGAGGAATATATTATGAATGTATTTGTGAGAAAATTATTTAAACATGGTGGTAGTTACGCGGTAGATATCCCAATGGATTTTGTTAAAAACGCAGACACTATTGAAGTTATTTTAGAAGGTACTTCAAAGAAATTAAGCATTCGTCACAAAACAGAATTGGATACTATTGAATCAGAATCGTTGTTTTCTAAATTTATTAACGCGTTGACAGTTGACGCTATGAAACATCCAGAAAAACTTCATGCGGCAAAAGAGGTTTGGGATAAGGAATGGGACGAACTTCTTAAGGGAGTTACTGCTGCCGATGAAGAGTAGTTATCTTTTAAAATACCATGATTTTTACTTTCAACGGATAGCAAAATTAAAAGAACAAGTAATAGAATTGCGCAGCAAACTTGGTAATGAAGAATTTCAGCAACATGAGATTGTAAAACTTGCTTATCGTATCCGTAAAGCTGATCAAGAAATTATTCCTCAGGATCCAAACCGGGAAGAATATCGCCTGCGCGATGAGCTTAAAAAATATCGTCGTTATAAGCAGGGCCTGCAGCGGTATAGATTATTTTTTTGTTTTTCTAGCCAGCCAAAGCTTATTTTATATCTATACTTGAATGACGAAAAACATTTACGCAAAGCCGGAGATAAAAAAGATCCTTACGAAGAATTTAAAAAACTTGTATCTAAGAAATATTTTTCCCATAAGCCTGATGATCCTAAAATTCAGAAGTGGATAAAAAATTATTATCCGGGGAATAAAGAGGCAAACCCAGTTTAAGATAAAATTCTAAAGGGGGAAGATAAGTGATAAATTTACGGAATATAATTAGCTTATTTTTAGTTATTGGGATCGTTGCAGTATCTGGGGTTCAGGTAAGAGCAGAGCAACAAAAACAAGTAGTATTATATACAGCATTGGATCAGATATTTTCTGAACCGATTATCCAGGATTTTGAACAGAAAACTGGGATAAAGGTAAAAGTTGTTTATGATACAGAAGCAGCTAAAACAACAGGATTGGTGAACCGTTTAATCGCGGAAAAAGACAATTCTAATGCTGACGTGTTTTGGAATAATGAGATAGCCAGGAGTATTTTATTAAAGGATAAAGGAATACTTGCTCCATATTTATCTATTCAAGCCGCGGATATTCCTGAGCAATTTAAAGATAAAGACGGGTTCTGGACAGGGTTTGCAGCGCGTGCTCGGGTTTTGATCTATAATAAGGATTTAGTCAAGGCTGATGATCTGCCAAAATCTATTTTTGATTTAAGTGATGTGAAATGGAATGGTAAATTTGCCCTGGCTAATCCATTGTTTGGGACAACGGCGACTCATTGCGCGGCATTGTTTGTGGCTTTAGGTGATGAGAAAGCCAAACAGTATTTTCAATCTTTAGAGGCTAATGGGGTAGTGATGGTTCCCGGCAACTCAGTTTCCCGTGACCGGGTGGTTGATGGGGAATTAGCTATTGGGTTTACCGATACTGATGATGCCTGGGTGGCAATCAGTGAAGGAAAGAATGTGGGGATGATATATCCTGATGCCGGGGGTATAGGAACTTTACTTATTCCAAATACAGTTTGTTTGATAAAGAACGCTCCGCATCCTGATGAGGCAAGGCAGCTGATTGATTATATCTTAAGTAGAGAAGTTGAGCAAAAGCTGGCTTTTTCACAGAGTATGCAGATACCACTGCGCAAAGATGTTAAAAAACCAAAGCATGTGCCGGATTATGACGCGCTGGCTGTAATGGCTGTTGATTTTGAAGCAGTAGCTCATAAATTAAAAGACTCCGGGGAATTTTTAACAGGACTTTTTCTGAAATGAGTTTTTTGCCTAAACCAATAATTGTTTTTTGTCTTGTCCTATTTTTGATTATAGTTCTTGGGCCTTTATTGCTTATTTTTGCTGAGTGTTTAGCTTCTGTAGATAATATCGCGGAGGCTTTTTTATTAAATGCCAGGCAAATCGCGCTTTTTAAGAACAGTATGCTGGTTGGATTGGGGAGTGTGGTGTTTGCTCTCGTCTTAGGTGTGGGATATGGTTTTTTTATCAGCCGCAGTGATATTCCTTTTAAAAAGTTCTTCTTGTTTTCCGGCTTGTTACCTTTATTTATTCCTGCGCATATAACATCAATTGGCTGGATAAAGCTGATCACGGGTTGTGGGTTAGCAGGAAATTCATTGATTTATAGTTGGCTGGGAGTTAGTTTTATTCTTGGACTGGCTTACTTTCCGTTTATTATGATAATGACTATAACCGGTTTAAATTCAGTTGATAGCAGGTTAGAGGAAGCAGCTGCTTTAACTCATTCGAAAGCACAGATAATTACTAAAATAACTTTGCCTTTGATTAACTCATATATTGTATCCGGCGCAATTCTGGTATTTGTGTTTAGTGTGTCTAATTATGGGGTGCCTGACTTGCTTCGTTTAAATACTTATCCGGTTGAGATATTTGTTCAGTTTAGCGCGTTTTATGATACAACAAAGGCAGTATTATTATCCTTACCCATGGTTGGGGTTTGTCTTTTACTGGTACTTTGGCAGAGGTATCTCATGAACAATAAATCATATGTAACTTTAAGAGCAAAAAATGCTGATAAAATAGTTTTTAACTTAGACAGGTGGAAAATCTTAGCAGTATTATTTTGTACGCTGATATTTATTTTATCAGTAGGATTTCCGATGTTTATGCTGATTAAAGGCGCGGGTAGCCTGTCAACCTATGCAACCGCGTTTAAAACAGCCTGGCCGCAAATTAGAAACAGTTTGTTTTTCTCAAGTGTATCGGCAACTTTTATTTGTCTGATTGGATTTCCTCTGGGGTACGCGCTTTCTCGCGCGGGAAGGAAGATGTCTTTATTTATTGATCTGTGTTCAATTATCCCGTTTGCTATTCCTTCGGCAATATTCGGGGTGGCAATGATCCGCTTTTGGAATAGACCCCTAACATCAATTATCTATCAGACATCTCTGGTTTTAATTTTTGGCTATACCGCCAGGTTCGCGGCTTTCGCGATAAGAGCGATTAGTTCAAATATTAATCAGATCAATCGCAATCTTGAAGAATCAGCAGAGCTTGCATGCGCATCCTGGACAAAAAGGTTGAGAACTATTTTATTACCTATGGCATGGCCCGGGATAATTTCCAGCTGGGTTTTGTGCTTCGCGCTTTGCATGGCTGAGCTGGGTGTGACATTATTGGTTATCCCGGCAGGTGAGGCAACTCTGCCGATAAGAATATATACTTTGATGCATTATGGGGCGCATAAACTTGTCTGCGGCTTATCTGTGATTTTAGTTTTAATTATTATGCTGCCGATTTTAGTACTATATTTGATGTATAATAAATATAAGCATAAACTTTTAATCAATGGAGAAATATGATTGAATTAAAAAACATCAGCAAATCTAAACAGCAAAATAAGATTCTGGAAGATATTTCTTTCGCGGTTAAAAAGGCGGATAGATTAGTAATCCTTGGCCCATCGGGCAGCGGCAAGACAACAATTCTCAGGTTGATTGCTGGATTGGATGCTCCGGAACAGGGGCAGATATTATTTGACGGGAAAAATATGAATAATGCCGTTGCTTCAAAACGCCAGGTAAGTATGGTGTTTCAGGATCTGGCCTTATGGCCGCATATGAGCGTTAGAGAAAATTTGGCTTTTTGCTTGAATAAGAAAAACACTAAAACCGAAGTAACTGATATGCTTAGCGCGGTTGGTTTGCTGGATAAAGCAAAGGCATATCCGCAGCAGCTTTCCGGCGGTGAAAAACAAAGACTGGCTTTGGCAAGAAGCCTGATATCTAATCCTAAAATACTCTTACTGGATGAACCTTTGAGCAGTATCGACCCTTTACTAAAAGATGATTTAATAAAACTGATTCTTGATTTGCGGAAAAATACGCATATAACTATGATCTATGTCACCCATGATCAGGCTGAAGCGGCTCAAATAACTGATAATGTTATTTTGCTGCATCAAGGTAAAATCGAGCAAAAAGGCAGTTTGACGGAGATCAGAAATAGTCCGAATAATCTGTTTGTGAAAAAATTCATGGGAGTAAAATAAAAATGATTTATTCTAAAAAAAGTAAACTAATTATACCTGTGTTGGTGGGAATAATCGGCTTATTATTTTTGCCGACTGTTGTTTTTGGGCAAACTAAAGCTTCAGTATACTCAACCTGGGATACATTAGAAGTGGATACTTGCGCGACTGCCTGGCTGATCAAGAATTTTGTAGATAAGAACGCGATATTTAAATTTTATCCAAAGGGAGAGATCATTAGCGAAGGAATTGCTTTTGATACTCCGGATGCTGAGTTTAGAAGAACAGCCGAGTTTTGCGCCTTTGAGACTGTAATAAATAAATATAAAATTTCTGATGATGGAGTAAAAGAAATCGGCAAACTTATTCATGAAATAGAGATAAATTATTGGGCGCAGGAACCAAACTCAAAAATAGTTGAGTTTAAACAGGAAGTCGCAGCAGTGCTGCAGGCATCGACCAGCTCGGAACAGGGATTTGAGAAAACATTTCTGATGTTTGATAAGTTATACGCTGATTTGTCTCTTAAGTTTAAGTAATCTTAAGTTTAAGTAATTGACACATACTCGATTCTATGCTATATTAAACTCTCAAAATTTCTATAAGTAATAGTTTATTATGTATATATTACAAACTGTTATTAAATAATTGGTTAAGAGCATAAGGGGAGGTAAAAACAATGGCAGAATTTATCGGAAAAGGCAGAAAAGCACGTCGCTGTTATGGATTTGATGAGATCGCACTTGTCCCGGGAATGGTTACGATCAATCCTAATGAAGTTGATTCCAGTTTCATTCTGGGTGGTGTTAAGTATAAGGTTCCGATTATTGCCGCGGCGATGGATGGAGTTGTTGATGTTAATTTTGCTATAGCCATGGGAAAACTCGGCGGACTCGCGGTTTTAAATTTAGAAGGCGTTCAGACACGATATAAAAACCCTAATGAGGTTTTGGATAGAATTGCTAATGCAACGCCGGAAGAAGCAACCAAGCTGGTTCAGGGCATATATAATGAGCCGATTAAAGAAGAATTAGTATCAGTAAGAATTGAACAGATTAAAAAAGCAAAAGTTCCTTGTATTGTAAGCGCGATTCCTCAGCGGGCAGAAAGATTTGGCGCTTTAGCACAGGAAGCTGGAGCTGATATTTTTGTGGTTCAGTCAACAGTTACATCAGTCCAGCATGTTTCTTCAGAATATGAAGTGCTGGATATTGGAAAATTCTGTTCTAAAATGAAAATTCCTGTGGTTGTGGGAAATTGTGTTACGCATGATGTAGCGCTTGAGCTTTTTGAAGCAGGAATAAGTGCTCTGCTTGTAGGGATTGGACCTGGGGCTGCGTGTACTACCCGCGGGGTTTTAGGGATCGGTGTTCCGCAAGTAACTGCAACCTGTGATTGTGCTGAAGCGCGGGATTATTATATGAAAAAAACCGGCAGATATGTGCCGATTATAACCGACGGCGGAATGCGTTCCGGCGGAGATATCTGCAAAGCTTTTGCCAGCGGTGCTGACGCGGTTATGGTTGGTTCAGCTTTTGCCAGAACCAAAGAAGCTCCGGGGCGCGGTTTTCATTGGGGTATGGCTACGCCGCACGCGAATTTGCCCAGAGGCACAAGAATCCGCGTAGGGACAACCGGAACATTAGAAGAAATCCTTTTTGGCCCGGCCCGGCTGGATGATGGATCTCAGAATCTTATGGGAGCTTTGCAGCTTTCGATGGGATCGCTTGGCGCGAAAACAATTAAAGAAATGAACCTAACTGAAATCATAATTGCCCCTTCAATTCAAACCGAAGGAAAAATATTCCAGCAGGCGCAAAGAGTGGGAATGGGTAAATAATTTTTAATAAAATTAAGCTAAAAGGAATAACATGCAAAGAACTCATAATTGTGGTCAGCTGAATCTGAAAGATGAAAATAAACAGGTTGTTTTAAGTGGTTGGGTTAATTCGCGCCGCGATCATGGAGGATTGATTTTTATTGATCTGCGCGATCGAGAAGGGCTTACTCAGATTGTTTTTGACCCTCAGGTCAATTCGTCAGTGCATGAATTAGCGCAGTCTTTGCGCAGTGAATTTGTTATTTCAGTGCAGGGAAAAGTCAGCGCTAGACCAGAAGGTACAATTAATCCAAAAATCGCAACCGGACAGATTGAAATAATCATTGAGCAATTAGAGGTTCTAAATAAAGCGCAGGCTTTGCCTTTTGAAGTAAATGATGATAAGGATGTTGGCGAAGAACTGAGACTGGCTTATCGCTATTTGGATTTAAGAAGAAAAAAAATGAAAGATAATCTGATTCTGCGCTCTAAGGTGTTTAATGTGATCCGCAGTTTTCTTTGTGAGCAGGGTTTTCTAGAAATTGAAACTCCGATTTTGACTAAAAGCACTCCTGAGGGAGCGCGTGATTATCTTGTCCCCAGCCGATTGAATAATGGAGAGTTTTTTGCTTTGCCGCAGTCACCCCAATTATTTAAACAGATTTTAATGGTTTCCGGGTTTGATAAATATTATCAGATTGCCAAATGTTTTCGCGATGAAGATTTGCGTAAAGACCGTCAGCCGGAATTCACTCAGCTGGATATGGAAATGTCTTTTGTCGAAGAAGAGGAAATATATGATCTTTTAGAGCGGCTTCTAGCTGAAGTTTTTCAAAAAACCATGAATAAAAAACTAGTAACGCCTTTTTTGCGTGTAACTCATGAGCAGGCAATCCTTTGTTTTGGCTCAGATAAACCGGATACACGTTATGATCTGGAATTAAAAGATCTTAATTCTTTAGCCGAATCAAGCGAGTTTATGGTGTTTAAAAAAGTTATAGAGTCTAAAGGCAAGATCATGGGTTTGAAAGCTCCGGGCGGCGCGCAGTTTACGCTTAAACAGCTCGATGATCTGACCAAACAGGCAATTGATTTGGGAGCCAAAGGCTTGGTTTGGATAAAAGTTCAGGAAAATGATTTTCAGTCGCCGGTAAAAAAACATTTAGGCGATTCCTTATTAAAAAATTTAACAGTTGAATTTAAAACAAAACCAGGAGATCTTTTACTTTTGGTTGCGGATAAACAGAAAACCGCATTGAGTGTTCTCGGGCAGTTGCGGGTTAATGTTGCCGGAATGTTGAAACTTGATCAAAGCGATGATTTTAATTTTTTATGGGTAACTGATTTTCCGCTGTTTAAATATAATGAAGAGGAGAAAAGATGGGATTCCGAACATCATCCGTTTACGTCTCCTAAACCAGAAGACCTGGAGTTTTTGGATACCGATAGAGCGAGAGTAAGATCCTGCGCTTATGATCTGGTTGTCAATGGAACGGAACTCGGTAGTGGTAGTATTCGTATTCATAATCCTGAATTGCAGGAAAAAATATTTTCTATTTTAGGCTTGGGTAAAGAAGAAATTGAAGCCAAGTTCGGATTCTTGCTCAAGGCATTTAAATATGGGGCGCCTCCTCATGGTGGTTTTGCTCCGGGGATGGATCGTTTATTAACTCTGATGACTGGCAGCAGCAGTATCCGAGATGTTATTGCTTTTCCTAAAACCCAAAAAGCATTTTGTCCTTTGACCTCAGCTCCGTCGAAAATTGCTCAAGCGCAGCTGGATGAGCTGCATTTGACAATAAAAGAGGAATAGATTATAATAAAAAATGCTTTAAATAAATAATAAAAATTGAAGATTGTTTGCTACTGATTGCAGGAGGTCTGAAAAATGAAAAAAATGTTGCCGTTGATTATAATTTTATCAGTGCTGAGTTTAAATATAAGCGGTTGTGTTAAGCGATTTTCTATGGTTACAGTAGACGAGCCGAGAGTAGATCAGGATATTAGCGGAAATAAAGGGTTTATTTCTGGTTCAATTCCTCCTGAAGATCAGGCAAAACAGCGGGTTACTACCAGAAAAGTTTATCAAGTTACCATGGAGGTTCCGCCATATCCGGAGTGGAAAAACTTTAGACAGTCTGAGTCAACCCCGGACAAAGAAATCTGGGGCAATAGAGGTTATATTTATGGCGGACCAGCGAGTATGAATCAGCGGCAGTCCAAATCAACAGAAGAAACTGCTGTCGAAGAAATAGTTTTACCAGATGAAAAAAGCTATACGGTAACTGAAGAAGCAATTGAGCAGGAAGTTGTTCTGCCAAAGCCAGCTCAAGCTCAAACTCAAGCTCAAACTCAAGCTCAAACTCAAACTTCTTTTTCTATGTACAAAATAAAACCAGGTGATACCTTACAAAAAGTTTCCAAAAATGTTTACGGAACAAGTACAAAATGGAAAAAGATTTATGATTTTAATCAAGATTCTCTAAAAAATCCTAACAAAATATATCCTGGACAAATGATCAAGATTCCGGAATAATTTTCAGGATAATTTTTAGAGTTAAAAAGTATGATAATAGCCGATAAACTTCATGATTATCAGGAAAATAATATGCTTTTTAACAGGGTTGATGCGAATTTAGAATTTTTAAACAAAAAACTCCCCATAAATTTAATAGCCCGCAAGCAAACTCTTTCAAAAATAGGTGAAAAATGCAGCATGGTTTTGGCCAGAGGATTAACTGAATGGTTAAAGGCAGGCATTTTGGGTCGTTGGCTGATTAAAAAACGCGGAATTTTTTATACAGGATAAAAAGGTGCATATATGAATAAAAACAGTATAGCTCAAAAAGATAATAGCAATAATCAGAGCGCGATAAATCTGATTATTGCTATTTTTGTTTTTTTGACTGTCGCGGCAACTATTTTTATGGGCAAGGGTTTTTTAGTTCCCCAGCCGGCAGTTGAAGTCGGACAGATATCTCAGCAGGATATATACGCGCCGTTTGAATTCTCGTTTATTGATATTGACGGAAAAGAAATCAATGTTAAAAAGGATGAAATTATTGTTGAACGCGGACAAAAGATCAATAAAACCCAGCATCTGGCAAATACTGAGCTGAAAAAAAATAAAAAACAGCCGAAAAATCTTTATTATATTCTGGGGATTTTACTGCTAATGATTATATTTTGTGTTATAACTGTTACTTATCAAACTATCCGCAAGCTTAAGGTTCTGACTGAATTAAAAAATGTTGTATTATTGTGTTTAGTGTCATTGCTCCTGATTTTAGGGGCTAAAGCCATAATATTATCAGGTTGGAGCGTTTATTTAATTCCGATTGCCAGTGTCTCAATGCTGGTGGCTATTTTGGTTGATCCAGGTGTTTCTTTGATGGCTACGGTTATTTTGAGTATTTTTATCGGAGTTTTAACTGGTGTTAGATTGGATGTAATGGTGGCTATGCTTGCCGGCGGGATTGTAAGTATTTATTCGGTGATCAATGTCCGCAGAAGAAGAGATTTGACCAAAGCCGGAATTTTAATTGGTTTAACTAATATGATTTCGATTGTGGCGATGGGGATGATAAATTTTATTTCAATTAATTATATTATTAAGCAGGGAGCCTGGGGCTTGGCCAGTGGAATTATTTCCGGAGTTATTGTTACCGCGTTTTTGCCGGTGTTTGAAGTCTTGTTTGGGATAACGACTAATGTTAGTTTGCTGGAATTATCAGATTTGAATCAGCCGGTATTAAAGGAATTAGTGTTAAAAGCTCCGGGGACTTATCATCATAGTTTAGTTGTCGGTAATTTAGCTGAATCAGCGGCTGAAGCAGTGGGGGCAAATACTTTACTGGCGCGGGTGGGAGGTTATTTTCATGATATCGGAAAATTACGCATGGCTCCTTATTTTACGGAAAATCAAGCGCATTCAGAAGACAAACATGAAAATTTAAGTCCGACAATCAGCAGTCTGATAATCATTAATCATGTTAAAGAAGGTTCAGACCTGGCTAAAAAATATAAATTGGGATCAGCAATTAATGATATTATTGTGCAGCATCATGGGGATGATATTGTTCAGTTTTTTTATCATCGGGCGCTGGAACAGAATGGTCAGGAAAAAAACAGTGTGCAGGCTGAAGATTTTCGCTATCCCGGACCAAAACCGCAGTCAAAAGAAGCGGCTATTGTCATGCTGGCTGACGCGGTTGAGGCAGCATCCCGGGCCATGCCGGCTCCCACTCCAGTGAAAATCAAGGCCATTGTCAATCGCCTGATTAATAATAAATTTATTGACGGACAATTAGACGGCTGCGATTTAACCTTGAAAGATTTGCATACAATATCAAATGTTTTTATCCATATTCTAAACGGTATTTTTCACACAAGGATTGAATATCCGGACATTAAACAATTTACTAATGAACAAAATAAGCATAAAGAATCTTCAGAAAAAAATAAAAATAAACAGCCGTAAACTGAAAACTTTGGCAAATAATGTGCTTAGATCTCGGGGAATTGATTCCGGGGAATTAAGCATTGTTTTAGTTGATGATCCACAGATTACGGATTTGCATAAACGTTATTTAAATAAGAATTCGCCGACTGATGTGCTGGCCTTTAGAATGTCTGATGGTGAATTTGGAAAAATTAATCCGCAAATTCTCGGGGACGTAATATTATCTGTGGAAACTGCCCAATCTCAAGCCAGCCGATTAAAGTTGAGCATTGAATCGGAAGTAAATCTCTACCTTATTCATGGCATACTCCATTTATTAGGATTCAGCGATAAAACTAAATTAGAATTTAAGCAAATGAAAAAAATGCAAGAGGAGCTGATGGAAAGGTATGCATAAACGCCGATTGTTTGACAGTTTTAATTACGCGATTGAAGGGATTCTTTATGTTCTGAAAACCCAAAGAAATATGCGTTTTCATTTTCTGGCGGGCATTATTATGCTGCTTTTAGGTTTGTATTGCAACTTGTCAAAACCAGAACTTATATTATTACTGATTACGATATCGTTTGTGCTGCTGGCTGAGATGCTGAATACTGCCACTGAGCTGATCATTGATCTGATTACTGATGAGTTTCATCCTTTGGCGAGAATTATCAAAGATATTGCTGCCGGATCAGTCTTGGTAGCGGCAATTAATTCGGTATTTGTCGGTTATCTTTTATTTTTGACCAATTTACCAAAAAATACGATTCAAACGAGCATTGATTATATTCGGAATAATCCTTTGCACATAACCTTTATTTCTTTTTTGATTGTACTCTTAACAGTTATATTTTCCAAAGCGAAAATCGGCAGAGGCCAGCCTTTGCGCGGCGGAATGCCCTCGGGTCATTCCGCATTGGCTTTTTCCGTCTGGTCAATAACTCTTTTTTTATCTCCCAGTAAACTGCTGATTGTTCTGATATTTATTTTGGCTTTGCTGGTCGCGCAAAGCAGAATCCGACCAGGGTTTCACAGTTTAAAAGAAGTAATTGCCGGGTCTTTGGTTGGTTTAGGCTTAACCAGTTTAATATTTTTCCTTTTAAGATTATAAGATGCTGATACATAAAACTGATGCCATAGTGCTAAATAGAAGAGATTATCGCGAGACAAGTTATTTGGTTAGCTTGTTTACTTCTGATTTTGGCAAAATTCATGCACAGGCAAAAGGCGCAAGAAGAAAAATTGATAAATTTGGTTCAAGTTTTAGTCCGATTACTCATAATGCAATTGTTTTTTATGAAAGTCTGAAAAGCGATTTGCATATTGTCAGCCAGGCTGATCTAATTGAACATTTTCCGAATATTGACAAAAATGTGGAAAAATTCGGATTAGCCAGTTATATTATTGAATTGATCAGCGCGGCAATTCCTTTTGGTGAAAAGAATCGAGAAATTTTCGATTTAGTAATGAAGTTCTTGAAATTTCTTGATAAAAACGATAAAATAAATAACATTGCGCAAATCTTTGAAATAAAGTTTTTGGATCTTTCCGGATTTAAGCCGCGCCTTGATTATTGTGTGCATTGTACCAGTCAGATGTTTACAATGAGCAAATTCAGTTATGTTTTGGGCGGTTTGCTGTGCGAAAAATGCTACAATTTTGATATTAATGCTCATAATTTAATGCAGGGAACAGTGGCGACAATTGAGCATATTGAAAAAACAAAATTAGAAGATTTGCAGTCATTTAAAATAATCAGCAGTATCAGTGTTGAATTAGAACAGATTTTGCGAAGGTTTATTGATTTTCATTTGGGAATACAATTTAAGAGTCTTGAATTTTTAAAGAAGTTGAGGTTAGCTAATGTCTAATGTAACAATGGATACAATTGTTTCTTTATGTAAACGCCGTGGGTTTATTTTTCCCAGTTCTGAAATCTACGGCGGATTGGGCAGTACCTGGGATTATGGTCCTTTGGGTGTTGAATTAAAACGCAATGTAAAACAGGCTTGGTGGAATTCAGTGGTGCATCACAGAGATGATATGGAAGGCCTGGACGCGGCGATCCTAATGCATCCAGCGACTTGGAAAGCTTCCGGACATACGGATGGTTTTACTGATGCTTTGGTTGACTGCAAAGCCTGTAAAAAACGTTTTCGGGTTGATCACTTGCCGGGATCCGGGGATCTGCGTAAATGTCCGGATTGTCAGGCAGAAATAGATTTGATTAAAAATCCGCCGCGTTTGTTTAATCTGATGCTAAAAACATTTCTTGGGCCAATTGAAGATGAAAGCGCGATTACTTATTTAAGACCGGAAACAGCGCAGGGAATTTTTGTTAATTTTCAAAATGTGGTTAATTCCCGGCACAGAAAATTACCGTTCGGGATTGCTCAGATTGGTAAGAGTTTCCGCAATGAAATCACTCCCGGTAATTTTACATTTCGCACCCGGGAATTTGAGCAGATGGAAATCGAATATTTTGTAAATCCGGATAATGCTTCAGAAGCATATAAACAATGGGTTGAGCAAAGATTTGCCTGGTATCAGGAATATGGAATAAAAAAAGAAAAACTACAGCTGCGGATTCACGCTGATGATGAACTGGCGCATTATGCCAGCGGCTGTACTGACATCGAATATGAATTTCCTTTCGGCTGGTCAGAGTTAGAAGGAATTGCTAATCGAGGAAACTTTGATTTAAGCCAACATGCAAAACAAAGTGGTAAAGATCTGCAGTACTTTGATCAAGCGGCTAATCTGAAATATCTGCCGCATGTTATTGAGCCGTCCGGTGGTGTTGACCGAGCAACACTCGCATTTTTGGTTGACGCTTATCGTGAAGAGGCGGTGAAAGGAGCAACAAGGGTTGTCTTGGGCTTGCATAAAGAGCTTTGCCCGTTTCAAATCGCTGTATTACCGCTGCTAAAAAAGAACCCACAAATTGTTGAAATGGCTAAAAAAATTATTAGTGGCTTAAAGAAAAATTATGTGGTAAAATACGACGATACTGCTTCAATTGGCAAGCTTTATCGCCGTCAAGATGAAATCGGTACTTTGTATTGTCTTACCGTGGATGTTCAGTCTACAGAAGATAATATGATTACAATCCGGGATCGCGATACTATGCTGCAGGAAAGAATAAGCTTAGATCAGTTGGATAAATATTTGCAGGAAAAATTAGGTTAATTTTATTAATGTTGTTAATTGTTAAATGATGGAAAGGGGTAGTTTTAGAAATGGCAAAAAAGTATGTGTATTTTTTTGGTAAAGGACAATCCGAAGGCGACAAATCCATGAAGGCTCTTCTCGGTGGTAAAGGTGCTAATCTTGCGGAAATGGCAAGTATCGGTGTTCCGGTTCCTCCTGGGTTTACGATTTCAACCGAAGTTTGTGATTATTACTATAAAAATGGTAATAAATATCCGGATGAACTTCAAAAGCAGATTGATGAAAATATCGCTAAGCTGGAAAAAACAATGGATGCTAAATTAGGCGATGCTAATAATCCGTTGTTAGTATCAGTTAGAAGCGGTGCTGCGGCATCTATGCCGGGAATGATGGACACTGTTCTTAATCTTGGACTTAATGATGCGGCAGTCGAAGGTATGGCTAAAAAGACAAATAATCCAAGACTTGCCTGGGACGCTTATCGTCGGTTTATTGATATGTTCGGCGATGTAGTTATGGGAGTGCATCATGAACATTTTGAAGAAAAACTATCGGCAATAAAGAAAAAATACAAAGCCAAGTTAGATAATGATCTAAACGCAGATCAACTTAAAGAGCTTTGTGGAGAATATAAAAAGGTTTATGAGAAACATGTAAAAAAACCTTTTCCATCCAGCGCCAAAGAACAGTTAATGGCTTCAGTTAATGCTGTATTTGGTTCCTGGAATATTCCGAGAGCGGTAATCTACCGAAGAATTAATAAAATTACCGGGTTACTTGGTACTGCCGTGAACGTACAGGCAATGGTATTTGGTAATATGGGTGATACTTCAGGAACAGGGGTTGCTTTTACTCGTAATCCTTCTAATGGCGGTACTGAATTTTTTGGCGAATTTTTAATTAATGCTCAAGGAGAAGACGTTGTTGCCGGGATCAGAACTCCAGAGCCGATCAGTGATCTTAAAAAAGAATGGCCAGCAATTTATAAAGAACTCAATGATATCCGGAATAAATTAGAAACACATTATAAAGATATGCAGGACGTTGAGTTTACGATTCAGGAAGGCAAATTGTTTATGCTTCAGACTCGTACCGGAAAACGTACCGGCCTGGCTGCAGTTAAAATAGCTGTGGACATGGTTAAAGAAAAAATGATTACACCTGATGAAGCTTTGATGCGGATTGAGGGCGATCAGTTAAATCAGCTTTTGTTTCCGATTTTCGATCTTAAAGCTAGTGCAGCTGCTAAAAAAATCGCTAAAGGTTTGCCTGCAGGTCCAGGGGCAGCCTCAGGTCAGGTAGTTTTTACTGCTGATGCAGCAGTGGCTTGGAAACAAAAAGGCAAGAATGTTATTTTGGTGCGTCATGAGACTTCACCGGAAGATGTTGCTGGAATGGCAGCGGCTGAGGGAATTCTTACCTCAACAGGTGGTGTAACTTCTCATGCAGCAGTTGTGGCTCGCGGCTGGGGTAAATGCTGTATTGCCGGTTGCAGCGCTTTAAATATCAACTATGCTAAAAAGCAGATAACTGTGGGTAAATTAGTAATTAAAGAGGGCGATTGGATTTCTTTGGATGGAACAACTGGAGAAGTTATGTTAGGCCATATTAAAACTTCATCAAGCCCGGTAATCTCTGGGGTTGTTGAAAATAATGCGCAGGCAAAGAAAGATCCGATTTATAAGATGTTTGTACAGGTTATGCAATGGGCTGATCAGTATCGCAAGCTCAGCGTAAGAACCAATTCCGATACTCCGAAAGATTCATTGGCTGCGCGCAGATTAGGCGCTGAAGGTATTGGCTTAACCAGAACCGAGCATATGTTTTTTGAAGGTGAGAGAATTTGGGCAATTCGCGAGTTTATTCTTGCGCAGGATACTGAAGGCCGCCAAAAAGCATTGAAAAAACTTCTGCCTTACCAGCGGAAAGATTTTGAAGGAATTTTTAAAGAAATGAACGGATTCCCAGTAACTATTCGTCTACTTGATCCGCCATTACATGAGTTCCTACCGAATGATGCTGCTGGACAGAAAGAAATGGCAAAGCGTTTAAACATCTCTACAGCTAAGGTTCTTGAATATGTAACTAAGCTGCATGAATTAAACCCAATGCTGGGACATCGCGGATGCCGTCTGTCAATCACCTATCCTGAATTGTGTGTAATGCAGACAACCGCGATTATTGAAGCAGCGGTTAATATGGCGAAAAAGGGAATTAAAGTTCTTCCGGAAATCATGATTCCTTTAATTGGAACTAAAGCGGAATTTGATTTCTTAGAACCGATTGTCAGAGAGACTGCGGACGCGATTATCAGTAAAGCAAAATCCCAAGTTAAATACATGGTGGGAACAATGATTGAAATTCCTCGGGCCGCGCTTACTGCTGATGAAATAGCGGAAAAAGCCGAGTTCTTCTCTTTTGGAACTAATGATTTAACTCAGATGACATTTGGTTACAGTCGTGATGACGCGGGAGTTTTCTTGCCGGATTATATTGAAAAGAAAATATTATCTGATGATCCGTTTATGACGATTGACCAGAACGGTGTTGGTAAGCTTGTTCAGACAGCAGTTAATTTAGGCAGAAAAATTAAGCCGAATTTAAAATGCGGAATCTGTGGAGAACATGGTGGAGAGTCTGAATCAGTAAAATTTTGTCATCGTGTTGGCCTTAACTATGTTAGCTGTTCTCCTTTTAGGGTACCGATAGCTCGCTTAGCCGCGGCTCAGGCTGCTTTAGAAGAAAGCAAAGGAAAGAAATAATAAATTATGGTGATGGATCCGATCCGATTATATCTAAAAGATATAAAAAACATCCCACTTTTATCTCCGGAAGATGAGATGAAGGTTGCTAAAAAAGCAAAACGTGGTGATGCTAATGCTCGTAAGTTAATGATTAATTCAAATCTACGATTGGTAGTTAACATCGCCAAAAAATACAGTTTTTTGGGCGTGCCAATTACGGATTTGATTGAAGAAGGAAATTTAGGGCTGATGCGCGCGGTTGAGAAATTTGAACCAAGCAAAGGCTATAGATTTAGTACTTACGCGGCGTGGTGGATCCGTCAATTCATAACCAGAGCAATTGCTAATCAAAGTAAAACTATCCGCGTTCCTGTCTACTTGACTGAAACCATCACCAAGTGGAAACGGATTACTGAGCAGTTGACTCAGAAATTAGGGCGAACTCCGGCGATTAAGGAAATTGCCAAGAAGATGCGGATAACAATTAAAAAAGCGCAGGGTTTAAGCGAGATTGTGACGCGGACAACTTCATTGCACAAACCAATTGGTGAAGATTCTTCAGGGGAATTTATGGATTTAATCGAAGATGAATCTGTAGTTTCCCCTTTTGAAGAATTAAGCCGAATGCTTAGGCAGGAAAAAATTGCTGAGCTTTTGGAAAAAATGTCTGAGCGGGAAAGACAGATATTAGTTCTTCGATATGGACTGCAAGATGGAACTTTTCGGACATTAGAAGAAACAGCTAAGAGTTTTAAAATCAGCCGGGAGCGCGTCAGACAGATAGAAAACAATGCTTTGAAAAAACTTAAGGGTTTTATGGAGGAAGCTGATCAATGAAAACATTAGCCTTACTTGCCCAATCAATCAGAGATGTTCCGGATTTTCCTAAAAAAGGGATAATGTTTAAAGACATTACTACCTTGTTAAAAGACCCTAAACGGTTTAAACAAACAGTGGATACAATGTATAAGCAGTATAAAGGAAAAAAAATCGATGCGGTTGTTTGTGTCGAGGCCCGCGGATTTATTTTTGGAGCAGTTTTAGCTTATAAGCTTAATGCTGGATTGGTATTGGTAAGAAAAAAGGGTAAATTGCCTTATAAAACCTATGAAGTTACTTATGACTTAGAGTACGGGCAAGATACCTTGGCAATTCACCAAGACGCGATCAAAGCGCAAGGCAGCGTCCTGATTGTGGATGATGTTTTGGCAACTGGCGGGACGATTAATGCTGTTTGTCAGCTGTTAAAAAAATCTAAAGCTAAAATAGCAGGCATAGGTTTTTTGATCGAGCTGGAGTTCCTGAAAGGCAGAAAAAAACTTAAAGGATATTCAATTACTTCCTTGATCAAATATTAATGTTTGCTTAGATATTAAACCAAAAGGGCGCGGACAGATTATCCGTACCCTTTTTTTTGCTTTTCTTTGGATAAAATGCTAAAATAAAAGAAAAACACTAGGTAGGGGCCGCGCTTGTCCCGGCCCGTAATAATATACAATTACCAAAAACAAATGAAATTATTAATAAACGGGCGCAGGCAAGCAGCGCCCCTACGATTTTTAAAATTAATTGACCATTGACTAAACGCTAAACGCAGGTTAAATATGATGGATAGAGAAACAGTTGTATTTATTGCAAAGATTGTCTGCGCGATAATTGGCATAATTTTACTGTTTACGGTTGTTATTCCCAAGTGGCAAGAGATTGATGCTGCTTTTAATTCAAATATTCGGAGCTTTATTGCGATGATGTTTGATACTGGCTCTTCATTTAAAAAAAGCGGTTCAAGACAGGATAATACCTATTTAATTACTGATTTTAATCAAGCGAAAAATAATTTCATCGCGCAGTTTCTTAAGACTAAAACTCCGGAAGAAATCGATAAGACCATAAATTTAGGTAAGGGCATACTGTCTATGGAGCCTGGCAAAATTGAACTAATCCGGTATGTTGCTTTTTTGTATTATATTAAGAAGGATTATGTTAAAGCATTGGAAAATTATGAAGAAGTTCTTAAGAATTATCCTAAGAACAAAAGAGTATTTAAAAAATTAAAAGGCCCGGATTCCCGCAGTGTAAAAAGAGCTTTGGCTGAACTGGCAGCGGTTTATTATGAGCAGGGTGATAGGGCTAATATGCTGGATTATTATAAGCAGTATTTACGCGCTTCGCAGCGTGAGGATTTTTTTCTTGATTCCGCTCAGGGGATCGATGAACAAACAGCAAGATATGGAATTTTTACAGCAATTGCCGGAGAAGGATATCTGTCCTATCAAAAAGCAATCGAGCAATTAGAAGCATTAGCCCGCGAATATCCGGAGGATGATATTTTTTATATGCTGGGCTTGTATAATTTTGATTTGGTAAATTTATTCGCGCAGGATGATTTTAAGTTAATTGAAAAAAATTTTTATGACGCGGGAATTTATTTTTATAAAGTTTTAGATAAAAGCGATGATTTTCGAAAACAGACGATAATCAGCAATTTAGAAAAACTGGATAAAATAAAAGCAAGGTATGAAAAAGAAAAAGCAAAATCTTTAAAAAAATAACTGAAAATTAAATTTAAGAGGAATTGTGCCGCAAAATAATAGCCAAAACCTAAATCGAAAAAGTGTAGCCCTTGCCAAAATGCGGCGGGATAAGAAGCTACGGAAAGTACAACTATCATGCTGCCCCTGTAGCTCAGAAGGATAGAGCATTGGTTTCCTAAACCAAGTGCCAGACGTTCGATTCGTCTCAGGGGCACCAATAATTCATGAGGTCAAAATGATTGATTTACATACACATACTATTCTTAGTGACGGCTGTTTAGTTCCTTCTGAACTAGTCAGAAGGGCCCATGTTATGGGCTATAAAGTATTGGGGATAACAGATCATGTGGACCGCTCAAATATTGAACATGTTTTATCTGCCTTAGTGAAAGTATGCAAAGATTTATCGAAAAAAGTCGATATTAAATTAATTCCCGGGGTGGAACTTACCCATATTCCTTTAGAAGATTTTAAGGATTTAACTGCCTATGCTCGGAGTTTAGGCGCTTGTTTGGTTATTGGTCATGGGGAGACTCTGTCTGAGCCAGTTATCTCTGGCACTAATCGCGCGGCAATTGAGGCTGGTGTGGATATTGTGGCCCATCCTGGATTGATTACTGCTGATGATGTTAAACTGGCTGCCAGTAAAGGTATTTATCTGGAAATCAGCGCCAGGGCTGGGCATTGCCTGGGTAATGGCCATGTGGCTAGGCTTGGCTTGCAGTATGGAACAGGCTTTGTTGTAAATACAGATAGTCATGGTCCAGACAACTTAATTACCCGGGAAAAGGCAACAAATATTGCCTTAGGCGCAGGTCTAACCCTCGAGCAGATAAAAGATATCATTAATAACGGAACAGCTTGTTTAGTTAAAAAATCCTTAGAGCGTTTTGCGGCAATTTAATCTGTACTGTAAAGAGTCTTTTATTTTTCAGAACAATAAAACCCGCATGTCTGTATCCAAAGGCGCAGTAGTGGTAAAGGAAAAATATCCAGAGCATAAATAAACAGAAAAAATCAGGATAAATATAAACCAGCGGAGCATATTTAATTTAAATGATTTTTTATGTTATAATAACCGCGCATGATTAAATGAATAGGTTTATGTCTTAACCGTTTTAAAACTCAATAAACTAAAACAGATGGGAGAAACGCGATGAAAATATGTTTTTCGGTGGAAGAGGATAAGGGATTAGATAGTCAGGTGTTTGGTCATTTTGGTTTAGCTCCGGCTTTTTTGGTTTTTGACACACAAACAAAAGCATTGGAAACTGTAGATAATCAAGACTTAGGTCATGACCATGGTATGTGTAATCCGCTGAAAGCCTTAGATGGAAAGACTGTGGATGCGATTGTGGTCGGCGGTATCGGTGCGGGAGCGATTAATAAATTAAACAGTAAGGGAGTTAAGGTTTATCGAGCGCGGCAAGGGACTGTGAAGTTTAATATAGATTTATTTACAGATAAGAAACAAACAGAATTAAAAGCAGAACATGGCTGTGCTGGTCATGGCGGCGGATGTGGGCATTAATAAAAGAATATCGCTAATTTATTTAATTTCTCTTTTTCTTGATAAAATGTCAGAGTGATGGTAGAATATATCTGAAAATAAAATGATGTAAAACTTGAGTTTTTATATGGTTTTATAATCTATGGTTAGACAAGGAGAATGTTATGAAAGAAAGACGCCAAGCCCAAAGAGCTTTATCATCGGTTTTTATTAGATTTAACTTTGAAGGCCAGCCGGAACAAAAACATGAAGCTTTTACTCAGGATATTAGTTTGGAGGGCGTAAAGATTACTTCGTCTTCAAGCTTAAATTTAAATGATAATCTTGAACTTAATATTGATGTACCGAATAATCCGGATATGACAGTAGCAGAAGGCAATGTTAGATGGATTGGAGAAAAAAGCATTGATCCTGTTTCGGGGAAAACAACTTATCTGGCGGGTGTTGAAGTTACTTATATGGATAAACAGGACAAAGCGTACTTAGAAAATTTTTTAAAAGTGCAGAATCCATGACTAAAAGTATAATAAACCTGCTTTATATCCAGTTTAATAGTCTGGGCATCCGCTTAATATCTGGTAGCTTAAGTTCTTAATTGGCTTTACAAAAATCATTTTCATGGTAAAAAAATACTTTCCGGGACTGAAAACTGAAAATTTAAAACAGGATGGGAGCAAGCGTGAAGAAAGATCGTAATGTCGAATACTATTTGCAGGATGACGGAAAATTTGTAATTACCAATTATGACTTGGCTAAACCGTTTGCAAGTTTCTTTCCAGGGATTGCGGGCTTATTTGGTATTCCGATGTGGGTTTTTTATGTGAATCGCGGTCAAGGTATTGCCAGTTTTGGCGTGGAAAGTAAGAAAAACGCGATTCTTGAGTTTTTTCCGGCGAATAAAGCCTGGCAGTTTGCTTCCCGACGCGGTTTTAGAACATTTATTAAAAGCATAAATGATAAAGAAAATTCCTGTTATGAACCTTTTCGTAATCAGCTGCAAAATCAGCAAACTCTCTTAGAACGCAAGATGTTTATCAGTCCGGAAGATTTCAGTGTTCAGGAAGATAATCGGACAATTGGTTTAAAAATCGAAGCAAAATATTTTACTATGTCCAATGAGCCTCTGGGCTGTCTGGTGCGTAATTTAACCATAAAAAATATTTCAAATAAGCCTAAATCTTTGGAAATTATCGATGGATTAGCGCAGGTGATTCCTTGCGGCGCCAATGACCGTTTTTTAAAAGATATTGGCAGGACAATTGAAGCCTGGATGCAGGTAGAGTTTGTGACAAAATTTAAAGCACCGTTTTATAAATTGGCGGTTGATCCTTCGGACAGTCCGCAAGTCCTGTATATAAAAGGTGGAAATTTCTATTATAGTTACGCCAATACTAATAATTCTAATAAGAAAACTGAGTTTATTGTTGATCCGGATGTGGTATTTGGTCAAAATAAAACCTTTCAGTATCCGCGTTTTTTCTGTCAAAAAAACTTTAAAGTACCACAGGAGCAGATAACTTCCAGCAAAACTCCTTCGGCGTTTAGTTATATTGATCTGGTTTTAAAGCCGCAGGAAGAAGTGACAATTACCAGCTTGATCGGCTATGCCCGGGAAGAAGCGCAATTGCAGGCATTGATCGCTAAAGCAAATAATAATGATTTTTTAATCAATAAAGCTTGTGAATATAAGCAAGAAGTCGCCAAAGTTCAGAGTAATATTTTTACTAAGAGCGGAAATTCGACATATGATCTTTATTGTAAGCAAACATATCTGGACAATGTTTTAAGAGGCGGATTGGCAATAACTCTGGAGGGTAAGGAGAAATCACATGTTTATCATGTTTATTCCCGTAAGCATGGGGATCTGGAGCGGGATTATAATAATTTCTTAATAGAGCCGACATATTTGTCGCAGGGAAATGGAAATTACCGGGATGTTAATCAGAATCGGCGGGATGATGTTTGGTTTAATCCTATGGTTCAGGATGCCAATATAATTGTTTTTTTTAATCTTATTCAGCTGGATGGGTTTAATCCTCTGGTTGTTTATGGTGATAGATTTAAGCTTAAAGACAATCAGTCATTTAAAAATATCAAAGTAGTGCTGGAAAAGAAAAGCGACGCGCTAAGAGTAGAAAAGTTTATTAAAAAACAATTTGCTTTGGGCGATTTATTTATATTTTTAGAGATTAATGGGATTAATTTAAAGGTAAGCAAAGAAAAATTTCTTACTGAATTGCTTTCCAGCTGCAAACGTCAGCAAAACGCGGAACACGGTGAAGGATTCTGGGTTGATCATTGGACTTATAATCTGGATGCTTTGGAGTCTTATCTGGCAATTTATCCGGAAAGACTCAGTGATATTCTGTTGAATAAAAAACAATTTGTTTATTTTAATAACTGTGTGAAAGTTAAAAACCGTGATGAAAAATATATTCTTTATAATGATATGGTTCGGCAGTATCACGCGGTTGGTTTAGACGGCGTTAAAGATGAATCTGAATTTTGCCGAGCGAAAAACAGTGATGATTGGGCAATTAGAACTGAGCAGGGAAACGGCAGTATTTATAAAACCACATTACTGAGTAAAATGCTTTGTCTGCTGACTAATAAAATGGCATCTTTGGATGCTTTTGGCTGTGGAATTGAAATGGAAGCGAATAAGCCGGGTTGGTATGATGCTTTAAATGGTCTGCCCGGATTGTTTGGTTCATCGGTATGCGAAACCTTTGAGCTTAAGCGGTTGATTGATTTTATTTTAAACTGTATAGAGCAGCTGAAACTCGAATCTGATTTACTGGTCAGTGTTCCGAAAGAATTGGATGATTTTATTCAAGGGCTTGTGGGATTAGTTAATAATTATCTTAAGAGCAAGACCAAGAGTCGGGAAATGCTTTATTGGGATAAGTCTTACGCGCTTAAAGAAACTTACCGTAAACAAATCTCCCGAGGAATTAATGGCAAATTAGTTGATTTGAAAATTAAAGAAATTAAAGCAATTTTAATGAAGATGTCAGCAAAGCTGGAAATAAGCCTGGCTAATTCTAAAGATAAAAAAACCGGTTTATATCATACTTATTTTATAAATGAAGTAACTAAATTTAATAAAATTAAAACCCGCGATGGATTTAAAAAAAGCAAAGATGGTCTTTTCTGCGTGCAGCCAAAACAGTTTAAACAAAAACCCTTGCCCTTGTTTTTAGAAGCGCAGGTTCATGCTTTAAGATGCGTTCAGGATGCTAAAAAAGTAAAAGCGCTTTATGCTAATACCCGAAAGAGCGCTTTGTATGATAAACCATTGAAAATGTTTAAAGTAAATGCTTCTTTGGAAAAAGTGACTAAAGATATTGGTCGCGCCAGAGTATTTACTCCCGGATGGTTGGAAAATGAGTCAATCTGGCTGCATATGGAATATAAGTTCATCTTGGAATTATTACGCAATGGTTTATATGAAGAGTTTTTTACTGAGTTTAAAAACGTGCTGATACCATTCCAGCCGGCGGAAAGATACGGCCGAAGTATTTTGGAAAACTCCTCATTTCTGGTTAGCAGTGCTTTTCCTGATAAAACCCTGCACGGTAATGGATTTGTGGCCCGCCTAAGCGGTTCTACTGCTGAGTTTATTACCATGTGGTTGTGGATGAATGTTGGGCAAAATCCTTTTCGCTTAAATGAAAACAAGGGCTTGATCGCGCGGTTTGAGCCAGCTTTGCCAGCGTGGATGTTTACTCAGGAAGAAGCAGTTTTTGAGTATTGCTTGGGCAAGGATAAGCATGTGATTATTGATTTGCCGAAAAACTCATATGCTTTTAAATTCTTAAATTCGACTTTAGTTATTTATCATAATCCTAAGAATAAAAATACTTATGGTAAAGGCGGAGTAAAGCCTTTATCAATGCGGATTGCTTTGGATAATGGCAATCGGGTAAATGTGGAAAGCAGTGTGCTGGATAGTGAATACGCGCAAATGCTCAGAGACGGTAAGATCAGCAGGATCGATGTCCAGTTGGGCTAAAATTAATCAGAATTAATTTGATTTATTGTTTTTAAAGGGACGCTTTAACGCTTCCCTTTTTTTTAAAAGATATAAATGATTGAAAATCAAAGAGGGAATATGGAAGAATATAAAACCATCAAATTAGCGCATCAGCCTTGTGAATTATGTAAGATCCTTAAACTGCATGATTTGGTGCAAAGCGGCGGTCATGCTAAATTGGAAATATCGCAGGGGCATGTTAAGGTTAATAATCAGATAGAAACCCGTAAAGCCAAAAAAATTGTTACCGGCGATATTATTGAATTTGAAAATAAAAAATTCAAAGTTATTATTTAGAAAGCGCGGAGAATATGGATTTAAAGCTAAATAATTTTATTTTAGACCCGAGGTTGGCTGCTGACTGTTTTGTTTTGGGAAAACTGGATTTGAGCGTCTTATTATTGATGAATAATCAGCTTGTGCCTTGGTTTATTCTGGTTCCGCAAACTGATAGCAAAGAGCTCTGTGAGTTAAATCAAAATCAGCAAACCGTACTTTTAAATGAAATAAATCTAATATCGAATTTTGTTAAATCAGCTTATCCGCAAGTAAGCAAACTGAATGTGGCGGCAATTGGGAATATTGTCAGTCAAATGCATATCCATATTGTCGGGCGCAATCCCACTGATTATTGCTGGCCGAATGTTGTTTGGGGCAATCAGCAAAAAGAAGCCTATCCTGAATCCGAAGTCGCGGCGATTACTGAAAAAATCAGAGGCATCCTTGTATAAGGTCACAAAGACACAAGTCACAAGGACACAAGTTAAAAGCTACATAAAATAGTTGACACTTTTTTTAAAAAACTCTAAACTCTAAATCCTAAATAAATCCAAAAATATAAACTCTAAAAAAAATTAAACCTATGTTTCTGTATTGCGTCGTGAGTATCGCGTATTGCGGAAGACCGAATGATGAAAGACGATCGCTACGCTAGGACGAAGGACGCATTGGCAAAAATTCTCTTTGAGCGGCGCTTTCGAGCGTAATTTTGACAGGGATGTCAAAATAGTGAGAACGCGCGGCTGGGCCTGCACGATGCAGACTCAGGCTTAGCGAAAAGATGTGTTTTTGCCAAGTCAAACAACTAATAACTTATCTCTTGTGACCTGGTGTCATTGTGACCTTGTGATATTATTATTCAAATTGAGCGGATATAAGAAGCAATTTCTTTAATAATGTATTCGGGAGTTGAGGCGCCGGCGCCAATTCCGATTTTTTGTTTGTTTTTAAACCAGCTTTTTCGAATATCAGTTTTTGAATTTACCCAATAAGTATTAGGATTTATTTTTTTGGATAATTCATACAAACGTTTGGTATTCGCGCTGCTTTTTGCGCCAATAATAATCATCATATCCTGTGTTGCCGGAAGCTCCTGAATTTCTTGCTGTTTTAAGCGGGTGGGCAGACAAATAGTATTGCAGAATACTACTTTTTTAATGTGTTTTTCCAGCTTCTCCACAATATCTAATACTTTGTCAATATTCTGGGTTGATTGAACAACCACGGCTGCTTTGCTAACCCGGTAAAATGCTTTTGGCGTGATTTCCTTTTTTTTGGCAATAATGATTGGTTCGGTTTCTAAATTACCTTTAATTCCGATAACTTCATCGTGTTTTTTATCGCCAATAATAATAATCTTGAACTTTTTCTGTTCGTATTCCCGGGCAATGGAATGGATTTCTTTTACCATCGGGCAGGTAGCATCAATGATTGTATATCCCAGCTTTTCCGCTTTTTTATAAGTTTCCCTTGGCGCTCCATGCGCCCGGATTAGAAGAATACCGTTGTGCTGCGGGCGCAGTTCATTAATTTTAATAACCCCGGTTTTTTTAATGTCATTGACAACCCGGGGATTGTGGACAATTTCTCCGAGCATGTAGACTTTTTTATTAGCGCTGGCTGTTTGCTCGGCTAATTGTAATGCCCGGCGAACTCCAAAGCAAAATCCCGCGCTTTTTGTGATTGTGATAGTTTTCATAAGTAAACCTAGTTTTTAATAAAGGAAAGAATGTAATTTTTAAACAATTGTTTTTGACTTGTATGCATTTTTAAAGAGTCAATTAATGTTTCTGATTTTTCGATTAGTTTGTTTATTGCTTGTTTTGTCCGCGCGTAAGCGCCAGTATCAATAATTATTTTTCGGATTTTCTGCAGATCCGAGTATTTAAGATTTGTATTACCCAAAGATTTATTAATAAAAGCTTTATCAGATAAAGAGGCTTTTTTATAAGCTAAGAATAAGGGGAGAGTTTTTTTTGCTTCAATAATATCACTTAAAACAGATTTTCCGATTTTTTTGCTTTGGCTGAAAATTCCGATTAAATCATCGTTTATCTGGAAACCCTCACCAAGAAATTCACCGAGCTGGAGCAGTTTTTTTACTTCGGTTCTCGGTGCTCCGGCCAGCACGCAACCACAGGCCAACGGTGATTTAAATGTGTATTCAGCAGTTTTTAATAAATAATTCATTCGGATATGCTTTAAGCCTACTTTGGTGATTGGACTTAAGCCATTGAGAACATCAATAAACTCTCCAGCTCCGGTCAGGATGGTGGAACTGAGAAAGATATGTAAAGCAGCTTCTTTATTTGTCTGAATAGCTTTTGCCATAAGAAAGGCTTCAAGGGCTAAAGCATAAATGATATCTCCGACAATAATGCTTAAATCTTTTCCGATTTTTTCCGGCTGTTTCAGGGCTTTTTGAAGCATTCGGTGCATGGTTGGTTTGCCGCGGCGGGTATCAGCATTATCAATAATATCATCATGTACCAAAAGGAAGTCATGCAATAACTCAAAGGCTAAGGAAGTTTGAATTAGATCATCGCTCAGTTGTTTCTTGCGGGAATAACCGCTGTAGGCTAAAAGAAAAAATATCGGCCTGACTCTTTTACCATCGCGAAAAATAAATTCTTTAATGCTTTTATCCAGGACGCTGTTGATCCGATTAAGTTTATAGTTTTTTAATCGGGCCAGGATAAAAGAGCGTAATTGCTGATTGATTAAGATTTTTAAATTTTGTTTCATATTAATATGTTAACATAGGGTTTTTTTATTGACAATAAATAATTGAAAAATATTTCAAAATGTATTATGATACTAACTTCAAGGCAGAAGTACATAGTAGAAAGTTTGTAAAGTTATAAAGTGAAAAACAGAACGCGTAAACGCGAAACAACCAATAAGGAGGCGGTAATGCTGGGTAAATTAAAAAATATTTTTGAAGCACAGAAAAAGATGAATGATATTAAAAAAGGTTTGGAAAAAGTTATTATTGATCATGAAACAGCTCAAGGCCAAATTAAAATTACAATGAGCGGAACTCAAAGAGTAATCGCAGTAGTGATTAATGAGGCTTTGCTTGTCGCGGATAAAAAGGAGCGCTTGGAAAAAGAACTGGTTAACGGCATTAACGCGGCGTCAGATAAAGTCCAGAAGGTTGCTGCTGAACAATTAAAGTCAGTTATGGGTGATCTTAAAATTCCAGGGATGTGAATTACGCTTAGGAAGACAGAGAACCGAATATAGAAAAAGAACGGGTAAAGGGTAGTTGGTGACGAAGCCCGTATCTGTAACGCTTAACGGTCACGGTTAAAAATTTTAAGCCGATAGACGTTGCCCTAAAACGAAACGGGCATCGTTACCATAACCATAACCCTGGTGACTTGTATCTGATTTAATAGGGATCAATTAGGGTTTACAAGATAGTGTCTTTGTATAGAACTTCACAAACCTTATTTCGGCCGCTATTTTTGGCTTTATAAAGCTGGATATCAAGAGCGCTGATAACTTTGTCGACATTGAGGTCATCTTGTCTGTCAAAAGTAACCAGGCCAATACTTACAGTAAAGCAGAGCGGATTGTCGCTATCTCCAAAATTATGCGCCTTGATGTGGCTACGAAGGCGTTCCGCAGTCAGCGAAGCGCCTTTGGCATTGGTGTGGGGCAGGAGAATCACAATTTCTTCGCCTCCATAGCGGCAAAGAATATCCATTGCCCGAATGTTTTGCTTTAAAAAAAGCGCTAATCCTTTGAGTGCTTTGTCCCCCTGGGCGTGCCCATACTGGTCATTTATCTTTTTAAAATAATCTAAATCAATCATAATTGCCGAAAGCGGATAATTATAGCGTTTTATTCTGAGCAGCTCATCTTCTAAGCGATGGATTAAATAGCGGCGGTTATAAATTTGCATTAATTCATCAGTGGTAGAAATTTGGGACAGCAGTTTATTTGTTTCTTCCAGTTCTTCTTGTAAAGCCTGGCGCTGTAGAAAAACATTTGAGTACGCGGTTACTTCTTCAGCATTCAAGGGCATGGAAAAATAACCGTCAATCAACCCGGCTTGAAACAGCGAGATTTTTTCTTTTTGAAGTGATTCCGGCTGGTCATTGGTCAGGACAATTAAAGGCACTGTTTCTGTGTTTGGCTGAGAACGCAGAGCAATGCACAGCTCTTGGCAGTTATCAAAGTCAGGTAAATGATTGTTTAAAAACATTAAACTTACTTTGTATTTTTTAATTTTACTCATCAAGTCTTCGGCTGTCTCAATAAGAATAAAATCAAAACCATCAGCTAAATAAGCATAAAGCGATTCGATTGTTTGACTGTCTAAACCAATAGAAAATATATTTTTCTTTATCATCTTAAATCCTTTTAAATTATTTTACACTAAATCATTAGTTTTAGTAAAGCAAATAAAGTTCCCTTGACGTGTTTGCGGTTAATTTGTTAAAATAATTGATAAATCAAAGTTGAAAAGAAGGTATAATGAGATCAAAACAAATACATGTTTATTATTCAGGAATGGTTCAGGGAGTGGGTTTTCGTTATCAGGTAAGAAATATTGCTACTGAGTTCGCGGTTCTGGGCTTAGTGCGAAACCTGGCTGACGGAAGGGTGGAATTAATTGCTGAAGCAAAACAACAAACTCTTCTGGATTTTTTAGCAAAAATCGATGCGGTTTTGAGTCAGTATGTCCGGGATAAGCAAATTTCCTGGGATAAGGCTGGAAATGATTTTAAGGGTTTTGAAATAACTTTTTAAGGTGCAGTATCTGACACTGCAGTATCTGACACTAAAAAAAGACTTGTGGAAATAAAAAGAATTAGTTATAATATTCCTAAAGCTCAAACTAAGATAAGGAAAGCAAGGATTGCTGAATATCTAGCGCAAAGGCTTGGTCAGGGACGATGAAAAAATATTTATATTTGATCAGTATTATTATAACTGCATTATTTTTATGCGGTTTTGTCGCCGGAGTAGAAATCGGCGGCCCTGATGATAAGCAGTTGTCTGAACCAAATACCCCAGTGCTTGAGTACGAAGAGACGATTGCTGCCCCTAAATCCAGTCAAGAACTTTACAATCAATATCATTTATTGGCAGTATCTTCTTTGGAAGAAGCCCAAACCTCATTTCAGGAAAATAAGCTGTGGACTTACCGCATGGTACATAATGCTTCTAAGTATATTAAACTAATGCAGGGATTAGCTTTAGACGAATATAAGCAGGAGTATGCAACTGTTTCAGATATAATTAAACCGTTGCTTAGTGATTTGAAAAACATAAACTTGTCTAAATTTCAAACTATTCGAATAAAACAGCAATTAAATAATATTGAAAAACAACTGGAAGCGGATTATCCTTGGGAAAAAGTCAAAACATGGATAAAGGAATAATCGTCAGAACAATCATTGTTGGTCCTTTGCAGACTAATTGTTATGTTTTGGGTTGCAGTAATACCCTTAATGCTGTAATTATTGATCCGGGCGCGGATATAGTTAAAATTAAGGCAGTAGTTAATCAGGAAAAACTTAAGCTTAAAGCAGTGGTTTTAACGCATGGGCATTATGACCATATTGGATGTTTGAATCATTTTGATTTGCCGGTTTATATTCACGCGGATGACGCGGAAATGCTGGTAAACAGCGAAAAAAATCTTTCAGCCTGCTTTGGGACCGGCCAGGAATTTAAGCCAAAAATAAAGATTTTAAAAGACAATGATATTATTTCTATTGGTGATTTACAGCTTAAAGTATTGCATACTCCCGGACATACCCGCGGCGGTATTTGTCTGCAAGTAAGGGATGTCTTATTCAGCGGAGATACTTTGTTTTGTCATGGAGTCGGGCGAACTGATTTACCGGGCGGATCTTTTGAAGCCTTGCTTAATTCAATTAATCAGAAGCTGATAAAGGGGTTGGATCCGCAAACATTGGTTTTTCCCGGGCATGGATCATCGACAACTATCAGCCAGGAAACACGAGAAAATAATTATTTATGAGCTTAATGCGCAGAGAATTATTTCTAATGTCATTATACTTATGTCTTATTTTAGGCATTGGCTTGTATTTTTTCTTTTTCCAGTTTGCTTATCCTCGGTATACTATAATTAATTCAAAGATTCAGGCCGCGGAAACAGGTTTAAGTCAAATAAATCAGATCCTTAATGGCAAAACAGTGATTGAAAAAGAATATAATGATTTTGTTCAAAAATTTCAGGCCAATTCCGGCAAGCCAGCGCTAACAGATATTTTACAGGATGTTAAAAGTAAAGCCGGAATGGCAGGACTTAATGTGACCAATGTAAAGCCATTTCCGCTAAAAGAAGATGGTATCTATAATGAATTTGATTTTAAATTGGAAACAGAAGGTGAATTAAAAAATTTGGGCAGTTTTTTTTATGCTTTAGACAAATCGCCATATATGTTTTCAATTAAACACACGCAAATTAATGCTCAGGCAGAAGGCGAGCCTTTAAAAGTGCAGTTACTGTTAAGTGCTATTCTCGCGAAGGACTAATTTTTTATTATGGCAAATGATTTATTGAATAGAATTATTTTTAAAGATAAATATATAAATCGTGTTAATATAGGATTAATGTTTTTCGCGGGATTAATCCTGATTTATTTCAGCATATTATTTTTTAGTGTCCAGAATATGGATATTGAGACTAAAATGGGTAAAAAAACAATGCCGGCAATAGCGAGTTTAGAGCTAGTAAAAAAATCAGAAAAATATTATGAACGGATTCTTACGCGCAGAAAATTATTTATCACGCAATCTGGAATTAATTCCGGACAAAAAAAAGATTTAGCGGTAAAAACCGAACAAGCGGATTTAAGCCTCGGGCAATTACAGCTTTTGGGTATTGTTTCTGGAGCGCAAGGCCCTCAGGCAATAATCAGCAATGTGACTAATGATCGCTCTTTTTACTGTTATGGCAATGAAAATGTTGAGGGTTTTATTGTTAAGGAAGTTAAATCAGACAGAGTTATTCTGAAAAAAGATGATGAAATATTCGAGTTAAGACTATGAAAAATAAATTTTTATGTTTAGTCACATTATTAACGCTATTAAGCCTGCTGTGTTCTTTTGAACATTTGTATGCCGCGGATATGAATACAGTTAAAATCGATCTGGATGTTAAGAATATGAGTATTCTTGATGTCTTAAGATTGCTGGCTGAACAGGGGCAGGTTAATATTGTTGCCAGCCGGAATGTGCAGGGGAGGGTAACTGCCAAGCTTAATGATATTACGGTTATCCAGGCGTTGGATGCTATTTTAACCGCGAATAATTTTTTATTTGTTGAAGACAAGGGAATTATCCGGGTTTTGACGCAGCAGGATGTTTTGCAGCAGGAACAGACTGAAAAATTAGTCAGCCGGGTATTTTTCTTAAGCAATGTCAAAGTCGCGGATTTAAGACAAGTGCTTAATTCCACAAAATCTCCCCGCGGCAGAGTAGAAATAAATTCAATGGCTAATCAGGTTATTATTACGGATACAGTGGCTAATATTGCTGAGGCTGAAGAAGTAATCGCGGCGCTTGATCATAAGATGATTACCAAGGTTTATAACTTAAATTATGCTGATGCTAAGGAAATGATGGCCAAGCTTACGGAATTAATTCCCAAGCAGGAAGGGGAAATCTTTATTGATGAAAGAACAAATAGTTTAGTTATTCGGGTGATTGCTGAGACAATTGCTAAAATTGATATGTTGATAAAAAACTGGGATCAAAGATCAAAGCAGGTATTGATTGAAGCCAAAATCTTAGAGATTTCAGTTGACAAAAGTAAGGGGCTGGGTGTAAATTGGGAATATCTTAATGATACGGACGGAGATACGATCAATGTGTCTGCTGTTTTACCCGTGAGCGTGAGTAATGGCGGAACTTTAAGAATCGGAACTCTGAGCGCTGATCAATATCAAGTCACGATTCAGGCTTTGGAAAGCATGACAGATACAAATATCCTTTCTAATCCGCGGATTACGGTTATGAATAATAATGAGGCGAATATTCTGGTGGGTGCTTCGGAACCATATTTAGTAACTTATATTGATAAAGATTCAAATACCCAGACCGAAGAAACTAAATTTATTGATGTGGGCGTAAAGCTTACAGTTACTCCGAAAATCAGTGATGATGGTTTTATTACGCTTAAAATCCATCCGGAAGTCAGTTCCGCCAGAAGGGTGGCTGAGGTTAATAATTCCTTGGCAGTGGACACAACCCAGGCAGATACCACAGTTATTGTTCGGGACGGAAAAACAATTGTTTTGGGCGGATTAATCAAAGATACTGTATCGCAGACGCAATCAAAAGTGCCGATACTCGGCAGTATTCCTGTTTTGGGAATGTTTTTTAAAAGCCAGGGCACGTCGAATGTGAAAAAAGAAATAGTTGTTTTTATTACGCCGCATATTGTTAATCAGAATACAGGGGAAATGGATATTAAAGAAAAGCGGGATCAGGCAATGAAAAAAGCTTTGGATCAGGCTGTTTATAAATGGCGGGAGTGGGAGGATAAAGCAGATGTACAGCAGTAAAACAACCTGGATATTTTTCTGTGTTTGCGTTTTTGTTTTTTTATTTAATTTTAATGCTTATTCTGCTGGCGAAGAACAGAGTTTTTCTTTAAAAATTAAAAATAATCTGATTAGCACACAGCTTGATTCAGTAGAAGTTACTAAAATAAATAATTATCATCGGGTTAAAATTAAAGGTTTGGAAAATTTTGCCGCACCAGGTGAACCTTTGCTGCCAATTAAAACCATAAAATATTTGATTCCTCAAGGGAAAAAAGTCAGCAATGTAACTCTAGGCTGGACCAGTAAAAAATATGTTTACGGTACTTATTTTGTTGAGCCGGCACAAGCCCCAGCGCGAACAGATTATGCGGGACCGATTAATCCCACTTTGCCTAATCCTGAAATCTATAGCCGTAATACTGCTTATCCTGAATCTGTCTACAAAGTTGTTTCCACGCAGGAAATGCGTGGTTATAAAATCCTGATTATTAATCTTTTTCCCGTGGAATATATTCCGGCAACTGGTAAATTAGCTTATTATGATAATCTTAATCTTAATATTGTCTTATCCGATGAGCTGGCGACGCTGAGTACGAATAATAAGTTTTATCGCGGTATTGCTGCTGATCAAAAGGCTGTAAATGATTTTGTAGATAATCCGGAAGATATTAGTACGTATAGTCAAAATGCTATAACCTCATTGGCAGCTCCTTTAGCTACGGTCGATTATTTAATTATTACGAGCTTAGGATTTAAAAACTATGTTGGTGTAAATAATCTGAATGATCTTAAAACTCATAAAGAATCTAAGGGAATATCTACTGAAATATTTGACACAACTTGGGTTTATGCGAATTATACTGCTAAATCGGATAACGCGGGAAATCTGCGCGATTTTATTATTGCTTATTGTACAGATAATTTAACTCAATATGTGCTTTTAGTCGGTGATGCTGACGGCGGTGGCATTGCTACTGGAGAAACCGAAGCAGCGCCGATAATTCCCTATAGAGGATTTTATGGCAAGGTAAATAATGATTACCCGGCACATTTAGATCCTGATAATAATATTCCCTGTGATATGTATTATGCTTGTTTTGATGGGGATTTTGATTTTAATAATAATGGGATATATGGAGAGATCGGTGATGGGCCTGGCGGCGGGAGTATTGATTTAACTGCTGAGGTCTATATTGGCCGGGCTCCGGTTGATTCCACGGCTGAGTTGGCTAATTTTGTAAAAAAAACAATTGCTTATGAAAATTCTAACGCGGATTATCTTACCCGGGCTTGCATGGCGGGTGAATTGGTTACAGATACTTACGCAAAACCATATTTGGAAGAAATTCGTAATGGATCCAGCGCTAATGGTTATTCCACCAGCGGTATGTCAGAATCTGGTTATTTTAGTTTTAATAATCTATATGATCAGGATGCTACTTGGATTACGAGCAGTTTAGTGGCAATTATTAACGCGGGTGTTCACGTCATTAATCATTTGGGGCATGCTACTAATACTGTAGTTGCTAAGACAATGTCGAATGCTGATGTTGATGGCTTAACAAACACTGAGTATTTTTTTGGTTATACTCAGGGCTGTTATTCCGGAGCTTTTGATAATCGGCAGAGTGACGGGATTTATGGTGCTTCAGATTGTATTTTAGAGCATTTTACTACAGAAGCTAATGGGGCATTTTCGTTTATCGGCAACTCAAGGTATGGCTGGTATAATCCCGGAGGGACTAATGGCGCATCGCAGCGGATTCATCGCGAATTCTGGGACTCAGTGGTGCGTGATGGAAATGTAAATATCGGCAAAGCATTACAATTGGCAAAGCAGGAAACAATTGGCTTGGTTGCCTCATATGATGCTGAGCGCTGGGCTTATTTCGCGACTAATTTATTAGGCGATCCGCAAACTCCTTTAAGCGCGGCTTTTTTATCACCAACAAATTTTACAGCAAATAATATTGCTTTTGCCAACAGCAGCTGGGTGACTTTATCCTGGAAAAATTCAATCCGGGCGGATTTAACTCAGGTAATGATTCGCTATCGCACGGACGGAACCTATCCTACCAGTGAGACTGACGGTACATTGCTGGTTTCTAAGGCTGCTACGCCAGGAACAACCGAAACTTATAATCATACTGATGTTAAGGCTGATACAACTTATCATTATGTTGCTTTTGGCTATAATGGGACTACTTATGAAGGAGCGGTGGCTGCTAATAACCGGGCCAGCACAACTGTATTAGGAGGCTCAGGCAGTGCTGATTCATCGAGCAGCAGTAGTAGTTGTTTTGTGGCAACAGCCTGCTATGGAGACCAACAAGCTCCGGAAGTGGTATTACTGCGGAAATTTAGAGATAAACAATTAATGGCTGATTATCGAGGCAGGGAATTTGTGGCTGTTTATTATATAATTGGGCCAAAACTGGCAGATATGATCAGAGCTAATGACGCGGCTAAAAAAGCAGTACGCTATGGTCTTAGTTCTTTGGTTAAATTAGCTGATCTGCTTAATAAAGGTGATTTATAATGCGCAAATATTTAAGCAAAAGATTTTTTATTATTTTATTAATAATGGGGTTAATGGTTATTTGTAATCAAAATGTTTGGGCAGCTCAAGGCGGAGCCAGACCGGTTTCCATGGGCGGAGCATTTGTCGCATTGGCTGATGATGCTAATGCCAGTACTTGGAATCCGGCTGGTCTTGCCTGGCAAAAAGACCAGGAATTTAGCGCTTCGGCAACAATCAATGCGAGAAATGATTATATTACTGGTGATTTTATTAGTGATGATTATATTGTATATACTAAGCAGCTGGGGCAGACCGATTCTAAAAGCGGATCAGTTGGGGTCTATTATCAAAACAGTACTTATGAAAACGAAATAACTCGCAGTAAAACAATTTTGATGCAGCCAGGTATTGCTTATGGCCGTCAATTCTTTTCCAGTGAAAATATGGCTTGGGGAGTTTCTTTAAATTATTTTAATTTTAAATCAGAAATTCCCGGGATTAGTTCCAGCGATACAGCAATAAGTTTAAACGCGGGATTTCTCTGGTATATGTCGGAAAAAATGGCTTTGGGTTTATTGGTGGAAAATATTAATGAGCCGACTTTTACGATTCATGGGGTAAATAGTCGATTGATCAGAGTCTGGCGTCCGGGTTTGGCTTATTATATGAATGAGTCTACTGTATTAACTTGTGATATTTATGATTTAACTGGTAATACGCAGGATCGAGGATCTGATTACAGTCAAAATGTACGCTTGGGCATGGAACATTATTTTAATGACGATTTCTCTCTGAGGCTGGGAGCGCATAATCCTAATTCAAGCATGGATTCCAGTAAATATTACTCTTTGGGATTGGGCTGGCAGTATGCGGAATTTTTTGTAACGCATCCTGTATGTTATTACTTTGACTATACGTTTGTTTATTGGCAGGATCCTGCGGTAGGCAATGAGGATTATCTGCACCAATTCGGCATTTCCTGTAAATTCTAAGGGCAGAGTATAGCGATTAGAGGATAGCGCTAAAGCAAAAGATAAATTAGATGTTTTAATCCGCAATTTAAGAGCTAAAAACTATTTCAATTCGTAATTTATAACTCATAACTAATAATTATTATCTATTCACTAAACGCTTTCCGCTAAGCGCTGTCTTACGACTTGCACATAATAATTCCATATGGTATACTTTTGTTATAAGATTTATATTGTTATATTATTAAGCACTTTTAAAATGTACATATAAATTAAAGGGAAAGGAGGTTGTTGTGAATAATAATAATTTATTCATACAGCGCAGATTTCAGGTTCAGCAAGACCAAGATTCTGGGTTGGTCAACTTTATCGGGTCATTATATATAGCCTATTATTTTTATAAAAACAATGAACTTTATGTTACAAAGTATGCTTTGAATGTTAAGCTCACAAAAACCGAGGCACAAATTAAGCAGTTAATGAAACACTGAACATAGTAGATTTTAGCTATTTTTATGATTTTTTTTAAAGCTCCTCCAGTTGAGGAGCTTTTTTGTTTGACATATTAGTCTAAATTGAGTAAAATCTATAAGTTAAGTATTTGAAATTAAATAAAACCAGAATGATTTTTATAATATATGTATGAAATAAGTGAATTGAAAAACGGTTTAAAAGTTGCCACTTGTAGAGCAGCGGAAGCAAAAAGTGTTGCTCTGGGTGTTTGGATCGGAGTGGGCGGCAGATATGAAGCAAAATCCTCCAGCGGTATTTCTCATTTTATTGAGCATATGGTTTTTAAGGGTACAAAAAAACGTACTTATCGCCAGATCAAAGAATCAATTGAAGGTTTGGGCGGTTTGTTAAATGGGTTTACTTCCGAGGAAGTAACCTGCTTTATGGCTAAAGTCCTAGACAAGCATAGCCAAAGCACTTTAGATGTTTTGTTGGATATAATTACTAACCCTTTGCTTAAAAAAAGCGATATTACCAAGGAGCGTTTGGTAATTTTTGAAGAAATTAAAATGTATTTTGATTTGCCGAATCACTTGGCTTATGACCGCTTACTAGAATTGCTCTGGCCAAACCATGCGTTAGGCCGAAATTTGGCAGGTGATTTTGATAGTTTAAAAGCAATTGATAAAGATTTTATGCTCAGGTTTATGAAGAAATATTATGATTTGAGCAATGTTTTAGTTACGGCTTGCGGAAATATTTCGCACAGCCAGATATTAAATTATCTGAATAAAATTTTAAAAAATAAAAACAATGATTTAAATAAAAGACAAGAGTTGTCTTACGCGCCGGTGGTTATTGACCAGAAAAAGCCAAATTATGTTTTTTTGAAAAAAGATACACAGCAGACGCATTTATGTCTAGGGTTTCATGCTTTGCGCCGGAGAGATCCGCTGCGCCACGCGATGACCTTGCTGCATGTTATTTTAGGAGCAAATATGTCCAGCCGTTTATTTAATGAAGTCAGAGAGAAAAACGGCTATGCTTATGAAATTGCCACAGCAACCAAAAGATTCAGTGATACCGGCGCGTTTATTGTGCATGCCGGAGTGGTAAATAAGAATACGGAAAATGCTTTAAACTTAATTCTTGAACAGTTAAAAAAGATTTCTCAGGTTAATGTTAAAAAAAGCGAATTAAGCCGGGCTAAAATATACTGCCGCGGACAATTATTAATGGGTTTGGAAGATACTCTTGAACACATGAGTTGGTTTGGTGAAAGCATTATGACTGATGGCAAGCCGCAATATGTGGAAAAAGTTATTCAAGGTATAGAAAAGGTCACAGCTGAGGAAGTAAAGTTTTTGGCAAAGAAAATATTTACTAAAAATAAGCTCAATCTTTCGGTTGTCGGCCCGGTGGATGATCAAAAGCGGAAAAAACTAATTAATATTTTACGGAGGTTTTAATGCGAAAGAAAAAACTGCTGATCGCGCCTTCAATTTTATCAGCGGATTTCAGTTGTTTGGAAAAAGAGGTTAATTCAATTCAAAAAGCCGGCGCTGATTGGGTGCATGTGGATGTTATGGATGGACACTTTGTGCCGAATATAAGTATTGGTTCCGCGGTTACCGCGAGCATTAAGAAACGGACAAAGCTTCCTTTAGATGTGCATTTGATGATTGATGATCCCTGGTTCTATTTGGATGATTTTATTAATGCCGGCAGTTCAATTATAACCGTTCATTGTGAAGTTTCCTGTTTGAGTTTGATTAAAAAAATTAAAGCAAAGCTGGATAAACATAAGATCATGCTGGGAATCAGTTTTAATCCGGCAACGCCTTTGAGTAAAATAAAAAAATTTTTAGCTTATGCTGATTTGGTTTTAGTGATGAGTGTTAATCCGGGATTTGGCGGACAGAGTTTTATGCCTGGAGTATTGCCGAAAATCAGCCGGCTGCGCAAAATTTTTAAAGGCATTATTGAAGTTGACGGCGGAATTACTGATCAGACCGCGCCTTTAGTGGTAGCTAATGGCGCGGATATGCTGGTTGCCGGTTCTTATGTGTTTAAAGCGAAAAACAGAGCGCGGGCAATTGAAAGGTTGAGAAATGCAGGAAATTAAATTCGGAACAGACGGGTTTCGGGGAATTATCGCGGATACTTTTACTTTTGAAAATGTCCAGCGGATTAGTCTGGCTTTGTCTGTGTACTTGAAAAAGTATAAGCAGTCAAGTTATAAAAAGGGAATTGCTCTGGGCTATGATAAACGTTTTTTATCAAATAAATTCGCTCAGGCAACAGCAAATATTTTGAGTCAAAATTGTGTGCCGGTTTTTATAACAGAGCAGCCGATTCCTACTCAGGCAGTCAGCTTGTATGTGCGCGCTAATCGGCTTGCTTGCGGGATTGTCCTGACTGCTAGTCATAATCCCTATGATTTTAACGGATTTAAAATTAAAGATGAATTCGGAGCAACCGCGTCTAAAGACATGACTAATGAAATCGAGCTGATAATCAGGGGCGGATTGAATGTTCCCAGACTGAAATCAGATAAGCCGGCAAAAATTATGAATGTTGATATGCTGAGGCCTTATATTGTTTTTTTAAAAAATTATCTGGATATGGGGATTATTCGAAAAAATAAATTTCGAATTCTGGTTGACGCGATGCATGGTGCCGGGGCTGGAATCGTGGAAACTGTTTTAAAGAATTCCCTTTGTCAAGTGGAGACGATTCGGGCAAATCATGATGTTTTGTTTGGCGGAGTTAATCCTGAGCCGATTGCCGAGAATTTGCTGGCTTTAGATAAAGCTTTGAAACTTAAATCGTATGATTTGGCTATTGCCTTAGATGGTGACGCGGACCGAATCGGGGCAATGTGTCCGGATGGGCAGCTGATTAGTTCGCATCTGGCAATATGTTTAATTTTGCTGCATTTTGTGGAGAATAAAAAAATGACAGGCAAGGTTGTTAAAAGCATTACCACCACTACATTAGTTGATAAAATTACCGCTTTTTACAATCTGGAGTTGGAAGAAGTAGCGGTTGGCTTTAAAAATATCGCCGCGAAAATGATAAAAGAAGATGTGCTGATCGGCGGTGAAGAGTCAGGGGGAATTGGGTTTAAAAACTATATGCCGGAACGCGATGGGGTGCTTTCCGGTTTGTTGCTTTTGGAATTAATGGCTTGTCGTAAACAGGGGATAATTGAAATTATTAATGATATGCAAAAACGATTTGGCAAATTTTTCTATTTGCGGCGCGATTTAAAAATAAAGGTAACTAAGCCGATAGCGCGTCTGAAAAATATTTTAGGACAGGACGTGGTGGAAGTTAAGACATATGACGGTACGAAATTTATTATGCGTGATGAAAGCTGGCTGTTGATTCGTTCTTCGGGAACTGAACCAGTGGCGCGGATTTACGCTGAATCAAAAACCTTAAAAAGAACAAAGGCCTTGATCGATTTTGGCTGTGCATTATTATGAAAAGAAAAAACATTAGAAATTTTTGTATTATTGCTCATATTGACCATGGCAAATCAACTTTGGCTGATCGTTTAATGGAGATAACCCAATCAATTGAAAAGCGGGGGTTTCATGATCAAATGCTCGATGATATGGAGCTTGAGCGGGAGCGGGGAATAACGATCAAAGCTTCGGCGGTAAGAATATATTTTAATTCAAAGGACGGGCAAAGATATCAATTAAATCTTATTGATACTCCTGGCCATGTTGATTTTAGTTATGAAGTTGCTAAATCGCTTTCGGCTTGTGAAGGCGCTTTATTACTGGTGGACGCGGCCCAGGGAATTCAGGCCCAGACAGTGGCTAATTTTTATTTGGCCACTGAGCAGAATTTAAAAATAATTCCCGTGATTAATAAAATTGATCTGCCGCACGCGCAGCCGGACGTGGTAGCGCATCAAATTCATGATGTGCTATGCATTGAAGAAGAGGCTTTGCTGGCAAGCGCTAAAGATGGAAAAGGGGCTGTGGAAATCCTGGAAAGGATTGTGCGGGATATCCCGCATCCCGGCGGCAGCGAAGATAATCCTTTACAGTGTTTAATCTTTGACTCGGTTTTTGATAATTATAAGGGAGTTGTGGTTTATTTGCGGGTGGTTAATGGGATTATTGAGCCAAAGATGCATGTCAGCTTTATGGATTCAGGTAAAAGATATGAAGTGTTGGAAACCGGAATTTTTAATCCTAAGCCAGAAAAAGTGGATAGATTATCCTGTGGTGAAGTAGGCTATATTGTTTGTAATATCAAGGATCCGGCGGAAGTTTTAATTGGTGATACAGTTACTGATTTTAAGAACCCGGCGGAAAAACCTTTGCCGGGATTTAAAAAAGTTCATCCTTTGGTTTTCTGTGGATTATATCCAGTCAGCAGTGTTGATTTTGATAATCTGCGGGATGCTTTGCATAAGCTTAAATTAACTGACTATGGTTTTATTTTTGAGCAGGAAAGCAGTCCTTCTCTGGGTTTTGGCTTTCGCTGCGGATTTTTAGGGCTCTTGCACATGGATATTGTTCAGGAAAGACTGGAGCGCGAATTTGAAATTAACTTAATTGCTACAGCTCCCAGCGTAGTATATCGTGTTTTAAAAACAAACGGCGATCTGATTGAAATCGATAATCCGGCTAAATTTCCGGAACCAACACAAATTGAGGATATTGAAGAACCTTATATTAAAGCATTTATGATTGTCCCGGAAGATTGTTTGGGTGTGGTCATGTCTTTATCTCAATCTAAGCGGGGAATTTACGTTAATAAAGAATTTCTTGATGAACAAAGAGTGATGCTTACTTATGAATTTCCTTTAGGGGAAGTGATTGTTGATTTTTTTGATAAACTAAAATCAATTACCAGGGGATATGGTTCGCTTGATTATGAATTTATCGGGTATCGGGCAACCCGGCTGGTTAAGCTGGATATTCTGATTAATGGAGAAGCCTGTGATGCTTTGTCATTTCTCGTGTTTCGCGATAACGCGCAATATAAAGGCCGGCAAATTGTATCGAAACTTAGAGAGCTTATTCCCCGGCAGCTGTATGAAGTAGCGATTCAGGCGGCGATCGGCGCTAAAGTTATTGCCCGGGAAAATGTAAAAGCCATGGGGAAAAATGTTACGGCAAAATGCTATGGTGGAGATATTTCCAGAAAAAGAAAGCTTTTGGAAAAGCAGAAAATGGGGCGTAAGCGAATGAAGCAATTCGGTAAGGTCCAGATTCCTCAAGAAGCTTTTCGGGCTATATTACAAATCAATGATTAAAAAGGATGATTAAATGGATAATAAAGTTAAGGCAGTGATTAAAGAATACGCGGAATCTTTGTTGATTGCTTTTGTCCTGGCAATGATTATCAGAACTTTTGTAGTGCAGGCTTTTAAAATCCCCACGGGTTCTATGCGCCCGACATTGATTGAAGGCGATAGGATTCTGGTTAATAAATTTATTTACAAATTCCGCGATCCCAAACGGGGCGAGGTGATTGTGTTTAAATATCCTGAGGATACTAAGCTGGCTTTTATTAAAAGATTAATCGGGCTGAGTAATGAATCTTTAGAAATTAAAAACGGCAGGATTTTTATTAATGACAATATAATTGATGATAAAAATCTGAGAAAAAATTATTATTATAATCGCGGTGATTATGGTGAGGGTGGTCAGAAAATCGAGATTCCAGATGATGCCTTGTTTGCTTTAGGCGATAATAGCGCCAATAGCCGTGATTCACGTTATTGGGGCTTTGTCCCGCGAAAAAATCTGATTGGCAAAGCAATGCTTGTATATTGGCCGCCGTATCGCATGCGGATAATTGAATAATTTTTCAAAAAAGTATAAATTAAAGCTAACTTAAATATAAAATTATGAATCTAGCTAATTGGATCTCAATATTCAGGGTGCTGTTAATCCCGTTTTTTGTGGGGAGCATTATTTACTGCTCACCGCAAAAAGATTATTTGCGTTTTTTGGCTGTGGGAATATTCCTGGCTGCCGGGATTAGTGATGTTTTGGATGGATATATTGCCAGAACGAGAAATATGCAAACCAAGTTAGGTTCTTTTTTAGATCCCCTGGCGGATAAACTTTTGCTTAGCGCAAGTTTTATTGTGCTGGCTTTTGCCAATAGTATCTCTTTTAAGATCAGACTTCCGATCTGGGTACTGATTTTATTTATATCCCGGGATGTGATTTTAGCTTTAGGTTCATTGCTGGTTCATCTGACTACCAGTAACTTGAAAATTGAGCCGAGCATCTGGGGAAAATTAACGACTTTTTCGCAAATGGCAACTGTGATTGGCATCCTTTTGCAATTCTCATATTCTTTTTTATTATGGGATGTCGCGGCGGTTATTACCGTTGCTTCGGGTCTTGATTATATTTACAAAAGCAATAGATTACTCAGTGCAGGCAAATAGTTTGCGCGACGATTTTTAGAGAGCAGGGATAAAGATGAATATAGATAAAGAAATGCTGGTGGCAATATCCGGGCGGCCGAATGTCGGCAAGTCATGCTTATTTAACCGGCTGGTGGGAAAAAGGCAGTCGATTGTTGAACCAACCAGCGGCGTGACGCGGGATCGGGTTTATGCTACTGTGACTTGGGGGAAAAAAGAATTTCAATTAGTCGATACCGGAGGAATTCATTTTGAAGCCAAAACGCAAATGTCTGATCAGATTATTAAGCAGGCGCAAAAAGGAATTGAGCAGGCTGGCCTGATTTTATTTATTGTTGATTCAACCGCTGGTTTAACTCCCGAAGACTGGGGAATATTAAATTTTTTAAGAAAAGCCAATCGGAAAATTATTATGGTTGTGAATAAAGTGGATGATATGTCGAAAATCGCGCAGCTGACTGATTTTTATGAGCTGGGGATTGAACCAATGTTGTTTGTTTCAGCGCTGCATGGTTTAAATATTGATGAATTGCTGGATGTGGTTGTGGAGCATTTAAAACCAGGAGATAGCAAAAAAGAAGTTGAAGAGTCTGCTTTAAAAGTCGCGTTGATCGGTAAACCGAATGTGGGCAAGTCTTCTTTTTTTAATACGCTGATAAACGAAGAAAGAGTTATTGTTTCCGATGTACCGGGGACAACCCGGGATGCGGTGGATACGCGGGTTAGTATCGATGGGCATGATTATTTAATGATTGATACCGCGGGAATCAAAAGAAAAAAAATGCCGAAAGAAGCTATTGATCTATTTTCCCGCTCCCGAACAATTCAGGCGATTAAGCGCGCGGATGTCTGCATTGTTTTAATTGACGCGCAAATCGGCTTACGCCGGGATGATCTGCATATTTTAAGCTTGATCAAGGAAGAGGATAAATGCTGTGTTATCGCGATTAATAAATGTGATTTAGTTAAACTTGATATCGCGGAGTGTCAGCATACTTTGAGCGCGCAAGCATTTTATATGAATTTTGCTTTTAGCATATTATGTTCCGCGAAAAACGGAAAAAATGTGCATGCGGCTTTGGCTTTAGCGCATGAGGCCTGGAATAATTCACAAAAGAAAATTAAACAAAATCATTTAGCGGAAACCCTGGACAAGATTCATGAACATCAGCGCCGCGATGGGAAAAGTCCGCATTTAAAAATTCAGTACATTACTCAACTGCGGGTAAATCCTCCGGTATTCGCGATGATTGTTAATAAGCCGCAATTAGTAAAACCGCCTTTTTTACGGTTTATTGAAAGCAGGCTAAGAAGCAGTTATAATTTTCAAGGCACGCCAATTAAAATTATTGTCAGAAAGAAAGGAATTTCCTGATGAATATTTTTCTGGTTTTATTAGGTATTGTCGTGGCGTATTTATTGGGAACAGTTTCTTCCGCTTATATTTTGGTTAAAATGCTCAAGGGCGAAGATATCCGAGAATGCGGCAGCGGTAATACCGGAGCAACTAATGCCGCCCGGGTTTTAGGAAAACTTCCGGGTTTGCTGGTTTTAGGATTTGATATCTTAAAGGGCGTGATTGCGGTTGTGTTTATTGCTAACTTTATTGATCAGCGAGTGGAAATATTCTTGCCGATAATCAAAACATTGCTAGGTCTTGCTGTTGTTTGCGGGCATGTTTTTAATGTGTTTTTGCAGTTTAAAGGCGGCAAAGGGGTTGCCACCAGCGCCGGGGTTTTGCTTTGTTTGAGTCCGGTTGCTGTTTTAATGGGTATGCTGGTTTTTTTATTGGTTGTGGGTATAACCCAATATGTATCTTTAGGCTCGATTGTCTGTAGTATATTAATTCCGTTTTTTATGCTGGGATTAAAAGCGCCTTATGCTTATGTGATTCTGGCTTCAATTTTATGCGTGATAATTGTCGCTAAGCACAAGGCGAATATAAATAGGCTGCTGACCGGCAGAGAAAGAAAGGTATTTGTAAAAAAATGAAAGTAGCAGTAATCGGCGATGGCGGATGGGGTACGGCTTTGGCCGTGCTTACGCAAAATAAAGGGATAAGCACGGCTTTATGGGGCGCGTTTCCGGAAAATGTAAATCAATTAGTAAAAAAACAAGAAAATAAAAAATTTCTTCCCGGGATTAAAATCCCTTCAGAAATTTTAATTACAAATGATTTGGGAAAAGTCCTTGATCAGGCAAATCTGATTGTTTTAGCAGTGCCTTCGCAATTTATGCGGCCAGTATTGAGAAAAATAGCGGAATATAAGCTAAAAAAAGTCGGATACCTGACTGTGGCTAAAGGCATTGAAGCCGCGACGGCTAAATGTATGTCGGTTGTGATAAAAGAAGAGTTGGGCAATATTCGCTTAGCTGCTTTGTCCGGGCCGAATATCGCGTATGAAGTTGCTAAAGCTATTCCTTCAGCCGCTGTCTGCGCGTCAACTAATAAAAAATTGGCAAGCATGGTTCAGGATGTTTTTATGACTCCAGAGTTTAGAGTTTATACGGCCAGTGATTTGCATGGCATTGAGCTGGCCGGCGCGTTTAAAAATATAATTGCTATTGCCTGCGGAATTTCTGATGGGCTTGGTTTTGGCGTGAATACAAAAGCCGCTTTGCTTACGCGGGGGCTTGCGGAAATTACCAGGCTGGGAGTGGCAATGGGAGCTTGCTATAAGACTTTTAATGGTCTGGCGGGAATGGGTGATCTGGTAACTACTTGTTTTAGTCTGAGAAGCCGCAATCGTTGGTTTGGCGAACAAATTGGCAGCGGAAAAAAAATGGCAGATATCCTTAAAAATACCTCAATGGTTGTCGAAGGAGCGCTTACCACAAAAACCGCGCTTAAGCTTGCTAAAAAATATAATGTTGTCTTGCCGATTACCCAGGCTGTTTATAAAGTTTTGTATCAAGAGGTAGCGCCGATTTCGGCAATGCGTTTATTGATGCAAAGACAGAAGAAAAATGAGATATAACTCAGTTTTTTCGACGATAAAAAAGAATATTTTGCTTGCAATTTAGCTTGCTTTGTAGTAATCTATCTAAGAAATTAAATTGTTTTTATAAAATTTAGACTTTATTAAAAATAAAGTGTTTAATATTTTTATTGAATCTGCGGATAGTTTATCCAAAGTTTTAGATTCAATACGGGGCGTGGCGCAGTTTGGCTAGCGCGCTTGAATGGGGTTCAAGAGGTCGGTGGTTCAAGTCCACTCGCCCCGACCATTTTAACAGGTGATTATTCTTGTAGTTAACTTTAAAGCCAATTCGGGGTAAAAATGCAAACATCTGATTCTCGTGGTTACTATACTCCTCAGGAAAGACGCCAATTTATCAGGATAAACACTAACTTCGTAGTTAGTTATTATGTTTATCCTGGCGAAATTAATAAAACTGATATGACGCTTACCCGTAATGTGAGTTTAGGCGGTATTTGTTTTACCACTGATTATAATTTCCCGATGGGAACAATTCTCCATGTGACTTTACGTTTACCTAAGGTTGCTCATTTGGTAGAGGTTTTGGCAGAAGTTGTTTATGTGCAACAGGAAAAAAATAAAAAATTATTATTTGATATTGGGATTAAATTTATAAAAGTTGATGATAAGGATTTGTTGATTCTTGAACAGACAATTAAAAACTGCGCCAGTGAAGATAATAAAATTCATTTGTCGGCAAAAATAGACAAAGAGAAAAAATGAACAAAATTAATGTTGGTTTAATTGGTTTTGGCACAATCGGCAGCGGAGTGGTTAAAGTTCTCCAGCAGAAGGCTAAAACCCTGGAAAAAAAACTGGGATTAAATATCAGTCTTGCCTGGATATGTGATTTAGATATTGAATCAACTCGCGGGCTTGATATTGACCGGAATATTCTTACATCGGATGTTCAGAAAATACTTAATGATCAAAATATTCAGATAGTTGTTGAGCTGATCGGCGGAATTCATCCGGCAAAAGAGTTTATCCTCCAAGCGCTTAAAAATAAAAAATTTGTGGTTACGGCCAATAAAGCTTTGCTGGCTGAAGAAGGCGCGGAAATATTTGAAGCGGCAAAAGCAAATGGGGTGGATGTTTATTATGAAGCCAGTGTTGGCGGGGCGATTCCCATTATCCGCACTTTAAGAGAAGGGCTGGTGGCTGATCGCGTAGAAACTGTTTATGGAATCATTAATGGAACGAGCAATTATATTCTTTCCCAGATGGCGCAAAAAGGCTGTGATTTTAAAATCGCTTTAAGAGAAGCGCAAAAAAAAGGATACGCGGAAAGTGATCCCAGTCTGGATATTAATGGTGGTGATTCGGCGCATAAAATCGCAATTCTCGCCAGACTGAGTTTTGGGCATGAAGTTGATTTTAAAGATGTTTATGTTGAGGGTATTGAAAATATAGATTTATGTGATATTCGTTATGCCGCGGAAATGGGCTATTGTATAAAGTTATTGGCAATTGCTAAAAAATCAGAAGGTTCAGTGCAATTAAGAGTTCATCCCACGCTTTTACCGAAAAAGCATATATTGGCTAATGTTGACGGCGTTTCCAACGCGATACTTTTACGCAGTGATTTTGTCGGTGAACAAATGCTGCATGGTCCGGGAGCCGGCCAATTACCAACAGCCAGCGCGGTTGTTTCGGACATTATTTCTATTGCTCAAAAAATGCAGGGTTCATTAAGGCAAGATAATTGTCTGGTTAATATTGATCCTGAAAAGTTAAAAGTTAATTTAATAGATAATATTGAAACCCGTTATTATTTTAGATTTTCCGCTTTGGATGAACCAGCGGTTTTATCGCAGATCGCGGCTATCTTAGGTAAAAACAATATTAGTATTTACAGTGTTATTCAAAAAGGCAGAAGACAAGAGCAATCAGTTCATGTGGTAATGATGACGCATGATGCCAAGGAAAAAGACATTGCGCAGGCTTTGCTTGAGATTAATAATTTGCCGGTTATAAAAAGAAAAAGTGTGGCAATTCGTACGGAAAGGATTTAAACACATGGGTTGGAAAGGTTTGATTGAGGAGTATCGGGAATTATTACCAGTTGATGCCAATACTCCGGTAGTTTCTTTAAACGAAGGAAATACTCCTTTAATTTTCGCGCCAAAAATCAGTGCTTTAATCAATGAAAATGCCAATGTATTTTTAAAATATGAGGGACTTAATCCTACTGGTTCATTTAAGGATAGAGGGATGACCATGGCTATTTCCAAAGCTAAACAAGCTGGGGCAAAAGCAGTTATGTGTGCTTCCACTGGTAATACCTCTGCTTCGGCAGCAGCTTACAGCGCGCGCGCGGGTTTAAAATGCATTGTTCTGATTCCCCATGGCGCGATTGCTCTGGGTAAATTAGCGCAGGCCTTGATTCACGGAGCTGAAGTTTTAGCAATTGATGGTAATTTTGATCTAGCTTTAGAACTGGTCAGAGAAATCACTGATAATTATCCAGTAACATTGGTAAATTCTTTAAACCCATTTCGGATTGAAGGTCAAAAAACCGCTGCTTTTGAAGTCTGTGATTCCTTAGGTAAAGCGCCGGATTATTTGGCTATTCCTGTGGGTAACGCGGGTAATATTACGGCTTATTGGAAGGGGTTTAATCAGTATAAACAATCTAATAAAATTGTTGACCTGCCGGTAATGCTTGGTTTTCAGGCAGCAGGTTCGGCTCCGATTGTTAACGGTGCTATTGTTAGCGATCCTAAAACCATTGCCACGGCAATTAAAATCGGCAATCCAGCCAGCTGGAAAAGCGCGGAAGCCGCGCGTGATGAGTCAAAGGGTTTGATTAATGCCGTAACTGATGAGGAAATTTTACAAGCGTATAAACTCCTGGCTCAAGCTGAAGGTGTGTTTGTCGAGCCGGCATCAGCAGCCTCAGTTGCCGGAATTATAAAATTAGCTAAAGCCGGATATTTTAAAAATAAAAAGAAAGTAAATATTGTCTGTGTTTTAACCGGACATGGTTTAAAAGATCCGGACCAAGCGATTTCCAGCATAAAAGAGCCGGAGTATGTTTCGCCGGTGGTTGAGGCTATTTTAGAAAAAATTAAACTAGACTAAAAATAAAACAGGTTAAATTAAAATGTCGAAAAAAATGAAATACATAGTTATGGTCCCGGATGGCATGGCGGATTATCCTTTGGATGATCTGGCAGGGCGAACTCCCTTGGAAGTTGCCCGTACGCCAAATATGGATATGCTGGCCAAAGATGGTAAAATCGGACAGGCTTCTTTTGTTCCTGAAGGAATGATTCCGGGCAGTGATGTGGCTAATCTGGCAATTTTCGGCTATGATCCCAATAAGTATTTTTCCGGAAGAGCGCCGCTGGAGGCAACGCATTTGGGCATAGAGCTTAAAGAAGATGAAGTGGCTTTCCGCTGTAATTTTATAACTGAAGGCAATGGTTATTTGGTTGATTATAGTGCTGGTCATATTACGACTAAGGAAGCTCAGGTTCTTATAAAAGTGTTGAATAAGAATTTTAAAAAACAAGGTATAGTATTTTATCCAGGGGTTAGTTATCGGCATTTAATGATTGTTAAAGATTTAAATCATGAACTTTGTAAAGTGAAGTGTTATCCGCCGCATGACATTATGGGCCAGAAAATTGAAAAATATATGCTGGATAAGAAAAAAGCCGGAGTTATTAATGATATTATGCTGCGCTCTAGAGATATTCTGGATTTGCAGGAAATTAATCAAGTGCGGCGGGATTTAAATGAAAGCCCGGCTAATATGATCTGGTTATGGGGCCAGGGTAAAAAAGTTATTTTGCCTTCATTTAAGGAAAAATATGGTTTGTCCGGAGCGGTTATTTCCGCGGTTGATTTGATTAAAGGTATTGGCTGTGCTGCTGGTTTAGAAGCAATCAATGTTCCTGGCGCAACCGGATATTATGATACTGATTATGAAGCAAAAGCCAGGTATGCGCTAAAAGCGCTGGAAAAAGACGATTTTGTGTTTATTCATGTGGAAGCGCCTGATGAAGCTGGACATAATGGCGATGCCAGAGCAAAAATTTCGGCAATCGAGAGTTTTGATAAGCTGGTGTTGGGAACTGTTTTGGCTGGGCTTAAAGATGTAAAAGATTATCGGCTTTTAATTCTGCCGGATCATCCTACGCCGGTTGCCTTAAAAACTCATACTTCAGATCCAGTGTGTTTATTAATGTATGGCAGCGGTGTGGCAAAAGATGATATTGGCTTTTATAATGAATTTGAAGCGAAAAAAAGCCAGTTTATTTTTGCTAATGGGTATGAGTTAATGGATTGTTTTATCAGGCAGGAGCAAGTTTAATTGTCAGTGTTTTTTAAACTAAAATAATGCTTAAAAAGTTATTAAAACAGTTTTTAATTATAATTAGTAATGTACTAATAATAGTAGTTTTAATAAATTTTATTAAATTTGCAAAAGTTTTGAATTCATGGTATATTTAATTAGAAGTAAAAGAGCGCCAATTTGTGTATGGCAATGGTCAAGAGGGACTGGATTGTTTCGTAGAGGGAACAAAATAAAATATTTATACTTGTAACCCTATTTTTATCCAAATACGAATTTATTATCCTCGAAAAAAACAGTCCTCTAAATCTAAGTCTATTTGTATCCGCAAATTAAGCTCTGAGATGCTAAATGATTAGTCTTTTATAAATATTAATTATTATGTCTACAATTAAAGACTTTTCATAAGTTTAGTTTTTTGGAGTAATCCGAAAAGGCAAACTCATTGAAAGATGGGGACTCCCGCCAAAATGCGGCGGGACCTGGCTAGTAAAGCTGGGGCAAAGCTACGGGTCTAAAGCTGAAGCAATGATCGCCGAGCGCACCGACAACGCGACTATAAGCTATGACAGCCGGGCTGACGAAAATTAAGCAGTTTGGCTATTATTTTGTCTATAAAAATAAAAGGGAAAGGAGGGAGTTTGTTAGATGGCTAAAAATTTTACGATATTATTATTTAATCATATTACTATAATATTAAATTCTGATTATCACTTTTTTATTTCAACTTATAATTTTAAAATTATGAAAGGAGAGCAGTCATGAACAAATATATTCGTTTTTATAGTTATTTAGTGCTTGTTTGTTTTATTGTTAATGTGACAACCATGAATCTCGCGTTTGCTTTTGATATAACTGCAATGGAAGACATGCTAATGTCCCAGGAAGTAATTCAAGGGGTATTTGGCGGTCAGGTTGCAGACCAAAGTGAATCAGCTGATCTGAATCAGCAAGTAGCGCCTCCCCCAAAGGTAATTACCACTTCCAATGGTGATCTTTATATTTACTCGGGAGAAGGGGCTTCGGCTCAGGTAAGTAAAACCGCGGAAGGTTATACTGAGGTTAGTTATACTTTAAACGGAGCAACTATTAAAGTTAAAAATGACGAAACCGGTGAAAGTTTAACTTATAAGTATGAACTTGATGGCGCGACTGTTAAGCTTTATAATGAAAATGGCGCGCTTGTTGAAACAAGACAATATAGCCAATATGGCCAGTTATTATCCACGTCAGCACAAGGTTTAATTACGTATGAATATGGTTTGGATAAAAATGGCGTTGAAATAATGGTAAGCTCTACTGATCAATGGGGAAATAAAACAATATACGACTCTAATCAGCGTCCTGATTATATTATGTATACAAATATGGACGGAACTGCTGTGCAGGTTGGGGACTATACTTATAATTCAAAAGGAATATTGGAAACATTTATTGATCAGAACGGGAATACAACTCATTTTGAACAAGACGGTATTCGTCCTTCCTATGTAACAAATCTTGAGGGTACAATTACTAAAACATTTCAGTATGATTCTAATGAGATCTTGGTTTCAGTTACTGATGTGATTTCAAATCAAATCACGGAAGTGGTTAATGGATATTATACCACTATTTTTGATGTTGTTAATCAAGTTGATGCTGATGGTAATGAAGTTATTGATCCTTTAACCGGGGAAACAGTAGTTGATCATTTGGTGCCAATCGGTGCTTATAATTATGACGCCGCGAATAATATCACTTCAATTACTAATTTAGGAGAAGAAGGTATTGTTACTGGCTGGACCGATTATAATGAGTATGGACAGGTTTCCGGAACATATAATCATGTTGGAGTCAAAGTTCAGGAATATCAATATAATGAGCATGGCTTTTTACAGCAGACATTTTCTTTGGGCGCGATCAATTCTTTGGGCTCTCAGGCAAGAACTTCGATGACGCTTTTTGACGGGCAAGGCCGTCCGGATGAGGTTTGGCAGTTAGGTGATGGCGGGAATAAAGTAAAAATTCAGGAATACGCGTATAAAGCAAACGGGACATTAGAGAGCACATATTCGCTGGGTATTATTAGAAATACTGATGAAAATGATGTAGCTTATGGCGAGGCAGTTTTAGACGCAAGTGGTAATTTTCAGTACATTACAACTTCTAAAACTGAATATGACAAAAAAGGCAGACCAGAAGCTGTTTATGCTTTGGTGCGTGATGATTTGGGTAATATTGTTGTGGATGCGGACAGTAATCCTGTGATGGAAAAACAACAGGAGTATAAATATAACAGCAATGGTTTTCTTGCGCAAACAGTTAGTTATGGTTTTGGTGGTAAAACTACTGGTACGACAACATTTGATCGTTTAAGCCGACCAACTACTGCTAGCAATGCTCAAGGCTCAGGAAGCCAATTGTTTATTTATAATGCGGACGGATTCTTAACCGAAACAAAGAATCTCGGAGAAAACGGAGTTACAACCGGTTCCACATTATATAATGATAAGGGTAAGCCAACAGATGTTTATAATCACACTGGAAGCTTAGTGCAAAAATATGTATATGATGAATGCGGGATGCTTGTTCAAAGCTTTACCATGAGTGCGGCAGAAGGGGTCAATGAATCTATTGCCTCAACCATGGCTGATCAGGAAGCAATTTTAGCATTGTGGGATCCGGCATATACAGGAGAAGCTATTGCTGCTACTGGTGGAAATCTCAGTGACAGTGCTTTTGTGTCCGCAATGTGGAATGCTTGGAATTCAGGAGATGCTGAATTAACTAAAAAGGTCGCGTTAACAATAATTATGTGGTTTAGTGACGGAGCAAAAGGCGGTAATGAATATTTAATCAACAGTGTTGGTACTGCGTATCATATGCTTGGTCAGTCTTTAGAACAAGACGGAAACTCCAGTGCGGCTATTTCTGCTTATAAAGTTCAGGTTTCTGAATTTGGCGGAGCGCAGGCTTGGAATGCAGCGGGAACAGCAGTAGAAAACGTAACTGATTGGTCTGTTGCGCAGCTTTCTAATTCCGCGGATCGTCCTGTTGGGGATCTGGATCTGCCAACAGTTAATCTTCCTACAGTAACAGGCTATACTGTTTTTGGCGGAGATGGCAAACCAATGGCTTCTTACTCAATGTATGAGGGATTTGATGATAATGGGGCAAGTTTGGGTATTCAGACCGCAAAAACCCAGGGATTCTCATATTCTTATGAAAAAACAGAAAAACAAGCTACTGGTGAAGTGGATGCCAATGGCAGAGCAATTTATGTGAATGTTACATCAACAAATTATTCAAATTTTGTTCAGAAAACAACAACCTTTGGTGATTTTTATGATTCAAATGGAGATGGCGTAATTGCTACTAGTGGCGAGAATAAAGATCAACAGGCGGTTACTGGATATACTACTTTTGATAGCTATGGACGACAAAACGAATCTTATAATAAAGGAGATGAAGCGCTTGGGGAAACAGATCAAGTAGTTCAAAAATATAACTATTCTGCAGGCGGATTCCTTTCGAGTACAGTTTCTTATGGAGCGAATAAAAGAGTTACCGGGTTTACTGTTTTTGATAATTTTTCAAGACCAGTTGCCGCGTTTAATAATTATGGTTCTAAAGCAGTTGCTCTTCCTGATGATCTTGTTTCAGCTCTTTCCGAAGGATTAACTTCAGCTGATCTGGATAATCCAGCTTGGCAGCCATACTTAAAAGGGGTAACTCAAACATTTGTTTATGGCGATGATGGTTTTCTTGAATCAAGTATGACTTGGGGCGAGGCAACAGTAGTAGATCTTGCTAAATTGGATAAATTTAGTGAGGCCCTTGGATCAGTCAGAGGAGATAGAACTTATTCTACTGATTTTGATTTTAATGATGACGGAGCTGTTGACGCGACTGATCAGGCTTTGTTTGAGGATTCTTTTAGCGGTTCAACTGCTTTTAGCGCTGCTTATAAATCAGTTACCGGTGATGCTAATTATGTTGCTAGTTTTGATTATGATTCAGATGGTGATGTTGATAGAACAGATTTAATTGCGTTTGCTAAATCAACAACTTCAGCAACTGCTAAATATATGCCAACATATACAGGTAAAACTGAATATGATAAATATGGCAAAGCTACTTCTGTAGATAATGCGGAAGGTGTAACAATTCAGCAATATGCCTATAATGAACGTGGTTTTATGACAAAGTCTGAGTCCTATGGCGCGCAAACAGACGAAAATGGTAACATTATGGTTACTACTGTTGATGGAGTGTCTACAGTAAATACTATTCTGACTGGGTACACGGAATTTAATGAAAAGTCCAAACCAGTTGCTACATATTCTGTTTATAATGACGGCGTTAACGGACAGCAGTCGGCAAAAGTTCAGGAATATGTATACAAAGATGGGTTCATGGTTCAGACTAATAACTTTGGTCGTAATGGTGTGGATAATGGAAAAACAATATTTGATGATTATGGCAGACAAAACGTCACTTATAATGAAGACAACGCTGTTGTCTCCAAATATGTGTATTCAAATCAAGGTTTCCTTAAACAGACAAATAACTATGGGCTGCAGGGCGCGTATACTGGAAAAACCGTGTTTAATAAAATGGGCAGGCCGACTGAAGCTTTTAATATGGCCTCAAGCGGTACTGGTTTAAAGGGATTAACTCAGACATTTGAGTATAATCAATACGGATTCTTAGAGGCAAGTACCAGTTATGGGGAAAATCAGGCTAAGACTGGAAAGACAATATACGATGGTTATGGTAAAGCGCTAAGAGGCGAAAATGATATGGGGATTACTGTATCTGCTTATGAATACGACTCTCAGGGATTTATGACCAAAACAACATCATTGGCATTTGTCGCAGATACTACAACCGATTCAACTGCTGAGATAGGCTATGCAGCTGATTCAGTGGCAGTTAATGCTGTTCATAATAATCTGAATGATCTTTCTGATTCGACAAACGGCGATAGTCAGCGCGGTTTTTATGCTGTAACCGGATATACCTTGTTTAATGATAATTCTCGTCCGATAGAGTAATATCAGTGTTATTGGGATACTCAAGGGGAAGGTCAAGGAGCGCTTATCCAGACATATGTCTATCAACAGGGATTCTTGACTAGCACAAGTAACTATGGAAAAGATGGAGTTGTTACCGGAAGCACAGAATTTGACAAATATGGAAGACAGCTTATTTCTAAAAATGAATTTGGGGAAACAACAACAAAGTATCGTTATTCAAGTCAAGGTTTCATGGATGTAGCGTACAATTACGGACTAGATAATGCTAGCACAGGTAGTACTGTTTTTAATGATCTTGGCCGTCCGGAAGAAAGTTATAATAATCGGAGAACATTAGTCCAGAATTTTAATTATAACGCGTTTACCGGATCTATGGAATCAAGCAATACTTATGGTGAACCAAGTCTTCAGAATGGAGCAATGGCACCGACTTTAACCGGAATAACAACTTATGATGCTTATGGTAAGGCTGTTAACCAGACTAATGAAGTCGGAGCAAAAGTAGCTGATTACGCGTATGATACGCAAGGCTTTATGACTCAGGCAAACAGTTATGGTAATAATGAAGTTTTAACTGGATATACAGAATATAATGGCGCGGGTAGACCAGTTGGTTCTTATACTGTTTCTGAATCAGGAACAGCTACAAAAGTCCAGGATTTTATATACAATACAGATGCTTCCAGTGAAACAAGTACTCTTGGACTAGTTGGTCAGGCAGCTAATACTGGATTTTTAACAGCGACGGTTAGTTATGGAGATAATAATGAGGTTTCTGGATACACAACATTTAATAAATATGGTCAGCAGGAAAAATCCTTTAATGAACTTGGTGAAAAGACAACGGCATTTGTATATTCTCGTGCTGGATTCATGAGCCAAACAAACAATTATGGGATTAACAATAGCTATACAGGTAAAACCGTTTTTAATGAATACGGCAGACCAGTAGCAGCTTATAATGAAAGAAACGCGATTGTTCAGGATTTTCAGTATAATGATAATGGTTTTCTGGCAAGCAGTACATCATATGGTGATCCAGGCACTGAAGCTAAAGGTCCGGTAACTGGAACAACCTATTATAATGATTATGGAAAACAAACTCATACCAATAATGCTGAAGGTTATGTAGTAAGCAGTTTTGAGTATAATGACGCAGGATTTATGATTAAATCCACAAATCTCGCGTTTCAGGAAGATGCTGCTGCTACTGGCCAATGGGCAGTTGATGTAACTAATGCCGCGGGAGTTACTGAGCATGGTTATTATCAGGTAGTTGGATATACTGAATATGACAGCAAGAGCAGACCAGTATCATCTTATTCTGTTTACAATGGAGTCGCATCAGTGTCTCAGGTATTTGTTTATAGTACAGAATGGGATGGGAAATCTGAATTCTCTGGATCATCGAATACTGGGTTTGTTACCGGCGCGGTAATGTATTCAATGAATACAAATGGTACGGCAACTGATACCTCTGATGATGTTTCTGTATACACAGGAACCAGCGTATATAATAAATACGGACGTCCGGAAACAACCTATAATCAGGTTGGGGTTCAGACATCGAAAAATTACTATACTTCAAACGGTTTTATTGCTAAAACCACTAACTATGGTGAAGATAAAGCTGTTACTGGATCCCTGATATATGATAATACCGGTAGACCAACCGAGTCTCAGAACTTCAAAGGAGTAACAACAACCCAATACTACTATAATGATAGAGGTCAATTAGCTCAGACAGTAAACTATAATAATGGTGTGCAAACTTCATATACAACCTTTGATGTTTACTCAAAAGCAACTGCTACTTATCAGCTGTTTACCGGGGTTAGTACTAAAGATGGCTATCAGTACGCGCAAAGTACTGATCCGCAAGGAGCTGACTATAATGCGAATGCTGTAGCTAATTATTCTGTGAATGCTGATGGTTCTATTGCTGAAGGCGGCGGATTTAAGAACCAGGAAAACATCTATAATATCTATGGCGGCATAGACCAGACCAATAGTTATGGGCGAGAAGGCAGCTTGGTCAGTCATATTACTTATGATGTTTATTCCAGACCTAATCAGGTATGGAATCATACGCCAGAAGGAAATTCCGCGCTTGTTCAGCAGTATACCTACTCTGCTCAAGGATTCTTACACTATACAACCAGCTTTGCCGTGATGAAGGCATATAATGATCAGGGTGACCCGATTCCTTCTGGTACTTGGACTTCTGAGACAACCAGAACATACTTTAACAAGTATGGACAACAGACAGAATCATATTTAATGACCAAACAAGCTGACGGTTCATTTATTCAGGGCGCATTACAATCTAAGTATTCTTATGATAAGAATGGATTTATGTTGAAATCTGTTAACTACAATGAAGGTGCAATCACTTCTTCAGTTACCTTTGATGTTAGTGGAAGACAGAATTTCTCCTACAATGCTCAAGGTGTTTTGTCAGGAATTTTCTACTATGATCCTAATGGATTCTTGACTAGAACAACATCAAATGGTTAATAGATGTAATGTACTTTAATTCTAAGGGTTATAATTGAATAAGAGAAACCTCCTGCTTTTTAAAAGCAGGAGGTTTCTCTTATATTTGTTTGTCAGTTTTTTCTTGAATTAATCAGTCTTATGCTGTAAACTATAGTAGTTATTTAATAAACATAATGCTGTTGTTCCGCGTTAATTCAAAGGGAAATATCTTTCCGTAGATTACTTAATTTTTAATTTTTTGTACTTTAGGATAAACTCAGAGTATATGAAAAAATTTCCAGAAACGATGTTTGATTTTAAATCAAACAAAAAAAAGAATAAGTACCCTTTTTTTCTTATTGCCGGACCGTGTGTTATTGAATCTGAAAAAATGGCTTTAGAACACGCGGATTTATTGAAAACCATGTGCGCAAAACTGGAGATTCCCTTTATTTTTAAAGCTAGTTATGATAAGGCCAATCGGACTTCAGTGCAATCTTATCGCGGCCCGGGAATAAAATCCGGACTCGAGATTCTTAAAAAAGTCAAACAACAAATAAAAGTTTCGGTGATCACTGATATTCATAATGCGGCTGAGGTTGCTCAGGCCAAACAAGTGGTTGATGTTATTCAGATTCCAGCATTACTTTCCCGCCAGACTGATATCTTAGTGGCCGCGGCTAAATCGCAAAAAATAGTTAATGTTAAAAAAGGGCAGTTTATGGCGCCTCAAGACATGGAAAATGCCGCGAATAAAATTAAAAGCAGGGGTAATTGCAAGATTATTATTACTGAGCGGGGCAATACTTTTGGTTATAATAATCTGGTCAGTGATATGCGTTCAATGCCAATCATGCGTAGATTTGGTTATCCGGTTGTTTTTGACGCCACTCACAGTGTGCAGCTGCCAGGAGCTGGTAAAGGGAAATCATTGGGGCAGCGGGAATTTGTGGAAACATTATCGCTTAGTTCTATAGCCGCTGGAGCAAACGCGCTTTTTCTGGAGGTGCATGTTAATCCGGATAAGGCCAAGTGTGATGGTCCAAATATGCTGGCAGTAAAAAACCTGGAAAAATTATTGATAAAGGCGAAAAAAATATGGGAGATTGTAAATGTCTGATACAATGTTTCAAAAAATCGCTCGGCAAGTTTTAAGAATTGAAGCAAAAGCGATAATTGATTTAATCCCTAGAATTAATAAGAATTTTGATCAGGCTGTAAATTTAATTGCTGATTGCAAGGGTAGAGTTGTAATTACCGGCATGGGTAAACCGGGACTGATTGGTATTAAAATATCAGCAACCATGGCCAGCCTGGGGATTCCCAGTTTGTTTTTGCATCCTGGAGAAGCAGTGCATGGCGATCTGGGCAGGGTGACAAAAGATGATATTGTGATTGCCATATCCAATAGCGGCCAAACCGAGGAAATGACAAAATTGCTGCCGATTATTAAAAAGATCGGAGTGCGGTTAATTGGTTTTACCGGAAATATGAAATCAGTGCTTGCCGAATATAGTGATGTTGTTTTGAATGTGGGGGTTAAAAAAGAAGCTTGTCCGTTTAATCTTGCGCCGACTGCCAGTACTACCGCTACTTTAGCTATGGGCGATGCTTTAGCTGTGGCGGTTTTGGAAAAAAAAGGTTTTAAAATCGAGGATTATGCTTTTTATCATCCTGGCGGAAGTCTGGGCAAAAAACTGTTAACAGTAAAAGATCTGATGCGCAAAGGCGCGCAAAATCCAATTGTTCTCCAGTCAGATAAAGTGAAAACTGTTTTATTGCAGATTACGAAATCGCGGGCAGGCTGCGCGACAATTATTGATAAAAATAAAAAAGTCGTGGGGATTTTTACTGACGGCGATTTAAGAAGACATATTGAAACCGAATCTGACATTCTGGCTTGTCCTGTATCGAAAGTGATGACTAAAAATCCGACAACTATTTTTAAAAATAAACTTGCCGCGGAAGCTCTGAAAACTTTTAAAGAAAAGAAAATTGATGAAATCCCGGTTGTTGATGAAAATAAACATCCGGTGGGGCTGCTGGATGTTCAGGACTTACTTAAAGCCGGGGTAGTATGAAAACAAAAAAAGCAAAAAAAATAAAAATCGTAATTGTCGATGTTGACGGCGTTCTTACCGACGGCACTATTGGCTATGGTAATTATAACGATGATTATCGGAGATTTCATGTGCAGGACGGATTTGGTTTTGTTCTTTTGTCCAAAGCGGGAATTAAATCAGCGATTATTACCAGCAAAACTTCTAAAGCTGTGCAAAGAAGAGCCAAAGAATTAAAGATTAATATGGTTTGTCAGAAAACCGATAAGAAATTAATCGTTTTTAATAAAATTCTTAAAAAATATAAGCTAAAATCTGAGCAAGCGTGTTATATTGGTGATGATCTGCTTGATTTGGCGGTGTTGAATGTCGCGGGATTTGCCGTGACAGTACCGCAGGCTTGTGATGATATTCAGCATTGTGTTGATTATGTTACCGCTAAAGACGCGGGATATGGAGCGGTCAGAGAAGCAATTGAGTTTATTCTCAAAGCTCAGAATAAATGGGATGATTTAGTTAAAAAGTATTCATAATAGGAATTGAGATCATGGAAGAGCATCTTTTAAGAACTGAATTAATCTGTAAATCATACAAAAAAAGACAGATTGTTAATCAGGTAAGTATAAATATTCATCGAGCGGAAGTCGTGGGTTTGCTTGGCCCCAATGGCGCGGGCAAGACAACTACTTTTTATATGGTTGTTGGACTAATTACTCCGGATAAAGGCAAAATATTTTTTGATAATAAAGAAATCACCCATATGGCTATGTATAAACGAGCGCGCTGCGGTATTGGTTATTTAGCCCAGGATCCTTCGATTTTTCGTAAATTAACTGTTGAAGAAAATATAATGGCTGTTCTGGAAACCCTGAAAATTTCTAAAAAAGAAAGAAAGCAGCGATTGGAACAGCTGCTGGAAGAGCTGAGAATGACTCAGTTGGCAAAAAGCAAGGCTTATACACTTTCTGGCGGAGAACGCCGCCGCCTGGAGATAACCCGCTGTCTGGTTACCAATCCTTCGTTTATTCTTTTGGATGAACCGTTTAGCGGAGTTGATCCGATTGCTGTATTCGAAGTGCAGCAGATCATTGCTGATTTAAAGAAAAAAGGTTTAGGCATATTGTTAACAGATCATAATGTACGGGAAACTTTAAGCATTACAGATCGAAGTTATATTATGACTGAAGGCAGAATACTTTTGTCTGGAACAGCTCAGGAACTTATCAATAATCCCGAGGCTAAAAAGATATATCTGGGAGAAGGTTTTGCTATGTAGAGGACATCCTTGACGTTTGTCCTAAATAGTGATATTATTACTGCATTGTTATTAAAAAAAGGAGGATTAATAGTGGAACTTAGAATCAGCAGTCGCAACTTTGACATAACCACTGCGTTAAAGGAATATGTTAGTAAAAAAGTTGAGGGTTTCGAGAAATATCTAAATAGCATTATTGATATACATGTTGTGCTCAGTGTGGAAAAATACCGCCAATGCGCCGAGATATCGGTTTTTGGCAAAAAACTTAAAATTACGGAAAAGAGTATTGAAACTGATATGTATGTGGCGATTGACGATGTTTGTAGCCGCATTGAAAAAGCATTAAGAAGACACAAGGATAAAATCACTACATATAGAAAAAAAGATTCTAAAAAAATTGGTCAATTGATTTCCGAAACTGAGAATGATGATGAGGGAGATGTTTGATGAAAATCATGGATTTTTTAAAGGAAAAAGCAATATCTGCTGATCTGAAAAGCGCGGATAAAGAAGGGATAATCAGGGAAATGATTGATCTTCTGGCAGATGCTCAGGCAATTAAAGATAAAGAGAAGATAGTGAAAATTCTGCTGGAAAGAGAAGCTTTAGGATCAACTGGAATTGGACAAGGCGTAGCGATTCCGCATGGCAAATCATCAAGTGTTAAAGAACTGGTTGCTGCTTTTGGAATATCGCACAAAGGAGTTAACTATGATTCTTTAGACGGAGAACCGGTTTACATATTCTTTCTTTTGGTTGCTCCGGAAGATTCAGCCGGTCCGCATCTAAAAGCTTTGGCGCGGATTTCCCGATTATTAAAAGATAAGTATTTTCGGGATACGCTGCGTGCTGCTCCTGATGCGAAAAGTTTAATTAAAACTCTTCGTTCCGAAGATGGAAAGAAATAATATTAAATAATGCGCTTGCTTAAATGGTTGTACCCAGGCATGAATGTCAAACGCTGGATTTTGCTCAGCGCTGCCGGAATAATTTTAATTGTTCTTGGCACGATTGAGGGGGTTAGTGAGGTAAAAAAACAGACTATCCCCGCGGTGGCGATAATTTTAGTTTTTTGGGGTATTGTTCTGATTTTTTCCGGGGTAAAAAAAATGGTCAAATCGTTTGTGACAATTTTTATGCCCAGCGGTCAAGAAAAAGAATTAGTTGATATAGTTTATAAAAAAAGACAATTAAGCAAAGGTCCGAGGATCGTGGTTATTGGCGGCGGAACTGGATTATCAGTTCTTTTGCATGGGCTTAAAGCCTATACATCCAATCTGACGGCGATTGTCGCGGTGTCTGATGACGGCGGAAGTTCCGGGCGTTTGCGCCAGCAGTTTAATATGCTGCCTCCGGGAGATATCCGCAACTGTTTGGTTGCTCTGGCAGACGCGGAACCGCTGATGCGGGATTTGTTTCAATTTAGATTTAAGGAAGGCACTGAACTGGCTGGACATAATTTTGGTAATTTATTTATTACGGTTATGACTGAGCTTGTGGGTGATTTTGATAAAGCGATTAAAGAGTCAAGTAAGGTTCTGGCAATCAGCGGCCAAGTTATTCCTTCAACTTTAAAAGGAATAAATTTAATGGCGGAACACGCGGATGGAACCAAAACCTACGGGGAAACAAGAATTTCGAAAAGCACGAGTCCGATTAACCGGGTGCATCTGCTGCCGGAAAATTGTTTACCGACTGATGCCGCGCTTGAGGCGATTGCTAATGCCGAAGCAATTGTTCTTGGCCCAGGCAGTTTGTATACAAGTGTTTTGCCAAACTTGATGGTTAAGAATGTCTCAGAAGCAATTGCCGCGTCTTCGGCAATAAAAATTTATATTTGTAATGTAATGACCCAATCCGGTGAAACAGATAATTATACGGCCTATGATCATGTTAAAGCGATTCATGATCACGCGAATGCCAAGATTATTGATTATTGTTTTGTGAATACGGGATATGTTCCCGGAGAATTTTTGGAAAAATATAGGTCGGAAAACGCGGTTCCGGTAAAAGCGGATATTCAGAAATTAAAAGATGCCGGAATAAAAGTTTTAGCTGATGATGTTATTAGCGCGCATAATTACGTCCGGCATAATTCAGAAAAAATCGCGGAAAATATAATAAATCTAGTTTTAGAACTTAAAGAGAAGAACTCAGTTTTTAGTTAAGGCGACCTTGCAAACTTATGGATAATTCAAAAAATATTTTTAGAAAAAGCGTTATCATTCAGAATAAAACCGGTTTGCACGCGCGGCCGGCCGCGATTTTTGTTCAGATGGCAAATAAATTTGACAGTGAAATAACAGTAAAAAAAGGCAAACAGAAAATTAACGGAAAATCAATAATGGGAATTTTGATGTTAGCTGCCGGGCAAGGCCAGGAAATTATTATTATTGCTGAAGGTCCAGACGCGGAAAACGCGGTTTTAGAACTAGAAAAGATACTATTGACCAATGAATAAACAACAAAAGATTAAAGTCGAAAAAAAAATGCTGCAGGGAATAGCGGCCTCTCCGGGTATTGCTATCGGCAGGGTGTTTATTTGGGATAGTGAAGAATATTCGATTACTAAGCACTTAATCCCGACTAATAAAATATCCGAAGAAATCCTGCGGTTTGAAGATGCTTTGATAAAAACCCGTTCTGAAATCCTGGATATTCAAAGAAAAATATCCAGGGAAATGGGTTTTGAGCATGCTGAAATATTTAATGCTCATTTGCTTGTTCTTGAAGACCGAATGCTGATTGAAGAAGTTATTAATAAAATCAAAAAAGAAAAAGTAAATGTTGAATATGCTTTTTTGCGGATTCTGAAAAAATATTCTGATATTTTCTCTAAGATGGATGATGAGTATCTCCGAGAACGCTTAATGGATATTCAGGATGTGGGCAAAAGAATAATCCGCAATCTTTTGGGTAAACAAAAACAAAGCTTAAAAGATTTAAAAGAAAATGTTATTGTTGTTGCCACAAATCTTTCACCTTCTGATACGGCCTTGATGCATAAAGATAAGGTAATTGGTTTTACCACAGATATGGGCGGCCGGACTTCGCATACGGCAATTCTCGCTCGTTCTTCGGAGATTCCCGCGGTTGTTGGGCTTAAAACCCTTACGCCGAATGTTAACAATGGCGATATTATCATTGTTGATGGTAATAACGGTAATGTTATTATTAATCCGACCAAATTAATTATTAAAAAATATCAAAATGAGCAAAAGAAATTTATTGAATTTGAAAAAGAGTTATCCCGGTTTAAAAGCCTGCCGGCGATAACTATTGACGGCAGGAGTATTGTAATTGGCGCTAATATTGAATTTCCTGAGGAAGTTGATTCTGTGCTGGCGCACGGCGCGCAGGGTATTGGACTTTACCGCACTGAGTATATGTATATGAACAGAACTGATTTACCCTCTGAACAGGAGCATTTTTTAGCTTATAAAAAAGTCGCTCAATGCATGAAAAAAAATACGGTTGTTATCCGAACAATGGATATTGGCGGTGATAAATTTGTATCGCATTTAGAGGTTCCCAATGAGATGAATCCTTTGATGGGCAGCCGGGCAATAAGATTTTGTTTGGCTCGTCCGGATATTTTTAAAACCCAATTGCGCGGAATTTTAAGAGCCAGTGTCTATGGCAATTTAAAAATTATGTATCCGATGATTTCCGGTTTAACTGAATTGCGTCAGGCAAATGAGATATTAAAAGAAGTTAAACAGGAACTGCTTAAAAAACAAGTTCCGTTTGATAAAAATATTGAAGTAGGGATTATGATTGAAGTACCGTCGGCCGCGCTGATTGCTGATATTTTGGCTAAAGAAGTCGCGTTTTTCAGTATTGGAACCAATGATCTTATTCAGTATGCTTTAGCTGTTGACCGGATAAATGAAAAAATCGCGTATTTATATGAGCCAGCTCATCCAGCGGTAATGCGTTTGATTAAATCAATTATTGATGTCGGGCATAATGCCGGTATTTGGGTGGGAATGTGCGGTGAAATGGCTGCTGAACCGGTTTTTGCTATTGTACTTTTGGGGCTTGGGCTTGATGAATTCAGTGCCAGCCCGGTGTCGGTCCCGGAAATTAAGAAAATAATTCGCTCAATGTCTTATGAAAAAGCCCAAGAAATTGCCGCTAAAATTTTAACTTTTGATACTGCGGCTAAAATCCAGGAATACGCGAATACAAAGCTTAAAGAATTAGTGATTAAAAGCACTGAATAGATAGGATTTTAGAAAAATGAAAATATTAATTCTTGCTGCCGGTTATGCTACCAGATTATATCCTTTAACAAAGCATTGGCCAAAACCTTTACTGCTGGTAAAAGAAAAGCCGATTATGGCGCATATCCTAGAAAAAGTGGATACAATTGAAGACGTTACTGAGATTATTATTGTAACCAATGATAAGTTTTTTCATCAATTTAAGAATTGGGCGCGAGTTGCCGGATTTAAAGCCAAAATTACAGTTGTAAATGATCAGACAACTTCCGAAGAAAATCGTCTGGGTGCTATCGGTGATATAAATTTTGTGATAAATAAGTGTAAAATCAAAGAGGATTTAATGGTTATCGGCGGCGATAACCTGTTTTCTTTTAACTTGAAAAAATTCGCTGAATTTGTTAAACAGAAAAAAATTATGAGTGCCGTAGGGCTTTATGATATTAAAAATCCGGAAATGGTAAAAAATTACGGAGTTGTTACTGTTGATGAATCAAAAAAGATAATTGATTTTCAGGAAAAGCCGCAAACCAGTAATTCTACGCTTATTTCAATGTGTGTTTATTATTTTGATGCCAGCGTCTTGAAATTATTTAAGCAGTATATTGAATTAAAAGATTGTCATGATACATCAGGAGATTATATAAAATGGCTGTGTAAACAAACGGAAGTTATTGGTTATGAATTTAATGGGGTTTGGTATGATATTGGCGATATTGTGACATTTTATCATGCAAGCGTAACGTTTAATGGTTGAAAGGAGAATAGTAAAATGAATAAAAGTTATTTAATGACATCAGAATCAGTGGCTTGTGGCCATCCGGATAAACTTTGCGATCAGGTTTCTGACGCGGTTTTAGACGAGCTTCTGCGCCAGGATAAGTTTAGCCGAGTTGCCTGCGAAACTTATGTAACCATGGGCATGATCATTGTTGGTGGAGAAATCACGACCAAAGGATTTGTGAATGTTCATGACGTTGTGCGCCGAGTTGTAAAAGAAATCGGATATAATCATCCGGATTTTGGTTTTGATTATCAGACCTGCGCGATTTTAAACGCGATTAATACCCAGTCTCCGGATATTGCCTTGGGTGTTGATACTGGCGGAGCAGGAGATCAGGGAATGATGACTGGTTTTGCTACCCGGGAAACTCCGGAACTAATGCCTTTACCTTTGATGCTGGCGCAAAAGCTTTGCGCGAGAATGAAAGAAGTCAGAGATAAGCAAATTCTTAAATATTTAGCGCCGGATGGAAAAGCGCAGGTAACTGTGGCTTATGAAAACAACAAGCCGAAACGTGTTACTGCTGTAGTATTAGCTTGTCAGCATACTATAGAAATCATGGATAAAAAGAAAAATCAGATCACGGATAAATCACGCAAAGAAATGATTGAAAAAATCGCTAAACCAGTTTTAGGCAAATGGGTGGATAAAGATACTGAGTACTTTGTAAACCAAACCGGAAAATTTGTTATTGGCGGACCACAGTCTGATACTGGAATGACCGGCCGAAAAATCGTGGTTGATACTTATGGCGGATTTGCCCCAGTTGGCGGCGGAGCGTTTTCCGGTAAGGATCCGACAAAAGTTGACCGTTCAGCAGCTTATATGGGCAGATATATTGCTAAAAATATTGTTGCCGCGGGCTTAGCTGATGTCTGTCATCTGCAGGTGGCTTATTGTATTGGTAAAAAGGATCCGGTTTCTGTTGTTGTCGATACCGTGGGTACTGGTAAAATCGCGGATGATAAAATCGCCGAGCTGGTTGTAAAGCATTTTCCTTTACAACCACAGGGAATTATTAAAAAACTTGATCTGTTAAAGCCGATTTATCAAAAAACTGCTTGTCATGGACATTTTGGCAGAAATGAATTTACTTGGGAACAAACCGATATGGCTGCTGTGCTGAAAAAAGCGGCAAATCTGTAATTAATAGGAGGAAGAATGGCTGTTTTAACTGAAAAATACAAAGTCAAAGATATGAGTCTTGCTGAGTTCGGCAGAAAAGAAATCGAAATTGCTGAACAAGAGATGCCCGGGCTGATGACTATCCGCCAGCGTTATGCTCAAAGCAAACCGCTGAATGGAGTAAGAATCATGGGATCACTGCATATGACTATTCAGACAGCAGTCTTAATCGAAACATTAGTTGCTTTAGGCGCTGATGTGCGTTGGGCTAGTTGTAATATATTCTCAACTCAGGATCACGCGGCAGCGGCAATTGCTCAGGCTGGTATTCCGGTTTTTGCCTGGAAAGGGGAAAATCTGGAAGAGTTTTGGTGGTGTACTGATCAGGCTCTTACTTTTGGCAAAGACCTTGGTCCGCAGCTGATTGTTGATGACGGCGGAGACGCGACTTTGATGATGCAGTTAGGTTCAGCCTCGGAAACTAATCCGGATTTACTGAACAAAAAGCCCGGCGGAGATGATGAGGCAGAACTTCTTAAATTGCTGGCTAAATTGCAGAAAAGTGAGCCTGGAAAATGGACAAAAATGATTGCCCAATGGAAAGGGGTTTCTGAAGAAACAACAACCGGAGTACATCGTTTATATCAATTAATGGAAAGAGGTGAACTCCTGGTTCCGGCAATTAATGTAAATGATTCAGTGACTAAATCTAAATTTGATAATCTCTATGGCTGCCGGGAATCGCTTTGCGATGGAATCAAGCGGGCAACTGATGTTATGATTGCCGGCAAAGTCGCGGTTATCTGCGGCTATGGTGATGTGGGCAAAGGCAGTGCTCAGTCTATGCGCGGTTTGGGTGCCAGAGTTATTGTTACGGAAATTGATCCGATCTGCGCGCTGCAGGCAGCGATGGAAGGGTTTCAGGTTCAGACTGTGGAAGATACTCTGGGAATTGGTGATATTTATGTAACCACTACTGGCAATAGAGATGTTATCCGGATTGAGCATATGGCTAAAATGAAAGATCAGGCAATTGTTTGCAATATCGGTCATTTTGACAATGAGATTCAGGTGGGGGCTTTAGAGGCTTATCCAGGGATTAAGAAACTTAATATTAAGCCTCAGGTGGATAAGTATACTTTTCCCAGCGGCAGGGCAATATTTCTTTTAGCTGAAGGCAGACTGGTAAATCTTGGCTGCGCAACCGGACATCCTTCGTTTGTAATGTCCAATTCCTTTACCAATCAAGTCTTGGCGCAAATTGATCTTTGGAAAAATAAAGATGAATATGAACGAAAAGTTTATCGTTTGCCGAAATATTTGGATGAGGATGTGGCCAGGCTGCATTTGGAAAAAATCGGGGTAAAACTAACTAAGCTGACAAAAGAGCAGTCTGCTTATTTGGAAATTCCGATTGACGGCCCATATAAACCAGAGCATTATCGATATTAGCAATAGCGCTTGGCTAATGGCTGATGGCTAATGGTCGATAGATAAAAAATAAAGAAAATAGGTATTGGATATTTATTTTTTAAGAAGAAACAATAAGGAGGATGAACAATGGTATCCTATAAAGATCTAGGATTGTCGAGTACGCGGGAAATGTTTAAAAAAGCCATGGCTGGCAAATACGCGGTGCCGGCATATAATTTTAATAATATGGAGCAGATCCAGGCAATTATGATTGCTTGCGTGGAAACGCAATCGCCAGTAATTATCCAGGTATCCAGCGGAGCAAGAAAATACGCGAATCAGATCTTGCTGCGCTATATGGCTCAGGGCGCTGTGGAAATGATGAAAGATATTGCTAAGGAAAAAGGTTTAAAAGAAATTCCGATTTGTCTGCATCTTGATCACGGTGATACTTTTGAGCTGGCAAAATCTTGTATTGATCATGGTTTTTCTTCAGTAATGATCGATGGTTCGCATCACAGCTTTGAGGATAATATCGCTTTAACTAAAAAAGTAGTGGAATACGCGCATCAGTTTGATGTGACTGTAGAAGGCGAACTAGGCGTATTAGCTGGTATTGAAGATGATGTTGTGGCCGCGGAATCAACCTATACCCACCCAGCGGAAGTTATTGAATTTGTTAAAAAAACCGGAGTTGATTCTTTGGCAATTTCAATTGGCACATCGCATGGGGCGAATAAATTCAAGCCAGAGCAATGTACAAAAAACGCGGAAGGCGTATATGTTCCGCCAGCGCTAAAATTTGATATTTTAGAGGAAATTGAAAAAAAGATTCCGGGATTTCCGATTGTTCTGCATGGCGCATCATCTGTGCCCGCGGAGGCGGTAAAGATGATAAACGCGAACGGAGGGGCTTTGAAAGATACTATTGGCATTCCGGAAGAGCAGTTAAGAAAAGCCAGTAAGTCTGCTGTTTGTAAAGTTAATATTGATTCAGACGGCCGTTTATGGATGACCGCGGCAATCAGAAAGCATTTTGCGGATAAGCCAGGTGATTTTGATCCGAGACAATATTTAGGGCCTGCGCGTCTGGCTTTGATTGCGATGTATAAACACAAGAATGAAAATGTTCTGGGTTCCGCGGGAAAAGTATAGATTGGCTCATAGCTGATGGCTGATAGCTCATGGCAAAAGCAAAAAGCACGAAGCGCGTAGTTGAAAGTTTATAAAGTTATAAAGTGAAAAGCTGAACTCGTAAACGCACAAATAATCACTCAAAGAAGATAGAAACAGATAATTAAATTAAGAAATAGCCTTGCTGATAAAACAGCAGGGCTATTTCTATAATACTCCCCATAATTCGGACCGCAAAATATTTCTTCAATATTGCTGGTTTATTTGATATACTTTTACTAGAAAGCCGCTTTCCTGATTTATCAAGCACGCAAAACCAAGATTGCTCTTTGTGTAGATCAACGCCAACATAATTC
>Ga0180007_10000397_pt1 | contig 75341 bp, 66 predicted proteins | sample MM_PC_MetaG_FD_121122 | JGI IMG/M metagenome (GOLD analysis project Ga0180007, IMG submission 121122) | Groundwater microbial communities from the Aspo Hard Rock Laboratory (HRL) deep subsurface site, Sweden - MM_PC_MetaG | ecosystem: Environmental > Aquatic > Deep subsurface > Groundwater... | reverse complement strand
TTCATCTGTGAAATAATATAATCCCATTTCATCACCAGCTTCCTATTATCTCTATTATAAAGTAAAAACCCTATAGCCAGGGTCTTTTTTCAAAGAGTCCGTTTTATAGGGTACATTTTATTCCATCTGAGAATTTTATTTAATTTATTTTATCTCAACTTCGCTCCACTGACAGTATTCTGCATAGATACCATTTTGTTCAAGCAGATTTGCAATTGCATTTTGATAATGATGTGGAATTTTCGCTTCATCTATTATGGATTTAAAATCTATCAGTTGCAAATTATCTATAATTCTAGATGCCTCTTCTAAATCTGATTCGTTAACAATTAATGGGAAATGATAGTCCTTATCGATTTTAATAATAATTATTGATGGATTTAGTATTGATTGCATAATAACCCCCTGTTTATTTTTCTTGTTTGATAGTCGTAATGGAAATGAGAGTAATGATGAATACTTTATTAATGTGTTTTTACAGATATTATTGAAAAGTTATCTGGTAATTTGTATATATGATTTTGTTGGTGGATTAGTGTTTTTAAACTTAACCAATTATTTACATCAGTGTCTAGTGTAACGTTAATGTAGATAACTTCAGTGATTAATTCAGTGGTTTCGTTCGTATATGAAACTTCAATTTGTAAATTTACGAAATTGACAAGCTGACCTACAAGTAAATCTTCTGGTAACTGAAAACCTTGTTTTTGCAAAAATAACATAAGTTTTTCAAATCGTAACCTGTGATATTCGGTTTCTTTGATTTCTGACTTTGTATTGCTAAAAATAATAATTACACCTAAGAACCCAATGATTGCAAAAATTACAACAAACAACTCTGATTCTATCGCAATACCGATTGCTTCACCTATTGCAACAATAATCGATAAAGATAAAAAGCTCCTGAATGATCTCATATGATTTTCCTCTACTTCTTTGTATTATCCACATTGTAGCATATAGGATACACAAAATCACATATTTATAAGTATTTAAAGTTATTAATGACAATGTACTTGATGATTGCGATAATAGAAATGCTGTACAAATATAGCATCGTTACATTAAATCATGAATAAAACAGGAGGGTATCATGAAGATAGACACAGCAATACAAGATTATTTATTAAACTCTTATGCAACAAAGAAACAAAATACTTGTGTTTGGGAAGAGAAAACATTTAGAAGTTTTAGGGGATTTGCAGAGAAATATAAAATTGAAAAACTTGAAAAACTCGATAAAAAAGCTTTGCTCGATTACATTGGTTTTGAAAAATCACGAGGGTTACAAAATGTAACTTTGAACAAAAAAATCGACTTAATTAAACGTATGATGCAATATCATGAGATATCTACAAATATTACGTCTGTCAAAAAACTTAGAGAAACGAAAAAAACGGTTGATCGGTTATCAGATGATGAACTGAGTTTATTATTCGAATATTTAAATAATCTTGATGAAAATGTTGGCAATAATTTTGTGTATAAAACTCTGTTTTACTTTATTTTAGATAGTGGATGTAGGATAGATGAAACTTTAAAAATTAAGAAAGACAGCGTAAATTTTAAGCACAGAGTTATCCATTTGTCTGAAACGAAATTTAGTAAAGAAAGATTTGTTGATTTTTCAAGTTTTACTGAATTATCGTTGAAAAAAATGTATGAAATTCATCAGGGTGATAACCTATTTTGGAATATTGACAAGAATAGACGTGTTGATTACAATTCTGATATTCAATATTTTTATAGGAAAATAACAAAAGAACTTGGAATAAAGAAAATGACAAGCCATAGACTTCGACATACTTTCGCTAGTATATCTGCACAAAATGGAATGAACGTGTTATCTTTAAAAGAAATACTTGGCCATGAGAATATAAGAACTACACAAATTTATATGCATGCTAATAGGAATAAAACTAAAGATGACTATATAAAATATAGTCCATTTGCTTCATCGATTCGATAAAACATATTATAAAAATGTGAACTAGTAGGTTGATTACAATGAATCATCTTTATCAGATGAAAGAAAACACTGATATTACATTCAAACAAGTATTATTGATGCTACTTATTGTTTTTGTTTGTGAAAACATCAAAATGGCTGTAATCTTCTGATTTGTTTTTGTATGAAAGTTTGGAATTCGAATTATGTCTATTTATATTTTCAGATTTTATAGTGCCTTTAGATTCATTTTTTAAAGCTAAAATTTGTGAAGCAATTACAATAAGAATTATTCCAAGTAGTATTTTAAAAAAAGCTAAATCATCTTCAATCGTTGTTTGATGAAATAAGGAAACAACGACATCAATTAATCCGTAAATAATAAAGTACAATCCGCATATTATAACGAAAATCATACCTTATCCTCCTTTATTCACAAATTCTAGAAAAAATTGAATTTATTGTATGCTATTTTTGTTTTGAATTTTCCGAATCCCGCAATGATTGTTCAAACAATTCATTGTTTTTTTTGTTTAATAAATTTTGAAAAACTTCTAGTGAAAAATTGTACGCTATGTCGGTCCATTTTTGTTTGTCTGCAAGGATGAATTTTATAGATTGTGGATGCTTTTCTCCATGTTTCAATGTTTCCATGATTCGCAGTAAGTTCTTGAATGTTCTTTTAATGCCGTTAGTTGAATCGTTTATTTGATCATTAATTATTTTGTTTTTGTCAAAATAACGATAGAACATCATTACAATGCTATGCTTCACTTCGTAATCTGAATCTACATAATTATACTTCATAATTGAGTTAGATAATTCGATATTGTCGATGTACATCGAAATTGATTTTGCAAGACTGTTTTTCTCAATAGCAATCTTTTTTTTATGACTTCCAACTTTCGTTTGGCCTATTTCATACCCTAATTTATCATAGACATATCTGATTTTTTTGATAAAGATCATTGAACTATATAGATCATCTTCTAAAATAGGGACTGATATTTCCAATTCAGCAGTTTTGATTGTATTAAAAGCAAAATCAAAAAGATTAGATATAGCTTGTCCATATAAAATAAATTTTAATGCATCATCTATTTTCAATTGGTCGATTTTACTTAATAGTTCTCGATAACTAAGCGTACCATTTGAAAAAGGATAACAATGATAGTTTCGATTTATTGCTGTTTTCACACTGTTTAATTGGTATATATCATCAATCATACCAGTTATTAATGAGTATTCTTCATATATATTTATTTTGGTTGATTGTAATATCTCACTATAGTCCATCTTCTATCTCCTGTTATGGCAAAATATATTTATGCAAAAAAAAACCAAGAATGCCACGTATCTTGATCTCTATTCTTGATGTTTTTTATATAGTTTTGAATTGATTTCTAAGATATCATGGACAGCTCGTCCAAGAATCTCATCAGTTGAACATTCTAAAATATCTGCAAGTTTTCCAAGCATGTCAACGTTCATTTTATATTTCTCTTTTTCTAGCTGACTATATCCACTTGTTGAAATATTTAACGCTTTTGCCATGAAAACCTGTGATAATTCTCTAGATTCCCTGATTTCTTTAAGTTTTAACATTTTTTGCTCCTTTCTTATTGACAAAACGAAGTAATTACTTTATAATCACATTGTCAGTGTGAAGTGATTACTTCATATAACAAAAAAGGTTCTAATTCAATATGCTTGATGAGTTGATGGCACGTCTACCAATTTCATCACGCGGGGTTATACTGTCCTATTGTTTAGGACAGCAAAAATATGATAACATGCTTTATTTGAATTTGCAATAACTCTTATTAAAAATCAATCACATTTCAGATAGAGACTTGATACCTAATAATCTTAGACCTTCATTGATCACTGTTTGAATTGATTCAATGAATAATAAATTCGCATTTTTATGGAGCGTATCTTCAACATTAATTCTTTGCTTACCATAAAAGCTATTGAATCCTTGAGCAAGTAAAATGATATATCTTGCGATTAGATTAGGTGCATTGTTTTCCTGCGCTTTAGCGACGATATTTGGAAATTGTCCCAATTGCTTAATAATCTCAAAATAATCATCTTCACTGAAATATTCTGTATTGATGTTATTTACATCTAATACGTTTTCTCTTAAGATTGAAGCGATTCTGACACTGCTATATTGCAAGTAAGGTCCGGTTTGACCTTCGAACTTAAGCATGTTTGCTAAGTTGAAATCAATATCTGAATGTTTTTCATTCTTTAGGTCATTAAAGATGATCGCACCGATACCGACAGCTTTTGCAATCATATCCTGATCCTTAAGATTAGGGTTTTTAAGTGAAATGGCTTCTTGTGCTTCTTTAATAGCTTCGATGATGACTTCTTCTAGGCGTTTAAATTTCCCGCCTCTTGTTGACATCTTCTTACCATCGATTAAGACCAATCCAAAGTTGATATGATCAACATTGAAATGATATCCCATTAAATTAGTAATTGCTTGTAATTGCTTAAAATGCAAGATCTGCTCATTACCTACAACATATAAGACATGATTGGTATGATAGGTTTTATGTCTATAAAGCAATGCTGCGATATCTCTTGTCATGTACAGTGTTGCACCATCTGATCTTTTGATCAATGCTGGTGGAAGATCTTGCCCAAGATCGACGATGGTTGCTCCATCATCAACTTTAAGTAATGATTTTGCTTCGAGTTCTTCAACAACTGCATCCATTTTATCGTTGTAAAATGATTCACCTGTATAATAATCGAATTCAACACCAAGTAAATCATATAAATCCAGAAATTCTCTCATGGATTCTTCTTTGAACCATGTCCAAAGTTTTGTATAGGTTTCATCGTTTTGCTCTAAGGCTCTAAAGACATCTCTCGCATCCTGTTCTAAATCAGGATTGACTTTTTCTTCATCATGAAAACGCACATAAAGCTTTTGCATTTCAGCAATTGGATTTTTCTTGACATCTTCTTCGTTTCCCCATTTTTTATAAGCAACAATCATCTTGCCAAATTGAGTGCCCCAATCGCCTAAATGATTAATAGAAACAACCTGATAACCCATCTTTTTATAGATGTTTTTTAAGGCATTACCAATGACAGTCGATCTTAAGTGTCCAACACCAAAGCTTTTAGCGATATTAGGTGAACTATAATCCATAGCAACAGTAAGTCCATCTCCAAGAGTTTGATCACCATAATGGTCTTTTTGTTCATGGATAGTTTCCAAAATCTTTTTTGCTAAAGGTCCTCTATTTAAGTAAATATTAAAGAAACCATTGGTAAATTCAATGTTTTCAATCGATTTATCATTTTTTAGAACAACTAAAAACCGATGATAGACCTCCATAGGAGATACCTTCCACAATTTTGCAAAGGCAAACAAAGGAATTGCCAAATCAGCAGGTCCTTTTTTAGGTTCTTCTACAACAACACCCTCGATTTGAAAGTGCTGTTCTAATTGATCTTTTATATTTTGTTTAATTGCTTCAATCATATGATCATCCTTATCAAAAAAAAGCACGATGTGCTTTTTTATTATGCATTAATCAAATCAATCGCTTCTTCATAGAAATCACGCACACTACGATTAATTGCAGTAGCATCTTCACTACTAATAGGTTCGAATATAGCAATCAGTTCACCATTGTGAAAAACTAAGAGTTGAGGTGTTGTTGCTTGTATATCTGGGAAATCAGTGATAAGTGCATCTGCATCTTCTGGTTTTTCAGATGCATTGAGATAATAAATTTGCGATGCATAAGCATCAAATCCTGTGCTTGAATAATATTTTTGAAATGCTCCGATATGAGCTTGACATGATGGACATCCTGGGAAACCAACATATAATATAACAACTTCATCTTTATCAATGATTTTATCTAGTCCCTTTTTGAAGAGTGAACCATCATAACTTGCTGTCACATATGGATGATCTTCGGTGAAATCCGCAGTTGCATAAGGTTCATATGCCTTATAGATAACTGTTGAATCTGTAGGTTTAAAAACAAAAATTAGGGTAAGAATGATGACAAAGAAACTGATGATGGAAATTAAGGTAATCGGATGTATCTTTGGTTCTACTTTAGTATATTTATCTGACATGTTAAAGCCTCCTAGATTGACTGCTTATGATTATAGCATAAATCTACTGCTTAATCAATGAAAAAAGTATGAATTACGATATTTTAAAATGTATGTCCCAAGAATACTTTTGAATATATTTGATTGACAAATTTGAGATGCTTTTCAATTTCAAATGCTTGTTTGAGTATGTTTGGTTCAATCACATTCATAATCACTCTATGATTTAATAAAAGCGATTGAAATGATGTATGTGTAGATAAGGCCTGATGTGAAAGTTTTTGAACGATATCATAAGCTATTTCTCTATCCATGCCTTGATTAATTAATAAATTCAATACACTTTGAGTAAAAATAGCACCATGGGTCAAATCAATGTTTTCTAGCATTTTATCGGTATTGACAACAAGAGATTCCAGTGTTTGAGCATATCGATTTAACATGTAATCTAGTAATGTTGTCGCATCAGGCAAAACTATCCGTTCCACTGAAGAATGTGAGATATCTCTTTCGTGCCATAGTGCGATGTTATCATATGAAGCAACCATATATCCTTTGAGCACTCTAGATAGACCAGAAATGTTCTCACTGCTGATTGGATTCTTCTTATGAGGCATAGCTGAAGAACCTTTTTGATTGGTATCAAAATATTCTGATACTTCACCAATTTCAGTTCTAGACAAATGTCTGATTTCGACAGCTATTTTTTCAAGTTCTGCACCTATCAAAGCTATCACACTTAAATAATGTGCATGACGATCTCTTTGAAGTGTCTGCGTTGAAATATTTGAAGAAGGCAGTTCTAGATATGCTGCAGCAATCTTTTCTAAATCAGGTGTGGTTGCACTGTAATTACCGACAGCACCACTTAGTTTAGCAACCTCAACACCTTTGCATGCTTCATCAAAAAGAAGGCTTAAACGCTTAAAATCTTCGTACCACAGCGCAAACTTTAAACCAAAACTTGTGACCTCAGCATGAATGCCATGTGTTCGACCCATAATAGGCGTATCTTTATAAGTCATAGCCTTGTCTTTTAAGACATTCATGAATGTCAAGATGTCTTGTTTTAAGATGTGATTGACATCTCTTAAAATGAGTGATAAAGCAGTATCGACAACATCTGTTGAAGTAAGTCCATAATGCAACCATTTTTTCTCATCACCTAAGGATAGTGCTACAGCCTTAGTAAACGCAATCACATCATGTTTCACTTCTGCTTCAATAGCTTCAATATCTTTGAGTTGAAATGATGCACTTTGCAAGGCTTTCAATTCTTCATTTGTGATTAAGCCTAACTTGTTCCAGGCAGAAGATGCTGCAAGTTCAACCTTTAAAAAAGCATCATATCTGTTCTCTTTACTCCATAGTTTACTAAAAACAGGGCGCATATAACGTTCGATCATAACATCACCACCTAAAAGATTTCTTTAACCATAATCGTTTGATTGCGATCAGGGCCAACCGAGAAAATGGCTAATGGAACTCCTACGAGCTCATTTAATTTATTCATATAGTTTTGTGCATTAACTGGTAATTCAGCAAATGATTGCACTTGTGTGATATCTTCTTTCCAACCTGGCATTGTGATGTAATTAGGTTCGCAAGCACTAAAATCTTCGATTTCAGCGGGTATATAATCAATTTCTTTTCCATGCAAATTATAAGAGACAACAATCTTTAATTCATCTATTCCAGACAAAACATCTAGTAAGGTAACAGCTAAATAGCTTAAACCGCTTGTTCTTTTCGTATGTCTTAAAACAACCGTATCAAGCCATCCTATTCTTCTAGGTCTGCCTGTAGTCGTTCCATATTCATTTCCAACTTTTCTAATGTGATCAGCAAGCTCACCAGGAATTTCACTTGGCATAGGACCTGATCCAACACGTGTCGTATAAGCTTTAGTAACACCTACTGCACCATCAACCAACCATGGTGCGATACCTGTATTAAGAGGGACACTTGAAGCTGTTGGAGAACTTGAAGTTACATAAGGATAAGTGCCATGATCAAGACAAAGCAGAACGCCTTGAGCACCTTCGAATAAAATATTTTTTCCTTCTTCGATCGCTTGATTCAAATAGATTGATGTATCACCAACATAAGGTGCCATTCTTTTTGCATAAACAATATATTCATTATATAAATCTTCAAAGTCAATTCTTGGAGATCCAAGCTTTCTAAGCTCTTGATTTTTTACTTTAATGAGTTCTGCAAGCTTAAATCTGAAACGTTCTTCATTGACAAATGTAGAGACTCTAAGGCCAAGTCTTGAAGCTTTATCTGTATAAGCTGGTCCAATACCTTTATGTGTCGTTCCAATTTTCTCATTTCCTTTGAAATGTTCATAAGCCTTATCTAACTCTAGGTGGTAAGGAAGTACAATATGTGCACGTTCAGAAATGAGTAAATTAAAGCTCTCAATCTTATCAATTTCTTCTACAAATGCTTTTGGATTGATGACCATACCATTGGCCATGACATTCTGAATTCTAGGATTGAGTATACCTGATGGTAATAAGTGGAGGCTATGCTTCTTTCCATCAAAAACAACTGTGTGACCAGCATTGTTACCACCTTGATAGCGAACAACAACGTCAGCTTTCTGAGCCAAGTAATCCGTAATTTTGCCTTTACCTTCGTCTCCCCACTGGGTACCAACTACAACCACTCTTTTCATTCGAACTCCTCCATAGATTTGAAATTTTGATTTTCGATTTTTAAAAATTAATCGGTCAAATACTAGTCTTTGCAAATAAAAAACAGGTCATTTAACCAAAATGATTTTAGCATACAATTTGACTATAGTCAATGTAAGCTAGACATAACAAAGGAATACCTATGAAAATATCAACTTTCACTTAACTATTGTAAAACAGGTAGGTGTTCTATATAATGTAATCATGGTGATTATATGAACATATTATTTTGTAGCGGAGAAGCTTATCCTTATAGTAAAACAGGCGGATTGGCAGATGTTGCATTCTCTTTACCAAAAGCCTTAAATCAATTGGGACATCGTGTCAAAATCATGACGCCTTTTTATCAAAAAATACCATCAAAACCTACTGAATTACACCACATTGGACAGTCATTAGTCCACATGGGTGGTTTTAGTGTTGAAGCTGATTATTACTCAACTGTTTTTCAAGGTGTGACATTCATCTTTGTTAAAAATGATGCCTTCTTCAATCGTGAAATGCTATATGGTTATGAAGATGATGCGAATCGTTTTACCTTCTTCAACTTTGCAATACTTGAGTATATTAAATTATCAGGGGATTATCCTGATGTCATTCATGCTAATGACTGGCAAACAGGCATGATACCATTCTTTTTAGATGTTAGATATCGTCAAGTCAATCCTAACTTCGCTAGAATTAAAACACTACTATCAATTCACAATTTGGAAAAACAGGGATCCTATCCTATTGAAACAGAAAAATTGTTTGGCAATAAGAACTTTACCTATATTCATTTAAGTCGAGTTAATTTCTTAAAGTGTGGCATCATGAGAGCAAACGCGATCAATACAGTAAGTGAAAACTACAAAAATGAAATTTTGACACGCTTTTACGGTTTTTCTTTAGATGGGCCTCTTAAGTCAAGACAAAACGATTTATATGGTATCTTAAATGGCCTTGATCAAGATCTATACAATCCCAAACATAACCAGTTTTTATATGCAGATTATGATGAATATTCTTTTACTCATGGGAAGGCAGTCAATAAAAGAAAATTACTCGATTATTTAAATCTTGAAATCGATCATGATGTTCCTATCGTATCCTTTATCAATCGGTTTGCTACTCAAAAAGGCATTGATATCATCATGACAAGTCTAGAAGATTACTTGAAAGATGATCAGTTCTACTTCATAGTCATTGGTTCTGGTGACTCATTATATGAAATGTTTTTTGCAGAGATGCAAAAAAAATATCCTAAATCAATGTTCTTCCATTCGGGATTTGATTATGAGTTATCGCAAAAGGTATATGCAGCATCAGATATGTTTTTATTACCTAGCTTATTTGAACCATGTGGATTGAATCAAATGATTGCTATGCGCTATGGAACTCTGCCAATTGTAAGAGAAACTGGTGGATTAAAAGACACGGTGAGAGCTTATGATCCAAGTACAGGTATTGGTACTGGATTTTCATTTAAAAATTATGACAATAAAGAATTAATGGAAACAATCGATCGTGCGCTTAAGATGTATCATGAGAAAAAGAGAACTTGGAATGAACTCGTAGTTCAAGCCATGCAGGTTAAACATAGTATCATCAAAATGGCAAGACAATATGAAGAACTCTATTTGATGATATCAAACGATTAAAAAAAGACAATCGCTTGTCTTTTATTTTTTTGCGCTGATGATTTCTTTTAAATTAGGAATAAAAACTTGATTTTTAATCATTTCTATTTCTTGTTTGTATGGAGGATTGTCTTCAACGTAAGGTGTTTCTAATATTTTAGGGATATTTTCGAAATCCGGATGATTGACTACTTTCATCAGGCTATCGAAACCGATGAATCCACATCCAAAATTTTCGTGACGATCCTTTGATGCACCTATCTCGTTTTTTGAATCATTGATATGAAATACTGAGATCTTAGATTTACCAATGATTTGATCAAATTGATTCATAACTGATTGAAAATCATCTTTAACAAGATATCCTGCATCATGGGTGTGACATGTGTCAAAACAAACACTGATTCGATTAGGCTCATCGACTAAGTCGATGATTTCTTTTAATTCTTCAAATGTTTTTCCTATTTCATTGCCTTTTCCAGCCATTGTTTCTAAAGCAATTCTTACAGAAAGATTTTTTGTGCTAGAAATTACTTGCTTGATGCCTTCAGCAATCCACTTGATCGCTTCAACTCGGTCTTTACCAACTGCACTACCAGGATGAAGCACAATCTGATTCACATGCATTGCTGCTGTTCTTTTGACTTCTTCTGTTAAAAATGATACTGCAAATGCTCTTTTTTCAGGATCTGGATTAGCTAAATTGATGATATAAGGAGCATGAACAACGACATGCTCAAAATTCAAGTTGTGTTCTTTCATCAATTGAACTGCTTCTTCAATTTTTAAATCCTTAATTGATTTGCGAATGGTGTTTTGTGGTGCTCCTGTATAGACCATAAAAGCATTAGCTTCATAGGATAAAGCTTCTTTAACTGATCCTAAATACATGTCATCACCTGACATAGATACATGACTACCGACGATTAGCATTGTCGTTCCTCCTAATTTCTTGTTTGGCCTTTTTAATAAGTTCTTTATTTTTCTTCTTATAGTTAGGTTCAACCTTCTTAGGTTTTTTTATTTTACTAATGGCTTCTTTTTCTTGTTCAGCGAACTTGTTCGTTTTTACTAGAACTTTCTTAAGTCCTTCTTTGCTTAACATATAATTCTTAAATGGAATGCCTTGCTGTTTCAGCTTTTCGATTTTTCTATGATCATTGACGGTCATAAATGTGATCACTTGTCCAGAATCATACATTCTTGCTGTTCTTCCACTTCTGTGCATGAAAAACTCTAGATGGTGAGGTAGATCGTAATGGATGACATGGGAAATCTTAAAGTCTAGTCCACGCGCTGCTAAATCACTTGTTACAACATATTGGTACTTTAAAGCATTGATTTCATCAATAATCTTGCTTCTTTTTTTGACACCTAAAGTGGAATTGATGTTAATGACTGAAAGCTTGCGATCAACTAAACTCTGAAAGACAATTTCTTGATTCTCTTTCTTGCTTACAAAAATGAAACATAAATAAGGATTAATATGATTAATTAATTGATTTAATGCTTCTAATCTATCCTGATATTTGATATTAATCAATTGATATTCAATCTTTAATGTATGCTTTTTATTGGTATCAATTAAATCGTAATCACCGAAATATTTCTTCATGAATGGAATCATATCGATCATGATGGTTGCTGTAAATAACATCAGTTTAGCCTGATGTAATGAAGGCAAAATACCATCGATTAATGATAAAAAATCGAAATCAAACATCATATCAGCTTCATCTAAGACAAAATATTTTGCTGTTTGAATTTTTAGGATATTGAGTTCAACAACATATTCATATAATCTTTGAGGGGTAGCAATTACTATTTGTGGTTGATATTTTTCTAACCATTCTTGTTCTCTTTGCTTATTGGATCCTCCATAATAAGCTTTGACTCTTACATTGGATTCAACTTCCTTAAGCATTCGTTCTACTTGTAACACAAGTTCATTTGTGGGTACGCAAACAACAGCTTGAATCTCTTGTTTCTCAAAATCCATATTGGCTAAGATTGGAAGTAAGTAAGCATGTGTTTTTCCTGTACCCGTGGGTGCAAGTCCAACCAAATGTTTCTTATGATTGATATATTTAAAAACACCATCTTGAATGGGTGTCGTCTTCTCGAAACCTAATTGTTTTAATTTATCTTCTATATACATATAATCACCGTTGCTATTATATCATTAAAATGGTTTCAAAGTAAAAGAAAGGGATTTTTTTGGGGTAATCAAGTATAATGGAAATGGTGATGATATGAAAGTGATTGATTTAACGCCTCGAGGGTACTGTCATGGTGTCTTAAATGCACTAGCTATGGTCAAAAAAGTAATTAGAACTGAAAGTTATCCTCGTCCTATCTATATATTAGGGCAAATTGTACATAATGAAAAAATAACTCAAGCTTTCACAGAATATGGTGTAATAAGCTTAGATCAAAAAGGAAAAACACGTTTGGAATTGATTGAAGAAATCGATCATGGAACGGTTATTTTTACTGCGCATGGCATCAGCAAACAGGTCATAGAAAGAGCTAAAGAAAAGGGATTAACCTTTTTAAACGCTACTTGTAGAGACGTTATGAAGGTCCATAAGGCAGTTGAAGCAAAACTTGTTGAAGGATATGAAATCATCTATATTGGCCATAAGAATCATCCAGAACCTGAAGCAATTCTAGCCTTAGATTCTAAGATTTATTTTGTTCAAGACGAAAAAGACGCGTTGATGCTTCCAAATCGTTTGAAGGATTCAAAAGTGTTTGTTACAAATCAAACAACATTAAGTTTATATGATATTGATTCAGTCTTGAAGATCATTGAATCTAAATATCCTAATTACTTGTTTGATAATGAAATATGTAGTGCGACAACTGTGAGACAAGAAGCTGTCATGAAACAAGAAAAGGCAGATTTGATGCTTGTTGTTGGTGATGAATTAAGCTCAAATTCGAATAAGCTGGCATTTGTAGGTTCTCATTATCAAGGGATTAAAAGTCATCTGATTGCTGGTGTTGAATCGATTGATTTAAAATGGCTATCTGGTATAGAATCTGTATCTGTGACATCAGGTGCATCAACACCGACAATTGTTACTGAAGAGGTTATTGCATTCCTTAAACAATATAAAGAAAATGACCCCACAACGTGGGATCATGAAAGTAAATTAGATTTATTAGACATCTTATGATGTCTTTTTTATTCCTTTTGATGTACTTTTTGGATACTTTTCATTAATTGTTTTTATGGTTTGATAAATACTTTCTTCTCGTTTTGTAAGTTCTTGATATGTAAATAGATTATAGTCAACCTTTAAATCTCGTTTTAAAAGGACTTGATTTAAAAACACTCCGACAAGCCTAATGGGTTCCTGATGGTAATTTTCTTCAAACAATGTTTCTATCGCATCAAAAAAGCTTTGATAATCATCTGTATGATACTGAAGGGTTGCACTTCTGTTTATTGTTAAAAACTCAGTATCTCTTAATTTGATGCCTACAGTTTTTGCTACCAATTCATCTTTAACAAGTCTTTCATGAGTTGATTCAAGAAGCTCAGTGATTACTTTAAAGATTGCTTCAGGCTCATCCATATTGTAATTGAGGGTTGTCTCATTACTGACAGATTTAGGAATTGCATATCGTTTAGGATCAATGGTATCGCTACTTCTTCCTAAAATGTGCCCGAGATACGATTGATAAGAAGATTCGCTCATAATGGATAAAACCTTGGCTTTGTTTTCTTCTTTTGTGAAATCACCAATGGTTTTGATACCAATCAATTCCAATCTAGGATATGTTTTCTTTCCTATACCATACATATCTTTAATTGGAAGAGGGAACAGCTTATCTACGATATCTTTTTTTCTAAGGACTGTAATACCTAATGGCTTTTTCATATCAGATGCCATTTTAGCTAAAAATAGAGTGGATGCAATCCCTATCGAGCATGGGAGTTGAAATTCACTTAACAGTCCTTCTTGAATTTCTTTAGCTATATCTAAGGGATGTTTTAAAACTGATGCTTCAGTCATATCAACATAGGCTTCATCAATGGATCCTTCTAGGATAACCGATGAATATCGTTTCAAAAAACCAAAAAATGATCGTGAGTATTTTTGATATAAACTAAATTGAAGAGGTACAATAATCAATTTGGGATGAATGCGAAGTGCATCATTGATATTCATTGCACTATGAATTCCTAGTTTTCTTGCTTCATAGGATGCAGTAGAGACAACACCTCGTCTTGAGGTTGATGAACCTCCAACAACAAAAGCCTTATCTTTTAAATAAGGGTCCTTTATCGTTGCACAACTTGCAAAGAAGGCATTGAGATCAATATGAAAGATTATTTTAACATTGTTTTTCATCAAAACTCTTCCTTTGAGACATATTTTATAGTATAATAACAATGATTACATGGACGAGGTGAAATAATGGCTAAAGAAGCAAAAGATAAAAGCGTAAAAGCGACTAAGAAAACTGTTGAAACTACTGATAAAAATGCTGTAAAAAAGCATTTCCAAACACCAACTGAAACATGGTGGGGCAAGTTAATCGTATGGATCATTATGTTTGGTATGGTTGGACTCATTATCTTATCATTTATCCTAGCAATTCTAAAAGGAACTGCTTAATAGAAAAAGCGAAAGCTTTTTTTATTTTCTCAGGAGCATTTTCGCTTGTTCGATAGCAAAATGTGATAGCTTTTCATCAGATAGCATCATTGCTATCATCTCAATTCGCATATCTTCATCTAGCTTTTGAATGCGCGTAACCATACGTGCATTTTCTTTTATTTTGGTTATGCCATAATGATGATCAGCTTTTGCAGCAACTTGTGGTAGATGAGTAATCACAAGTAATTGCATCATTTGGCTTAAGGATGCCATTTTATTAGCAACTTTAGCTGCGGTTTTACCACTGATTCCAATATCTATTTCATCTAAGATAAGTAAAGACAATTGGTTTGCTTTGGCATAGATACTCTTTAGAGCAAACATAAATCGAGCACGTTCACCACCACTAGCTACTTTGGCAAGAGGTTTGACTGGCTCACCCTCATTAAGTGATATATAAAATTCAACTTGATCAAGACCGTTTTCCAATAAAGCATGCTCATCAATTTCATAGGTTTCAAAAACGATATCGAATACTGATTTATCCAAATCTAAGTCCTTAAGCTCAAATAAAACATCTGAAGATAGTTTTTTTGCTAGTTTTTTTCTTAACTCAGATAGTTTGAGTCCGCTTTGATAAGCTTTATCAAATGTTTTTTTAAGCTCTTCATGAGACATTTCAAGATAATGATCATAATCTGTTATGAGTAGTAACTCTTCTTCTATTTCTTTTTGATATAAAATAAGTTCGTTGACTGATTTTTGATACTTTTGCTCTATTTTTATAAGCTCATAGCTACGTTCTTGCATCCGATTGAACTCATCTTCATCGAAATCTAGTGATTCAATGGTTTGATAAATTTTAGATTTGACATCATCGAGATCATAATATACTGCGATTAATCTTTCACTCATCTCTTGATAGGATGGGTCAAAAGAAGATATCTTTTCTAATGATCTTCCAGCTTCGTAAACCTGATCAGGCTGAAATAACTCATTATCCAAGAGTGTATATGCGTTTCTAAGTGAACCCATAATCTTATCAAAGTTCTTTAATTTATCTATCTGCTCATCAAGATCTACCTTTTCATCAGGTATTAAATGATAAGCTTTGATTTCAGCAACTTGATATTCAAGAAATGATTGTTTCTCAACGCTTTGATTTTTCTTTTGTTTGAGTGTTTCAAGATGCTTTTTCTTTTCTAAATACTTGCTGCGATCTAATAAATATTGATTGAGAAGACTATCTATTTTCTTTTGATCGACTTGATCAATGAAAGTTAGATAATATGACTTATCGTATAGATTCATCGTCTCATTTTGAGAATGAATGCTTCCTATTGTATTCATGACTTCTTTAAGTCTTGAAAGTGTGGTTAGCTCATTATTAATGCGCATTTGATGTTTCCCGCTTAAATCTACTTCTCTGATTACCTCAATCAACTGCGGTAAATCTAATAGTGATTGTTGCATCAGATTAAGCTCAAAAATACCATACACTATGGCTTTTTGTTCTCCATGACGAATCATTTGCGAATCAGATCTTTTACCAAAGAGTAACTGTAAAGATTCCATAATAATCGATTTACCAGCACCTGTTTCACCAGAAAGAGCTGTCAAACCGGATTCAAAATCCATTTCAAGATCATCAATTAATGCAAAATTCTTAACTTTGAGTGTTTTTAGCATAAGACGTCCTCAACTATTTTCTTAATGTCAACCAGTTCATTGTTTTGACCCATATAAAGTATGTATTCTTGATTTCCAGCTTTTCCTTTTAATAAAGATTTTTTCAATCCAAAGAGCGAAAAGCCTAAATTTACAGCTTCTAATAATACATCATTTAATATCTTTTTATGTATTTTCATATCCTTTAAAACACCTTGCTTGAAATGAATATTTCCTGCTTCGAACTGTGGTTTAATCAAAGCAATTATAGTTCCACTAAATCCTTTAAGATGTTTTAAAATAGGTTGAATCGATGTGAACGACACATCGATTAAGATTACATCAGCTTCAGGAATGCTCACATCTAATATATTTGTTTCTTCAAATAAGAAAACACGTGAATCGCTTTTCAGTGGTTCAACCATTTGTTCTTTTCCTACATCATATGCATAGACTTGTTTAGCTCCATGTTGAAGCGCACAATCTGTAAACCCACCGGTTGATGAGCCAATATCTATCACTGTTTTACCATTTAGGTCAATATTAAAATCAAAAATTGCTTGTAATAATTTTTCACCAGCACGGCTAACAAACTTGGGTTCTTCAGTAATTTTTATATTTTGATCCAAAATAACATATCCTGGTTTGGTCATTACTACATCATTAACTGTGATAAGTCCACGTTTAATTAAGTCAGTTGCCTGACTTCTCGACTTTACCATGTGATACTCAAGTAAGTAAAGATCAAGTCTCATGCTTGATATCCTTTAAGACATCTTTGATTGCATCAGCATCCATATGATGTTTTTTTAACATGTCTGCATAAAATCCATGCTCAACAATTTGGTCTGTTATTGACATTTCTATCATCTGGTTTTTATAACCGTGTTTAGCCATAAATTTCAAGATTTGTGGATAAAGAGATCCTGTATTAGCAAGTTCTTCGTAAACCAAAATTGGTGTATCAAGACGTGCGATCTGATGCATCATTTCTTCATCGATTGGTTTGATGAAACGCGCATTAACAATCATTATATCAAGATCCATATCCTTCTTAACTGACTTTAATAAATCAAGACTTGGACCATAGCTTATCATGACGATATCACTACCATTTTCTAATATCGTCCAAGTAGGTTCAATGGCTTCAAAAGTGATTTCATCAACTTCTGGACAAGATGAAACTACTCCTCGAGGATATCTTACAACAAAAGGATTATTTTGCTTCATAAAGCCATAATACAGCAAGTCACTAGCTTCCTTTTCATTATACGGCATGGTAATAACTACATTAGGCATAAGGTAAAACATAGAGACATCAAACAGTCCTTGATGTGTTGATCCATCTTCGCCAACAATACCTGCTCGATCAACTCCGATGACGACATGATGATTGCTTCTAGCGATATCATTTAATATTTGATCAAAAGCTCTTTGAGCAAAAGTAGCATATAGTGGAAGAAATACAGGGATACCTTGATGAGCCAAAGATGCAGACATCGTTGCTGCATGTTCTTCTGCGATACCAACATCAATATAACGGTCTGGATACTTGTTGCTAAAGTTGATGAATTGAGCACCAACGCCCATAGCTGGCATGACGACAAATGTTTTAATATGTTTTTGCAGTGCGTCTAAATTTCTGCTGATTAATTCACTCCAACTGATACCTATTTTCTTAGGTGAGCCCTGTTTGGAGACACCATGGAAATTTCCAACTTTATCTTGTTCTGCTTCTAAATGACCTTTTCCTTTTTCAGTAATGATATGAAATACTACAGATTTTTTAAGTTCCTTCATTCGTTGAAGATTATAGATTAAACCTTTGATATTATGTCCATCAGTTGGTCCTACATACATATAACCCATATCTTCAAAGATATTTTGTCTTTGGAAAAATCCTCTAAGACCACGCTTGACTCTACTTAAAAAATTTAAAACAAATTTTGGAAGTATCACTTGCCACATGCGTTTCATCTTGATAAATATTTTCATTGAGCGGAATCTAGTCAATGCTTTAGAAAAAGATCCAACACTTTTTGAGATGCTCATCTCATTATCATTTAAAACGATGATCCCTTTTATTTTGTGGTCTGTTCCTAAAAGATTAAGTGCTTCAAAGGACATGCCATTGGTAATGGATGCATCTCCAATAACTGCAATACCTTCACCTTTTTCCTCTTTAATCAGTTTTGCATATAATACACCCATGAGTGCAGATAAAGATGTTCCAGAATGTCCACTTTCCCATTGGTCATGAACAGATTCCTTATAGTTGATATAACCTGATAGTCCATCTGTTTGTCTGAGTGTTGAAAATTCATTGATACGGCCTGTTAATATTTTATGCGTATAGGCTTGGTGACCTACATCAAACACAAAGACGTCTTCTGGGCTATCAAATACATAATGTAGGGCAATAATTAATTCAACTGTACCAAGGTTCGAACTTAAATGACCACCAGTTTCTGAGATTGCTTCAATCAAAAAAGAGCGAATATCCTGAGCTAGCGCTTTAAGTTCTTTGTTATTAAGTTTTTTTAGAAAGCTAGGATCCTTGATATCAAACAAATTCATTATGATTTAATTTCCTTAACGATGAGTTTTTCTGCTTCTTCTAGCATTTGGTAACAAGCCTTTGATAGCTCAAGTCCTAATTGATATTTTTTGACAGCCTCATCAAGTGCTATATCTTTATTTTCAAGATCCTTTACGACTTGCTCTAGTGACTTAAGTAATTCTTCAAATGTTTTCTTTTCCATCTTTACTCTCCTTCTTCTTAATGATTTTCGCATCTAAACGTCCATCTTTTAATCGAATGGTTACATCTTGATTGAGCTCAACTTGAGCGATAGAGGTAATCACTTGATCATTATGTGTAACAACAGCAAACCCTTTGTCCATAAGCATTAAGGGATTAAGTGCACTTAGTGCTGTTTTAAGTATTTCAAATTGATACCCTTTTTTATGAAATAATTCTTGGATATTTCGGTATAACCTTATATCTAGATTTTCTCTTTTTTCGATGAGCCCTTTAATTCGATCTTCCGGGCTTTTTAATGAGTTTTTTAATTGATTGACTGAATTAGTCTTTGATTCAAGCTGATACAAGAAATACTGATTAAGATTTTGCTGATATCTATTTAGATCAACTTTTAAATTTTCTAGTTTGATTTCTGGTGATAATCGATCAAGTCTTTGATCAAGATAAACCAGTTTTGTTCTTATGTCACCGAAAAATTGTGCAGTTCGATACTCTATTTGAGTAACTGATTCATCGATTCTTATGATTAAATCATTCTTATTTGGTGTAGCAAGTTCTGCTGCAGCAGTTGGTGTTGGTGCTCTTAGATCTGAAACAAAGTCACTTAATGTAAAATCTGTTTCGTGCCCAATCGCAGTTATGATAGGTATTTTAGAATCGTAGATGGCTTGAATGACAGGCATTTCGTTAAATCCCCATAAATCTTCAATTGAACCACCACCTCGACCAACAATTAAGACGTCAACTTCATTTCTAGCATTGGCTAATAAAATCATGTTCCTAATGCTTTCTGCACTACCAGGACCTTGGACCAGTGCGGGATACAAATGGATTTCTGCAAGCAAATATCTTCTTGTTACTGTATTTTTTATATCCTCAATGACTGCTCCTGTAGGAGATGTAACAACACCAATGACTTTTGGAAATTTAGGAATTGGTCTTTTATGTGTTTCATCAAAATAACCTTTTTCAAGTAAATCTTTTTTTAGTGCCTCATATTTTAAATATAATTCACCAATACCATCAAGTTTCATCGATGATACTTGAAGGCTATATGTACCACTTGGTTCATAGACACTGATACGTCCTGTAATTAAGACATGATCGCCTTCTTTAGGCTCAAATAGAAGCGTGGATGCATCTCTAGAAAACATAATGGCACTCAGTTGTGCACCTTCATCTTTCAATGTGAAATAAAGATGTCCTCTGCTATGTCTTTTGAAATTTGAAATTTCACCCTTAATAAGAATGGAAAAAAGGTGCTTATCACCTTCAAGTTTGGCCTTAATATATTTAGTTAAGGCTGATACGGTTAAATAGTTTTCCAAACTCATCATCCTCTAAGTGTTTTTGCTATGTTATCTAGAACCTTATTGGTGAAACGGTGTTGTTTTGCATCGTCTAAATCACAAAATTCTTTTGTAATCTCAACAGCTTCATCAATGATAATCTCTTTTGCTAAATCCGTTTCAGCTAATTCAAAAACAGCTAAACGAATGATTGCACGATCTAAAAATGCAAGTCGATACAAACTATATTCATATAAATGCTTTTCAATGGTTTGATCTAAAAATTCCAATTTATCAATGATTTGATCATAGATTTGTTGTGCCTCTTCAATCTCAAAATAAGGGATAAATGGTAATTTATCACTCAAATATAAATCATATTGATAGATAGCATTCATTACTTCAATTCTTAATTCTCTTCTTGTGACATTCATATAAAGTACCTCGTTAATATTGTAGCATATATTCATCTAATTTGAAATCGTCTCACGCAAAAAAAAATGCACAAACCTTGTGCACTTTTTTGAAATTTATGTTTTTATTTAAATTTATCTTGCTAACCATCCACCATCTACTGCAATGGTATAACCATTGATGTAGCTAGAGTTCTCACTTGCTAAAAAGACAATGGCTCCTGCTAAGTCTTCTGGTGTTCCCCATCTGCCTGCAGGTATACGTTCTAAAATCTGTCCAGCACGTTTTTCGTCATCTCTAAGTGCTTTTGTGTTATCTGTTGCCATATAACCTGGAGCTATCGCATTCACGTTGATACCATATTTAGCCCATTCATTTGCCATAAGCATCGTTAAGCCCTTAACTGCTGATTTTGATGCTGTATATGATGGTACTCTGATACCACCTTGAAAGGATAGCATAGAAGCGATATTAATGATTTTTCCACCTTGACCTTGCTTAACAAACTGATTAGCAACCGCTTGACTGAAAAAGAAGATTGTCTTAGAATTGATGTTCATCACATCATCCCAGTCTTTCTCACTGAAATTAAGCGAATCTTCTCTTCTAATGATACCCGCATTATTAACTAAGATATCAACATGTCCAAAATGAGAGACGACTTGCTTAACAAGATCATTCAAACCTTCAGGATTAATTGAGATGAGGTCAGCTTTCAAGCCAAGATATTTTCTACCTAGTTTTTCAACTTGTTCCTTTGTCTCATCTGATCCGATATAATCAACACCTACAATATCAGCACCAGCACCTGCTAGTCCTAATGCCATCCCTTGACCAAGTCCTCTGGATGCACCTGTCACGATTGCTACTTTTCCTTCTAAATTAAATTTATCTAGTATTGACATCTTTTTCTCCTTTATACCAATTCTGACATTTTGACAAAATCCATATCGTTAAATGTCTTGTTTTCACCACACATACCCCAGATGAATGTATATCCTGAGGTTGCTACTCCTGAGTGAATCGACCAACTTGGTGATATCACTGCTTGTTCATTTTTAATGACTAAGTGTCTTGTTTCAGTTGGTTCTCCCATGAAATGGAAAACTCTTGTGTCTTCTTCCATATTGAAATAGAAATAGACTTCCATTCTTCTATCATGAGTATGACATGGCATTGTGTTCCACACACTGCCTTCACTAAGAAGCGTCATGCCCATCACTAATTGACATGATTCACATACTGCTGGATGAACATATTGATAGATTGTTCTCTCATTTAAAGTTTTGGGAGATCCTAACTTATTGGGATTCGCATTTTTAAATGGGATGTGAACGATAGGATATGCTTTGTGTGCTGGTGAACTATTAATATAAAACTTTGCAGGAAATGATGCATCTTTTGAGCCAAAGATGACTTCTTTGACTCCAAAACCGATGTAGATACCATCTTTTTCTGCCATATCATAGACTTTGCCATCTAATTTGATGAATCCAGGACCACCAACATTGATCGAGCCTAATTCTCTTCTTTCCAAAAAGTAATCAGTTCCCAAATCTTTTGTTACCGGCAATGCAAGTGCTTTTGTTACTGGAAATACACCACCAGCAATGATTCGGTCATGATGAGAATAGGTAAATACAATGTCATCTTTCTCAAATACCTTCTCAATTAAATATCTTTCTCTTAGTACTTTTGTATCGTAATATTTTGAATCACTTGGATGATTGTTATAACGTACATCTAGTTTCACAATCTCACGCCCTTTCTAATAAATTCTTAATCAGATTAAAACTTGATTCTATATCTTGTCCAGTTACTCCCTCAAATATTAAGTATGCATCTGGATTTGTTTGCTTAATTATGGAAATCATAGACTCAAAGTTCATCAAACCTTGTCCCAAGCCAACTTGCTTAAGCTTATGATCTTCTACAATAAAATCTTTTAGATGAAATATAACAATATCATCTTTTAATAAATCTAAGGCTTTTTGAAATATTTTCTCCCTATCTTTGTAATTATCAATATGAAGAAAGTTATAAAGATCAATTATGACTTTGAGACGAGGACTATTGATTTGATCCACCATTGATTTAATCCGATATGGATCATGTGCCACATGTAGAAATGCACCTTCAATAGCAACATACGAGTCATATTTTTCAGCTGTTTCAACTAAGTCTTTAAAGATATTAGTCACTACCCTTAGTGACTGTTCACTATGAAGTTCATCAAGTGTCATTTTTGAACCTTTAGCTATATATCCGGTTTCACTACCTACAAAAGATGCATGAATTGATTTTGCAATCTTTAAATGATTCTTAAAATAAGAAATGTCATCTTTTAATTCATTTGTGTTTGGATTCATCGGATTGAAATATGCTCCAAGAAGAGGAATATCAATTTGACTGAATGCACCACTTACGGTGTCCATATTTGAAAAATCAATGGTTACAGAAAGTGCTTTTTTAAACACGAGTTGCACACCATCAAAGCCATAAGACTTGATTTGATCTGCAAGTTCATGAGCACTCATTTTTCCAATATCATGACCCCGTATGCCAATCTTATTCATTAAAGTTTCCTAAATATCCTAATTTTCTTGAAATACGTTCTGCTATTGCAGCAAATTCAGTACCAAGAGTTCCTCTTTTAATACCATCAGTTGCTAAATCTGAAGCAACTAAAACACCACAAACACGGTTTTCAAAGTTAAATACAGGTGCAGCTAATGTACAGATATGACTGCTATCATCTAAACTAGAAAATGCATATCTATCTTTTTTGATTTGTTGATAATTAGGAATATCTTTATTTTGTAACGCTTTATCAAAAACTGTATAGCATTGACCAATCGGACCATTTTCAAAATCCCTTGATACACTACCAATTTCCTGAGGAGTCACAATCTTAGAATTACTTGGTTGAAATTTAAAAACGTATACAATCTTATCATTAATTCTTTTCGTAATAAAGACCGTTCTACCGTGATTTTCAGCAAATTCTTTGAGTTCGTATTGAGAAGCTTCAATTAAATTAGAGTTTTTCGTATACACTGATCCAATAGCAAACATTTTAGAACCAATGACATAGTTCTTCAATCTAGGGTCTTTATAATATATGGCATCTGCTTTATAAAGAGTTTGCAAAAAATCATAAACAGTTGCTTTAGGAATGTCAAGTATGCGGTAGATTTGACCTAAAGTTAAACCTTCATCATGCTTAGCTATTAAATCTAGTATTTGCAGTATTCTACTGACTGATCTGTTTTCTTTCATCTTTGTACCCGTCCTGACTGATCACCTTGAACTAAGGCGTCAACTTCTTTTTCACTCACTTGATTAAAATCACCGAATATCGTATGTTTCATTGCACTTGCTGCAACAGCAAATTCAATCGCATCCTTAGGTTTTCTTGTGAGTAATCCGTGGATTAAACCGCCAGAAAATGCATCTCCACCACCTACTCGATCAATAATCGGCTCTATCATATAATGTTTTGATTCATAAAATGCTTTACCATCGTATAAGAGTGCGCTCCATCCGTTTTTCGTTGCTGAATAGGATTCACGAAGTGTCGTAGCAATCATCTTAAAACCAAATTCCTTTTTCATTTCTTCAAAGATTTGTTTGTAACCTTCTTTATCTATATGACCAGATGTAACATTAAGATTCTTAGGCTTATACCCTAAAACTAATGCTGCATCTTCTTCATTTCCAATACATACATCTACATATTGCATTAAATCTTTCATGACAAGTTGTGCTTGCTCTGGTGTCCATAGTTTTTTTCGATAATTCAAATCAACTGAGACAGTTAGACCATGTTTTCTTGCAGATATACAGGCTAATTTCGTTAATTCTGCTGCATGACTGCTTATTGCTGGTGTTATGCCTGAAAAGTGAAACCACTTAGCATCAGCAAAGATGGTATCAAAATCAAATAGAGTAGGATCAACTGTAGCAATTGCACTATCTTTACGATCATAGATGACCTTTGAAGGACGCATACTTGCTCCAGTTTCTAAAAAATAAATACCTATTCTGTTACCACCTCTAAGGATGTAATCGGTATGTACCCTAAATTGTGCTAAAGCTTGCACTGCTGCATCTCCTATTTCGTTTTCAGGAAGCCGTGTAACGAAATAAGCATCATGTCCAAAATTGGCAAGGCTGACAGCCACATTGGCTTCGCCACCACCATAAACGACATCAAAACCTTTTGCTTGGACAAATCTTAAATTTGAAGGTGTAGATAATCTAAGCATAATCTCACCCAAAGTTACTATTTTAGCCATGTTTTGCCTCCTATAAGTCTATAATCTTGCTTGTTTAACTGCATCTACAAAAGCTTTGGAAAGCTTTGTGACACCTTCAAAATCACCTTTTTTAGCAGGACCTGTAAGTTCGCCACCTACGCCTACTGCAACTGCACCATTTTTAATCCACTCACCTACATTATCTAAAGAAACTCCACCAGTTGGCATTAATCTAATATCAGGAAATGGTCCTTTCATTGCTTTGACATATGATGGTCCAAAAGCACTACCAGGAAATAATTTTAAGATATCGCATCCAGCATTCATTGCATGAATCATCTCTGTTGGAGTTAAGCATCCAGGTAAATAAGGAACCCCTAATGCCTGGCATAATTGATATGTTTCAAGATCAAAGCCCGGACTTACAATAAAGCTTGCTCCAGCATCAATCGCGATTTTTGCTGTCTTTGGGTCCAAAACAGTACCAGCACCTATGAGTAGTTCATTTTCATTAAAGGTTGCTGCTAACTTTTTTATAACTAAATTTGCATTTGGAACAGTAAATGTGACTTCAATGGTTGATAGTCCACCTTTGATACATGCACTTGATATCAAGATAGCTTCTTCGTTTGTTTTTGCACGTACAACAGCAACAACACCAACATCAGTGATTCTTTTTAATATTTCTTGTTTATTCATAGCTTAATGACCACCCTTTTATATAAACAGTGTTTACTATATCGCTCATGTGTCTATTTATCCATACATAAATATTATAGTATGACTTCTTGACATAGTCAATTTATTATCTATTCTTGTTTAAAATTTGTTACATTTTCTAAAAGTATCGGTTTTTCTAACTTGTCGTCAAGTTCAACGTTTTTTAAAATAACCTCATCAACATAACGAAATTGCAATCCTTAATATATGTAGCACATAAAGGATTGTCAATGAAATGTGATTTTAGTTTGAAAGGATTTATCTATAATACTTTGATTATTCTCACCTTTATGATAATATTGTATTTGTTGAGACATCAATTGATAACTGAAAGAGGCTATATTATGAAAACATATCAACTTGTATTTGAAGAAAATTTTGATGGTCAAGGAAAAGTTAATCCACTTGTTTGGAACTATGAAATTGGTGACAGATGGCCAAATAATGAATCACAATGCTATACTGATTCGCTCGATCATTGTTTCGTAAAAGATTCCAAACTACATATTAAGGCATCCATCTATAATCAGGAACACTGCAAATATCAATCTGCTAAGATTAATACATACGGAAAACAACACTTTAAATATGGTAAGTTTGTCGTTCGCGCTAAGATGCCTAAAGGTAAAGGAAGTTGGCCAGCTATCTGGTTTTTAGCAGTCAGCAACAAAGAACAACAAATCAGATGGCCATTATGTGGAGAAATTGATTTGGTTGAGTTTGCTGGAAATCGTTATGGTACTGTTTCTAGTGCCATCCATACTGCGAGTTATAATCATAAGATTGGAACACATAAGGGAAAAAGGATAGAATTACCAGATGCATCTGATCAATTTCATGATTATGAGCTCACATGGACAGATAAGGAACTTGTATTTTCTGTTGATGGAAATCCTTATTTAACCGTAGAAAAACAAGCAAATGATACAGAAAAAGAATGGCCATTTGACGAACCTTACTATCTTATTATCAACCTTGCTGTTGGTGGATGGTATGGGGGTCAAATTGATAATTCAACTTTTCCATTTGAACTAGAAGTCGATTCTATTAAAGTCTATCAATTAAAATAAAAAGGGCATAGCCCTTTTTTTTATGTTTTTTTTCTTTTTTTAATGAATCCAAGAGTTGCTGATGAAATCACAAGAACTGCAACCACAACAATTGCGACATAAACCCCAGTTCCAAGTCCTTCACTTTCATAACCCTTATTTGCTAAAATTTCCTGCCATTTGGTATCCATTTGAGTTTTTAAAGCAAGATTATAGCGATAAACCTCATCATTTGCACTGATTCTTACATCATATGATGCACTATAATCAGCAAATGATCCGCCCACGGATAAAACCTCAGTAAATACATCTTTTCTTGGAGTTGAATAGCCTACAAACTCAGTATTTTGCAACATGCTATCATAAGACAACATAAAGTTAATAAATGCATAAGCGAGCTCTTCATTTGCACCATTGGGAATAACAAATCCATCAACCCAAATATTGGTTCCTTCTTCTGGAACATAAAAATCAAGGTTTTCGTTTTCACTCATCAGATAATTGGAATCACCAGAATAAGCAACAACCATTTCATATCTTGCTGGATCAAGCATCGCATCAAAAATCTCATCGGTAATCACATCTGTTTCTTGAGTCAGTGCATCATTTAACCATGAAACAGCAGCATTGAATTCAGCATCAGTAGGATTATTAATAGATAGGGCACCTGTTGCTTTGAGTGCTGGCATAAATGCATCTCTTGAACTGTTATAAAAAGCAACTTTATATTCTGTATTTGTTAATGTGTCCCAGCCATCTAAATCTGCACTATCAACGACTGAAGCATTATATAGTATACCCACATTACCCCAAAAATAGGGTGCCGAGTATTCAAGTAAATCAAATCCATTTGTTCCATTCTTAACTTGATCCAAAATAGATGACAAACCATCAGCTAAATCTGTTGTAGGATCAAATGATGTAATCTTTGACCAATCCATTTCCATAATCAGTGATTCACTTGCCAATTGTTCAATAGCATAATCACTTGGTATCACCAAATCATATTGATTTCCAGCTTTGATTTGAGTAATCGCAACCTCATTTGAATCAAATGCTATTTGTTTCACTTTATAACCCGTTTCTTTTTCAAATTGTGCAACTAAAGCATCATCAATGTATTCGCCCCAATTATATAATCTAAGGGTTGGTACAGATTCACAAGAAACAAGCAATAAAACCATCGTCAACAATAAACTTAATAATAGACTTTTTTTCATTCTATTTCCTCCATTTTCTTTCCTGTTTTAAAATAATCATATGTAATTTTACCACCAATAATCAATAAGATGATGGTAGATAATGCATTAATAATAGGTTTGGGGCTTAAACGATTGGTATACAAATAAATGGATATATTTTTATCTCCACTTGAGCCAGCTACAAAGTAGCTAATAATAAAATCATCAAAAGACATTGTAAATGCAATCGCTGCTCCAGCAATGATTGCCACTTTGATTTGAGGCAATATGACCTTAAGCAAAGCCTTGAATGGTGAAGCTCCCAAATCATAGGCTGCATCAGCTATGTTAGGATCCAAGCTCTTGACTTTAGGATAAACTGTAATCAATACATACGGTGTACTAAATGCAATATGGGCTAACAGCATCGTATTGTAGCTTGGAGCAATTTGCAGTGCACCAAATAAAACGAGTAATGACACTGCAGTAATGATTTCAGGGCTTACAATAGGTATATTATTCACACTCATCGTAAGATCCCTAATCACTTTTTTAGTCTGTGTTAAAGCAATAGCAGCAAGTGTTCCTAAAATAGTAGATACCAGAGTTGAGATTGCTGCAATCCATAGGGTCATAAAGACAATACTTTCTCTTGGATTACTATAATTGAACAATTCACGATCAGTAAATAATTCAATATATCTAGCAAAAGTGAAACCAGACCATCGAACAAGTGAATTTGCTTCATTAAATGAGAAAACAGCAATTGAAATGATTGGGGCATAAATGAAGACGAAGACAAGAATTAAAAAGATCAAACTCGTCGGACTAATACGCTTCTTTTTCATTTCTATTCACCCCCTTGTATTTATCTAACTTCTTGATGTAATAAACAATACCTAAGATGACAAGGGATAAGACAATTGCTACAGCTGATGCATAACTGATACGACCATTGTTAATAATGCTCTTTTCAATTAATGTACCTATCATATATATGTTTTGACTAGGTGCTAGATATTGAGGAATAATAATGGTTGTTGCTGCTGGTAAAAACACCATTAAGATACCTGATAAGACACCTGATAAAGACAGTGGAACGACAACCTTTAATATCGTTTTAAAACGATTTGCACCTAAGTCAGCAGCTGACTCCAATAGATTGGTATCTATCTTTGATAGAACTGCATAGATAGGTAGAACCATAAAGGGCAAATAAACATAGACCAATCCTATGACAACTCCTGGAACAGAATCAATTAAATATGGGAATAACATGCGAATAATCTGTTCAAGTGCTCTGACTCTTAATAACATATTAATCCACATAGGTGCATTGATTAACAAGAGTAAGGAAATCTGAAGTCTGAACTTGAGTTTTGTTAAGATATAAGCTAATGGATAGCCAATAATTAAGGTGACTACTGTCGTTGCTGCTGCAATCCATAAACTTGATGTCATTGCTCTAACAAATGATGTGGCTTTTAAGAAATCAAGATAATGAGAGAAAGTGAAACTGATAGGAAAAATACCAGATGAACGATCGAGTTGAAAGGATGAAATAACCATTAAGAAGATAGGAATAACGACCAAAACGATTAATACAAAATAGTAAGGAAAACCTAGAGCGCGTTCGAATTTCTTTTTAGTTCTAGATTTTTTTATGTCAACTGATTGCATTACCATTGCTCCATAATATGGATATCTTCAGGTCCAAATGTAAGATCAATTTTAGTGCCTTCTTTTGCATAATCAGTCGTATGTATGGTATATATTCTATCTTTAGTTTTCACATCTATTTCATAATGAACGCCTTTAAATGCAATGCTATCAACAACTCCAGTTAAAATGCCTGTGCCTTCTGAAACAATATCAATATCTTCTGGTCTGATGACGATATCTACATTTTCATTGCGAGCAAAGCCTTTATCAACACATATGTAATCAAGTCCATCAAAATGAACTAAGAAATCATCTTTCATAATGCCTTGAATGATATTGGATTCACCAATAAATTTTGCAACAAATGTATTTGCTGGTTCATTATAGATATCCTCAGGAGTTCCTATTTGCAATATTTCTCCATGATTCATAACCACGATCTTATCAGACATTGTTAAAGTTTCTTCTTGGTCATGTGTTACATATAGAAAGGTAATACCTGCATTTCTTTGGATTTCTTTGAGTTCATACTGCATTTCCTGTCTCAGTTTGAGGTCTAGGGCAGCTAGTGGTTCATCCAGTAATAAGACCTTAGGTTCATTGATCAAAGCACGTGCAATAGCAACTCTTTGTTGCTGTCCACCTGATAATTTATGAACTGGCCTAGATTCATAACCTTCTAGTCCAACCATCTTTAAATATTTAGTAACTTTTTCAGATATGTTTTTTTCCTTTGTCTTCTTTGTAATGAATTGCTTTTTTAATATTGAAATTTCATTTCTTGTTTGTTCAATTATTGTATGGTCAGATTCATTTCTAATTGATTTTTCAAGTTGATAGATTTGTTTTTTTAGATCACCATTTGGATCTCGCAAATAAGCAACTGCTTCTTTTAATTCTTTTTTAAGCTCATTGATCTCAATTTTATCTTTTGTGAGCTTCATTTTCTCTTGATATTGATCTTGAATATCTTTAATCTTTTCTAATGTAGCAAGCGAGTCATTTTTAACTCTTAAACCAAAAGCAACATTTTCAAAGACATCTAAATGAGGAAACAAAGCATATCGTTGAAATACGGTATTTGTTGGTCTTTTATGTGCTGGAGTATCCAAAATAGATTTGCCATCAAATAAAACCTCACCAGCACTAGGATCAACAAACCCACCAATAATTCTTAAAGTGGTCGTTTTACCGCAACCTGATGGACCAAGTAATGTGACAAATTCATTTTGCTCAATCGTTAGGTCGATACCCCTTAAAACAACTTGTCCATTAAATTCTTTAGTGACGTCTTTCAATTCAATAAGTGCAGGCATATTTCCCTCCGTTGTGTTTACTCTCTTTAAACGATACTCTGTCAAATAACCTTATTGTTTACTAAATGTAAACTGCAAGTTAAACAATAATAAACCATAACATATATATTATATATGATAAGAGATGAATGTCAATCGATAAGTTCAAAAAGTAAGAAATGCATCATATGATAATTACTCACATATTATATGATATACTTAATTTAATAATAAGTGATTATAATAGGTGATTTTATGCTTAAAGCTGCATTTCAATTACAACTAAAGAAAAAATATATCATTCAAGGATCGGTTTTTTTCGTTCTTTTCATGATTATTTACACACTCGTTGATCGACTCAATATGACTTATAGAGATATGATTCTTTCATATGGTCTATTTTTAGTTATCATTAATATATTTACTAATATTGTCATGTCACTTTTAAGTGCACTGCTTATGAATCTAAGTACAACAATGGTTGAACTTAAGGGTAAAGAGGGAAAATCTTCAACATTTGGAGCTTTATCGGTTCTCTTTGGAATCTTAACCTACGGATGCACTTCATGTGTCATTGCTTTTTTAGCTAGCATCGGTATAGCGTTTTCTGTGATTGCCTTACCTTTAGCCGGATTTCCGTATAAAATCATCTCACTACTCATCATCTGTATCGGATTATTTTGGATGACAAAAGAAATCCAAAACGGTAAATGCAAGATCAAATAAACTAACTCCTTGACATCACCTCTTCTTAGTCATAAAATATAGTTGTAGGTGTGAGAGAGAGTGTGCACGAGATGCAAAAGAGAATCATTATTGAGAAAGAATGCTGTGAAGATCAAATGAAAGAAGAATTTAAAGAGGGGTTCAAGAGAATGCATGAACATAGACCATTTAGAAATGAACCATTTAGAAAACATATCATGAATATCCTAATTGAAAAAGAAGTTAAACTATTTACAGATAAAGCTGAGATGGTAACTTATGTCAATGGATTAACGAATATTCATGATGTTGAAATTTACAAAATTGAAGATGATTTATACAAGGTTTTGGTTACTAGACAGAAAAAAACTGAAAAATGCTGTGAAGAACAGCAAGAAACAAAAGAATAAAATAGATAACACCTACATTAGAGAGCTTCATGCTCTCTTCTTTTTTTATTGACAATTGATAAAATTAGATGTAAAATGTAGATATGACAACAGTGTCACATTGAGGTGAGTCATGCCTAGTCAAACATATTTCAATTTACCAAAAGACAAACAAGAACGTATCATGGATGCTATCATCAAAGAGATGGGAATCCATGCCTATGAAAACGTCAATATAGCAAATATAATCCGCGACTCTAAAATTTCAAGAGGTAGTTTTTATCAATATTTTTCTGATAAAGATGATTTATTCAACTACTTCTATCAATACATTGCTCAAAAAAAGATTGCATACTTTGGTCAGTTGTATGTCGTTGAACACGATATGCCTTTTTTAGACCGATTTTTGCAACTTTACTTAAGTGGTTTTAGATTTGGTGCAGAAAATCCAAAGATCCTTAAAGCAGCAAAGAGAATCGTATCATCTGATCACTTCCGTAACTCAACAATGATGAGTCAAGGAACAGAACAAGCTACTCAACTGTTTACTTCATTCATTAAACATGATCAATCATTAGGAAGGATTAAAGCATCTGTCGATGCTGAATTATTAGCTGCTTTTTTAATGGAATTTTCAAGCAAGGTTACTATGGAGGAATACTTTAAAGATGAAGCTGACCTCCATAAAGTAGAACATAAGATCCACCATTTAATTGAAATGTTACAGAAAGGAATTGAATAAAATGTTTGCTGTAGAAAATCTTAGATTTACATATCCAAAAAACAAGGAAGAAACCATCAAAGGTATCTCTTTTGAGATCGCCAAAGGTGAGATTTTTGGCTTTCTTGGGCCAAGTGGTGCTGGAAAAAGTACGACACAGAAGATTTTAATTAAGCTTCTAGATAAGTATTCAGGAGCGATTAAGTATGATGGTTCAAATATCGCTGAACTTGATGACAGTTTCTTTGAAAAAATTGGTGTAAGCTTTGAAATGCCTATTCATTTTTCCAAAATGACAGCAATGGAAAACATCAATTTCTTTTTGAAACTCTATGAAAAAAATGCTGATGTCGAAGCTCTAATGAAACGTGTTGGATTATGGGAAGACCGAGATAAAATGGTAGGCGAATATTCCAAAGGCATGAAAATAAGACTCAATTTTGTTCGTGCAATGCTTAATGATCCAGAAATGCTATTTTTAGATGAACCAACCAATGGGCTTGATCCATCTAACGCAATGATTTTAAAAGATATGATTCGTGAATTTAAAAAATCAGGTGGAACTGTCTTTTTGACTAGTCATATCATGACTGATGTCGATCAACTGTGTGATCGAGTAGCCTTTGTCGTTGATGGACAAATCATCGAAATCGACAGTCCAAGAAACTTGAAACTCAAATATGGAAAAAGAACCATGAAATTAGAGTATAAAGAAAATGGGAAAACAGTCCTTGAAGAATATCCAATGGATGACATTGGTAAAAATGAACAATTCTTAGAGAGATTGAAAACCAAAGATATAGAAACACTTCACAGTGGAGAAACCACACTTGAAGATATTTTTATCCAAGTTACAGGTGTAGGACTAACACATGAAGCATAACAAACTTTTAATCCTCATCAAAGGAGAACTGCAACGCTTAAACAAATATAATGTGACAACCATTAGCTTTGTTGTAGCTGTAGTCTGGTTTCTACTCCTTTATTTCATTGATGATGATGGTCTGCTTTCACAATTATTGCCGATGGTTATCGTTATTGATGCATCTGCTATGTCTGTGATCTTTATTGGAGCTATCATGTTTTTTGAAAAAACCGAGTCGACATTTTCTACGATGCTCGTCACACCGGTTTCCAATCGAGATTTAATCTTATCGAAAACGATTGCTAACACAATTCATACTGTTTTATCATCTTTGCTGATTATAGCAGTCTTCTATTTTGTCCGAGATGTACAGATCAATTGGTTACTCATTCTTCTGGCCCTTGTTGTATCAGTCTTTTTTCATAGCTTGCTTGGATTTGTCTTTTCATTTCATGGAAAAGATTTCACATCCATGCTCGTTGGTGTCATGACCTATATGTTCATTTTTGCAACACCAAGTATCCTCAATACCTTCAATGTTGTATTTAAAGGTGAAGTTTGGGAATATATACTTCTGATTCTACCAACTCAAGCTACCATAAAACTGATTGAAGTTGGTTTCGGTGCTCCAATTGAAGCTAAATTTTATATCAGTCTAGCAGCTCTTCTTATCATGGGAACACTCGGATACTTCTTCTACATATTACCTAAATTTAAGGAATATGCAGTTAAGCAAAGCGGGGTGTGATGACGATGTTTAAAAGAATATTAAAACATGAGTTAAAAAACATATTAAGAGATAAAATGTATTTCTTCTTTGTTCTCTTTTCAGCGCTTATGGTGATAGTAGCTACCTTTCTTATTCCGTACTTAAGAGATATTGAAAGTGAATTGGCTGCGAATATCGTTGTGACATTCTTTATTCTGATGAATAGCTTCTTATATGGAGCAATTACTGGGTTCACACTTCTTGATGATCAAGATGACTTTGTCTTATTGTCACTCAAAATAACACCAATCAAAGTCAGATCATATATCTTCATCAAATTAGCAATCAGTTACATATTTGGCCTTATAACGACATTATTGCTAGTCATACTCACTGGTTTCTTAGAAACTTCTAATTTCTTTGATCTATTATTTATCATCTTGCTTGCTCCAATGCAAGGACCCATTCTTGCACTGATAGTCAACTCGTTTGCCAGTAATAAAGTTGAAGGATTTGTCGTAATGAAAATGTCTGGTATTATTTTAATAGCTCCAATTGCTGCATTATTTGTCAATAATTGGACAGAATTATTGCTAGGTCTTCTACCAGGTTTTTGGCCAGTTAGAATCATATCTATGCAGCTTTTGCCAACAACATTTTTCATTAATTCTACTTGGATTTACTTCTTAATGGGTGTCATTGTTAATTCAATATTTGGATATTTATTATTCAAACTCTATGCAAAAAGAGTCAATATATAGGAGGAAAAAATGGATATATTAGGTGGTTTTTTAATTGCTTACGGTGTATTTTGTTTAGCTGGTTTACTTCTGCAATTCCCATTCTTGTACAATAATGCGAAATCAAAAATCATGATAAAAATGATGGGCAAGACAGGATACAACATTTTGATCTTAGTGTTTGGTTTAGCAGGAATTATTGGTGGTATTTTGATATTATCAAGCTAGTCTAAACAGTGTTTTATGTACAAAAAAAGTAGCTAATTGGCTACTTTTTTCTATTTATTTACTCATTTTATGGGGTATAGGTACTCCATGCTTCACCAACTCCAGAATGATCAAGAGGAATTAGATTTTGATTTTCGAAGTTTGCAATATATAAGATAGAGTTATATTCAACAATATCTCCTGTTTCATAAACATTATAATTCAACCAGAAATCAGAAATCTCAAACCACTGACCTAAAAGAACATTAGCAAGATTTGGTTCAACATCAAATAAATCATTGGCTCTAGCTTCATAGTAAGTTGCACCCATTAAAACCGTATCACCAATCATGTAAGTAGAAACAGTGCTATAGATATCACTTACATCACGCAAGCCAAGAGAGACACCTTGAGTCCCTGGAGGTGTAGCAACTTGATATAAGTATGTATAACCTTCCTGAACCATCCATGTCACGCCACCATAGGTGAATTTTTCTCCTGCAACATATGTTTTACTTAAATTGAGTGGATTGATCTGAGGTGTATAATTATAATTTTCTTGATGTGCCCAATCGATAATTGCTGGTTCTTCGATGATTGTTACGGTAACATAATATTTTCTTGGTAATATTGAATCTTCAAAGAAGAATGCACTACCATCAATAGTAACTTGTTGAACGGATACTGAAAATGAATATCCAACAGGTAAATCAACATAAACCATATAAGTTCCATACATTGTTGTTTGAAATTGACTATTTGTATATGTATCTGTATCAGCTTGGTAGTATGCAAAGACTGACATGGAAATCATAATATCTTGAAAAGCACACTCTTCTGTATAGTCATCACCCATTTGACATACATTGATCTTAACAAAAACTTTATCAAGTTCAAGATCTGTATCGTTAACAACTGTCAAATTAAGCTTGATATTATTAGTGACGTCCTGTATGGCAATAAAGTAATCTGTATAGTGTGTAGGATACTCGTCATAATCTTGTGCATATACACGGTATTGAATAAAGTTAAATGTTTCACCAATCGGTGTGAAATCTGCTGATAATTGTTCTGATTGAAATTCATAGCCAACATTAACCAAATCAGTCACTCTTCTTATGATTGACCCATCTGGTAAAACAAATGTTGGTAAATAGGCACTTAAATTAGTCTTTTGAACCTGACCGATAATCCAGTAGGTGTTGTATTCAAAATAATCACCATAGTAAATACCTGTTGTCGGTAGAACTGACATCAGTCTAGTCTCAGGATATTGCAAATATCCGATATAGGTTAATGATGTAATTTCTGCAATATCAACGATGGTATTAAACCCTGAAAATACAGTATCAGATACGAAATAAACATTATTCAAATGGCTATCATCATTCTTAACTTTTCTTACTGTAATGCTATCAAATGTGAAAGCCCAAGTTAAGTTTTGTCCCCATATAAATGTTGTTGAACTATATGAAGAATCAATATCATAATACCCAATTGGAGTATCCTTATTAAAATCGACTTCATAGCCTAGTGAAGACAATATCGTGATAAAATAATCTTCATCTTCAACTGCTAATGCACCACCATTTTCTGGAGTAAATGATGAACTCATAACCATCGCATCATTTGAAGGAAAATAGACATCTTCAAAATCAAATTCAACACGAACTGTTGGTGATTCCGAATATAATACAGTCAAATAAGCAAATGGTAAATCTACCTCGCCACCATTTTGATAAACGTGCTGTGGTGTTGCCAAAACGACAGCTTCTGATAAGATGTGTGTGTAAGTAAAAGGCGTTCCATCTTCTGCTTCTAAATAGTATGTAATATCGTATTGATGACGATAACTATCAATCATAGAAATACTTAAATCCATAGATATTAAAGTCGAAAATGGCGATACTTCAATATCAGTTAAATAATCAGGTAGTAGTGCACCTGTTAAATCTTCATAGAAGACATTACTTAATGTTGATAAATTGGTAAAGTTGACAATCTCAGTTGTCACATCGCTTGGCACATAGTACATACCAAATGGAATCGTTGAACTGATTTGATTAGCTGTTGGTTCTAAAATGTCTCCATCATATTCAATATTGATTAAGAAACCATCAGCACTCTCAATTTTATCAAAATAAATGATTGCTATTTCTCCAGTAACAAGTTCAAGTTCCATCCGGTAAGATCCACTTGGAAGTAGATTAGTCACTTCGAATTCTACAGTAACTGTACCATCACCCCAAGTACCATATTGGTTGTTAAATGCTCCAGATGTCGTAACGATACCTTGACTTAACCTGTACAAGGAAGTATGCATTTTAACACTGGTATTATTATCAAATAAGGATAAAATCGGTAAAACATTGTATTCATTGGCAATATTAAGTGTTGCATAAGTAAAACTCATGATGCCATTAACACCATCTGATTTATAATGAATCATATCAGTTGCAGTCACACTTCTAAAGTCAACGATTGTAGGTAATGCACTGACACCATTGACATAAAGTAAATCCAAAGCAGTCAAGCTTTGATCTGCAGTACGAATGATTCTGATTTGATAATCCTTATAAGTTGAAGGATTCAGTTCATCATAATTTGATGAAAAAACTCTCACACTACCGTAATGACTTTCTACACTATCAATTAATTCATAGGTTACGCCATCATAAATAGCATCATAGATACCATAAGATAGTGGAATAGTCGCTGATTCAAGCATCGGAGAACCATTATCATAAAATGTTGCACCTGATGCAATGGTGTAGGTTGTATCATCAAGATGAGCTTGGAAATAAACTCCTGGATCATCATAGATGGTCATTGTTCCGCCACCTTCGACATTGGTTAAAACGTAAGTAACCAGTTCAGTACTAGGTCCGACATATTCATAAACAACAGGATAACTAGGCGGATAAGTAGGTACGACGATCTTATATGCACCATATCCAGCAGCTGCACTTTGTGAAGAACTCACAACATAACCAGTTTGTCTCCACCAGTAATTATTAAGTGTTGTATACTCTTTGATATGTGGCAAATGAACATGCACATAAGTAAGACTCGCACCTGTTTCTTGTAAGTATCTATCATAGACTGCACTTGAGACAGAGTCACTTCTATTTTTACTAGAAATGAATTCAGTATAATCTCTCCAAGTCACATTGAAAATACCTGTTGTATTGTATGGTCCAATAGGAACATAATCTTCGCCAACTTTTTTAAAGTCGCCTACCCATTTATAAGTCCATTCATTATTCTCAAATGTATCTGGTACTTTTGTACCAATACCTTCTGCTGCTTCAACATAACTATAAGCAGTAATCTGCTGTGAAGTTGTACCCGATAAGATAGTTGCATTACTTGGCAAGTAATATGTTATAAGTCCTCTGTCCTCATCAATAACTGGTTTCTTTAGAACCAGTCCATCTTCAATTGGATTACCAAGAGCATCAACTTGTAAAACCTCAAGATCATAAATAGTTGTTGCATAAGTACGCTTGATTTGACGCATGCCAATAGTGAGCTTATAGATCACGCTATCAGGATCTGTGTCTACACCTAACCAAGTTAAATCAGGCACTCCACCAAGAATTTGTGGATTTAAGGCATCTAAATCCATATGATCAGGAATGTAGATACCATTTCCTACACCACTGCTACTTGCTAAAACATAAATGCCAAAGAAATAATCTGTTGTATCTGTTTCCAGTTTAGCAAGCAACGGATCACTAGCCTTATCTCTTGGTAAGTATGTAAAATAATTTCTTAAATATTGATCAGTTCCAAAAAAGCTTACTGGAGGTTTTCTAAAAATAAATATTTCATTGAATATACCAGTAGCTGTGTCATCTAGTGTATAAGAAGTGATATTTTTACCATAATCAGCGATATGAGGGAAATCCCCAAGTTGGAATAATCTAAATGGCGCTACAGATGTATCATCAGGATTAGTCGTCGACATTTGGTTAAGTATGAATAGTAACAATTCAGCACCTTCAGCATTTTCGGTTAGATGTGGATCTAATGTAATGGTTGGTGAATTACCTAATAAATTGCCTAAACTATCAAAGTTTGCATAATATCCAAAATTAATTAAATCGATTGGATAAATGGCAGTTGTCGAATTAGAAAGGAATTCCCATGTGGAGACTCCTGTATGGAATTTACCAATGAATGTACCAAAAGCATTATAAGGTGCAACCATTGGGAATACACTCATATCAATGGTAAATGCACCATTATATGCTGTAATTGCTCTTATTTTTCCATAATTGATGGCGTTTGCAAGATAAACTTGATTAGCTGAAATTGATCCAAATGTGTTAAGTGATACAAAACCAAAAATACCACTCGCTAAATATTTGGAGTAGACATTGCCATAATTGATAACATCAACGATACTTAATAGACCTTGTCCAAAAATACCAGATGCTTTTGAATGTGTTTCGTTAGATATTGTGTATAATGATTCATCAACTTGGCTGTATGCATAGATATCTCCATAGTTGATGCTAAACATAATCTTTTGAAATTTATGATTTGTTCCTGTTGAGACAAGACTACCATTTTCCAAGCGGTCATTTCTCACTGCAATACCTGCTGCTTGTGCATACCCATTGGCATTAGATGATACAGCAGTAATCGTACCATAATTGGCAGAGTCTTTAATGTGAGCATACTGACCAATCATTAAGTCAGCGATACCTGCAGCTTCAACAAATCCATTGACAAGTAATATATCATTTTGATTGATGACATCACCTAGATTTGTAACTGAAGTGATTGAAGATTCATTGATGATTAAAGCTCCTGAAGCTCTTGTCGTGCCATTAAATGATCCTAGGATGTGAATATCTCCATCATTAATAAAGTTATCCATAGATCCAATAATATCAGTGATATCAATGCTTGTAGGATCAATTTGATGTTCTGTAAAATAGTTTGTATTTGAATTTCTATAAGCTAATCCGCTTGCGAAAATATTGTAATTAACAGATGATGCTAAGTCTTGAATGACTGATATGTTTCCGCCATTATAACCATTGGCAGCTGTCATATCTTGAGATACTTCTTCAAAAAGACCATAGACATAAAAGTCACCTGATGAAACTGTTGTCAAATGATCAAATTCTATAGTGATGTTACCTTCATTTCTTAATTGTTCTAGGTTCATATTTTGTCCTAAAACATTACCAGAAACCTTAACCGTTGGGTGTGTTAACACATTTAAACTAGTTAAAGTGATATCTCCAGTGTTATAAGATTGAACGACTGTTGATTCAATTGAGTTTCTTAGATTGAGTACACCTGCATATTGACTGATTAATGCTAAGTCAATTGAGAAATTGCTTTCATTAAATAGCCCATAAAATTCTGCATCAATTGTTTCAGCAATGATGACACCTGATACATCAGCAGTTATGAGTCCTAAATCAGTTTCTGAATAACTTGTTCCACTAGGTTGAACGAGTCTTAGTCTTCCTGCATTAGTGATGCTATAAAATGAAAACTCAGAATCAAGATCTTTGAGCAATCCATTGATATATCCATATCCAGCTAGTGTCATATTAAATGCTTGATTTTCAATGACATCTACATAACCATCATTGAAAACCTGTGAAACTGAACCCATTTGATTGGTTTGCATACCTATGATACCACCAGCATAAATCGTACCAATATAACCAGCACTATCACTAGAATAAACATTAGCAGCATTAACTATCTTAGACATTGTTCTAACTCTGCCGTAGCCAATGATACCACCAATATAATAGGTTTGACTATTTGCTGCATGATAGCCTTGACCAATGATCACATGATTGTTAATTGCTAAATCCAAAGTAATACCATTTGATAAACCAATGATACCACCCGTTGAACTGTAGTTGTTTTTCGTTGCTTGATATTGAAGTCCTTGAGTTAGATTGCCATTTGTTGAAACTCTATAAATCGCTCCACTGCCTTCACCAACAATACCACCAACATAAAGTTTGGTCATTGCTGCACTTGTTTGTGTTACTGTGATATCACCATGGACATGCACATTCTCAATATGTCCATTACTCATCAGACCAGCTATTGAGCCAACGAGAACTTTCGTCTTTAAGACCTGATCTTCTAGATCAGTTGTTGTGATTTGATAATTTACAAAATTGATATTTTCGATTGTTCCAAAAAATGATGCAAATAATGCATAACTAGAAAAATTACCAACCTGAGCAGCAAACTCTATCTTCAAATTAAGAATGGTATGATACAAAATGTCTCCACCTTGGTTCATATCTCTTATATATAATCGTGTAGATTCTGTGCTTAATGCTGATGATAAAGTGCCATTAAATCCAACGCTTGCAGCTTGATATGCTTCTCTTGAGACACGGTTCATATCAATATCCGCAATGATCTCATAATGACTGGATCTAAAATAACCTGAAACAAGAAGCAACTGATTCATATAGACAAAATCAACAGCATTTTCTATTTCTAGAATACCATTGTCTACTGTTAATCCTTGTAATATTGGATATGTGTTTTCAAGTGTCACCTGTGAGATTTCTCCAGGTAGGCTTGCTAGTGACTCATATGAATCATTAAAATACCAATCACTTGAAAAATTCGCATGATTTTGAAATTCAAAAGTTTCTAAACCAACAGCTGGAGCTGTAAATGCATTGCTATCAGCATAAATGGTTTCATCGTAATAAACATTTGTTAGTGTGCCTGTATTTGAGTAAACAACAGCACTTGTTGAAAGATTATTGACAACAGCATTAGATCTGATGTGTGCAGATGCAACAAAACTGTTTGAGACTGTGCCAAGATTAACTGAAACCAATCCCGACAATCTAAATTGACCTTCAACACTAAATCCTGCAGCATTTCCACGTGTGTCAATCATATAAGTGTTTTCTACAAGTCCATAGTTTGCTCCAACTAATGAAGAAACATTATCCATGATTCCCCATTCAATTGGTTGGATGATAATTGGATTAATCAGCCCTAGGTTTTTGATGACTCCAGTATTACTTACTTTTGAAAACATGGATATATATCTTAAACCTGCATAGTTTAAATCATAATCTTCTTCAAATAAGATTGAATGGAAGAATAGATTAGTTATTTCATAACCCTGTCCGTCAAATGTACCAGAGAAGGGTTCAACAAATCCAATTGGACTAAAACGATAAGTAATATTTTGTTGTACGATATCATAGTAGTCAATGTTTCCACCAAGAACGTAATCCAAACTTAAATATGTGCTTTTATCTGCACCCTTGGATAGTTGAGATAAATGATATAGATCATATGCATCTTCAATGACATATATTTTAGTATTGTCGACTAAAAGAACTGATTCGATGATTTCACTAAATGGACGATATTCACTATCATATGATACATCTATCTGAGGTGTGAAACCTAAGTCTTGTCCTTGCCATGAACTTGAAACTTGATAATCGAAACCTTGAGAGTTAGTAAAGCCAATCCAGTCGGATAGTAAAAAAATAGAAGCAAAGACAAAAAAGAACAATGCGATTTTTTTCATCCATATTCTTTTCATGTCTTCACCTCATTTCTTAATTATAAAAGTTTGGATCGATACCCCAGATTTCCGAAAATCTGTTTGCTTGAACGACATCAATCATTAAATCTATGTATAGAAAGCAAGTTTCTGTAAATACTTCATTATTCTTAACGGTGTAAGGATCTCCTGATTGAATAAAATCAAATGTTGTAGTTACACCCTTTGGTATGATGCCTGTCATATAAGCATATCCATCAACGTCATATATTGGTGTAAATGTTGGTGGAATCTTAAGCAATGAGAATGGGTAGTATCCAGCTCCACGATTTGAGTTATAGACAACTTCTATAACATCAGCAATTGGATAGAGTGGATCTTGATCCAAATAAGTTCTTGTGAGTGTCCACTGTTCTTGAAGCTTCATTCTCATTCTAGCTGGAACAACCGCTGTTATATCAACAGATATTTCGAGATTGCCTACATAATTACTACTTAATGAATCATAGGCATTAACGATAAGTGTGCCAGTTTCTCGGTTATAATATGGGCTATTGTAATCCACTACAACCCCACTAAATGATGCAAATACTTCAACTTCAAAATCGCCAGTTTGAATGATAATACCACGCTGCTCTTGAGTTTGGAAATAAGCAAAAACTGCAACAAGTGATACACCAAAGAGTAAGACAACCAGTGTTAAGGATATATAAATTCTTCTTCTAAGTGCAGAAAACATATTATGCCACCTCACCCTTAGAATTGATAACATCAATAATCATGGAGAAGCTATAGATTTGATCCAAGAAGATCATTGGATCTGGAGCTTCATCATGATCACCCCAAAACACAATTTGGAATGTGAGCATATCGCCTGCATTTAATGTTTCAGCAGCCATTTGATCAAGTACATTCAGATTATAGGCTTCAATTGCTGCCAGTTGATCTTCCTTGATAATCAAACCGTTAATGACTGAACTCATTAATGCATGATAATTAGATTGTAGAACATAGGATTCACCGACATTCAATCCTTCATAAATGATAAAATATAAAAGACCCACTTGACTTGAATTGTCAATCAACTGGATATGATGTTTGATAGATACAGATTGTTCAGATGCTACAATGTCTATTCGAAGATTGGATGCAATAATGTCTAGTGTGCCTGATTGATCCAAAATAAAATCATTTTGATAATCAACATAAGCTAAATCGATCAAATCAATCTGATCTATTGTTATCTGTTCATTAGCATAAGTCGTGATATCAATTTCGCCTGCATTGATGGTGACAAGCGATTTTTCTTCAACGTAAGTCATCCATGCATAAACGACTGTAGGGATGGACATCATTAAGATAATGACGATGAATAGTGATGTTAGTTTTATTTTTAACCTTTTCATGCGCTTGCCTCCTTTTCTAAAAAAATCAAAAAGCCAGTCGTACCTCTTTCGAGATGCAACTGGCTACCTAATATAGGCCCTATAGCTTTGCGTCACTAGGTTGCCCTAGCTTTGCCCTTTTTAACGGATATTATTATATAATATCCTAATTTAATTATAATATATTGTTGCTCTTTTGTCAATTAAAAGCACTATTTTGTCTGCTTTATTTTTGCTTTTTCTTCTTCTAGTATTTCTTGATATATTCTTTGTGCTTCTTGTTTCTTAATTTGAGCAATTTCAGCCTCATGCTTTTCAATTTCTCTCCTATTAATCGGCTTATAAATATTTGAATAAATGTGTGCTAATTCCCATATGAGAAGAATGATTAAAACTGCAGTTAAAGCAAGAAATATCAAACTACGGCTTTGTATCATCAGGTTAACTAATGGTTTTAAGAAGGTAATTTTAAACGATAGAGTGCCTTGATATGTTGAACTTGTTACTGGATGTGGATCTACTGTATTTAGTGGATTATCACCTTTGGTAACAAGACTACCATCATTGTTGATGTCAATAACTCTATGTATAATTAATATATTTTGCACACTATCACCAATATTAACTTTATCCTGATAAACTATGACATCACCAATTTCAACCATCTCAAATGATCCGCGTTTCATAATGGCAACATCTCCGGGTTGTAAGGAATCTGGTTGATCGCCAATCATTGAATCTGTTGGAACAATTGAAAACGAGTGATTAAAAATAAAGAAAAGTTCATTGTTTTTATATGCTGAAGCACCTAAAAACATAATCGAAATGGATAGCCCGAATATGAGGATTGTGAGCGAGACTAGAATGCCTGTGATTATTTTTTTCAATTCAGCACCTCTTAATAAATACTCATGACAATGTGATTAACTGCAAATATTTGATTCATAAAGATATTACTATTGGTATATGGAACACCTTCACTTGTTTGACCATAAATCATAGGATCAAAATAAAGGTCAAAATATATAACAACAGTTGAGTTAACATCTCCTTCTTGTCCAAATGGGACTTCAGAGACGAGACTATAGACATAGTCATTATCATATGCAAAATGTTGATTATTATAGATGATTCCGTTTGTATCTTTAAAATCAGGTGATTCAACATTATCATTTACATATGATATCTTATCCACATTATAATAGAATGCTATTTGTATCTTATTCTGAATAATATCGTATCCACCAGAATAAATATCTTTAAAATCCAAACTAAGAAATCCGGCTGTTTTACCGACACTGGTTATTTTGATAGCAAATGAGAATCTTTCTCCTGGTGCCACATAGCTTGGGATAAGTGTATTTGTTGTTGGATTTAAAATATACTCATAGCATAGATCTTCGTCAAGTAGACAAACATTATCAATCAACGTTAGCTCGTTACTCCCATTTTTCTCACTATCACGATATACATAGAACTCATATTCTGCTTCAACGCCAGATACTTGAGATACAAGATTTGCTCTATTGACATCTGTTAAAGTATACCAAGCAAATATGACTACTGTAAATATTGTTAAAGCGAGCATAAAGTAAACCATTGATACCATGACCATACGGTTCATTGCTGATTTTGGACGAATTGACATGATATCACCTACCTTACTATTTCTTATTTTCTATCTTTTTTTGTGCAGTACTTATTTTATTTTCATAATCAGTCTGTATTTTTGCTTTAGCTTTTTCAATTCTTTTAGCAGATGCTTCTTTCAACTTTAATTTTTCATCAGCTAATTTTTTCTTTTGAGCTGCCCTTTGTGTTTTAATTTGCTCGGCAAGCTTTTTCTTTTCTAATCTTTGTTCTGCCTGTAGTTTCTTCATTTCCTGATTATACATTGATTTTGCTTTCTTCTTTTCCGTCTCAATGATTTTTTTCTCTTCTTCTTTAACAAGCAACTGATTTTGCTTGAGTTTCTCAGCAAATGCTTTTTGTTCATCATTTAGGATCTGTCTTTGCTCACCAGTATACTTTAGGTAATCTTCAAGAATACCTTGATTAATAGATAAATTTTCTCTTTCTATTCTGATTTTTTCTTCAATTGTTAACTTCTTAGCTAAGTCATAGGCTTTGCTCTTGAGTTCTTTAGCTAATTTCTTGTCAAGATCTTGAATTTCTTTCATCATGCGTTTTTCTAGGCGAATGGCATTATTATAATCAATTTCCTTGGTTTCACGAATGATGCGTGCGACTCTTGCTTTATCTTTTGCTTTGAGCAAATCAGCTTCAGTATCTGGTTTGAGCATACGAGCGAAAAACATATCATCATTAATATTTTCTGGTTTAAACTCAAAATAGTTTTCGTATAATTTATTCGTAATCTCTATTGTGTCACGCAGTGCTTTTCTTAATGCAACATCATAAGATGATGACTCTTCATTGTGCTTTTCGAGACTTTTTTTAAACATTTCAACACTTTGATCAAGATAATACTGGCTAATCTGAGTGTCTTCAAGGACTACAGGATCTGGTTGATTGATAATGTCTTTTAAGTTCTTTTTAACAAATTTTGGTGCTTTTCTCTTGTATTCCTCGATATCAACATATTGATAATGATCTGCTAAGGCTTCTTGATTTGCATAGACAGTCGAAAAAGTCATTAAAGCTGTTTGATAAACATTTCTTAGATAATATTTATCAAATGGTAAGTTTTTTTCTTTGATATCTAAATCAAAATTAAATGTATTGTACTTATCTAAATATAACCAAAGATTATAACAGTTATTGTAGTCAACATTTTTTAAAATAATTGAGGTCTTCATGATTGGAGGAACAATAGGCTTCGCATTTTTTAGCTCTTCCATAAAGTTGCTTTCTCTTAATCCATTGACCATTTTTAATAGCGCATTGATTCGATTTAACAATTTGTAGTTACTTCTACCATCGCTATCAAATTCTATCTCATCTTAAACATTCAAATCAATATCCATTTCAACAAAAGATTCTCTGATTTTAAATTCTGATTTTATATTAAAATGCTTGCGTTCAAATGATTGAACATTCTTTTTAACAATTTCATAACGATCTAAAACAAATTTAAAAAGACGATTGATCAATGTCATGATGAACCGATTTTCATAAATAGCCAGATCAATTTCTGCTTGAGTGATTAAAATTTGTTTGGGAACGACTTCACCATCTCGCATCTCTTTGATGAGGTGTGTGTGTGATGCTAAGTGTCTAACGGATTCACTATTTGTTTTTTTAGCTTTTTCGATTGCTACAATCTCACGATCATATCTCAATCCGGATTTTGAATTTTTAGTAATTTTATCTAAACTTGGAAAAAATGACTCAATCGTACCAATCCAATCTTCATGAAAAGTTTTAATTTCAGAAATATTTTTTTGATAAATTGTGTTTTCTCCAGAAAGAAGGGCTTGGTAAAAGTGATTAGGAAAATCTTCTTCCATTTCCAGTTGATAGAGAGCATCATTTAATGTCTGATGGAATTTTACGAGATCACTTGTCTTCTTCATATTTTACCCTTTAATTAAAATTGTTTTTTGATACTTGTTAGATATGCTTGGCATTCAACAAAGACGTTTCTACCAAATAATCGATCAAGTAACGAAGATAAATCGTTAATTTCATTTTGCAAAAATGGTAAATTCAAGCTTTCAAACTTTCTAAAGATTTTTCTTGCTACCATGTAGTCTAGCGCTTCATACTCAGTCCCACCACAAGCAACAAAGACAGGAACAAATGCACGAATCTGTTTCATGATACGGTTACCAAAGGTAACTTTGAAGTTATTAGTGATAAATGCATCTAGTTTTTCAAGATTTTCCAATGCTTTTAGGCTCATTGAATGCTCTTTATTAGCTTGTCTAAATAGGTCTTGTAGATAATCAAAACTAATGGTCACACCTTCAGTTTGAGGTGCATCTATTTAGGCTGCTTTCGCATTGATTTCAATTGGAGTTGCACGGTCATATACCTTGTCGGTAATTGTAAATGTGGAGTCATCCTTATTGGCTGTTCCAATAAACCATACATTTTGTGGTAATAATATCTTACCTAGAGTAAGATTTTTAGGATCCCCAGGTTGTGAATCAGGTACAACATCAACCCACCAAACATCGGGATCAGGCATTTCAAGCAATGATAGGAACTCTGCAAAGTAGTACTCAACACGTGCTAAGTTCATTTCATCTAAAACAACAATACAAATATCATCACGATATGTTGTTTCATAAATTGCTTTTAAAAAGTCAGTTTCATTGAACTTTTTCGTAAATTCATTCAAGTATCCAACCATTTCAGCTCTATCTCTCCATGAAGGTTGAACTGCAATGATATTAGAATCATGACCAAAGAATTTACCCATAGCATAGGGAAGTGATGTTTTCCCGATACCAGATATACCTTCTAAAATCATTGTTTTTGATGTTGCCATACCAGAAAAAAATGCTGATATAATCTTTCTATCATAAAATAATCCCAATTTAGATGCTGAAAAGTTAATGAATCTTTTAACTAACGCATTCAAATTGATCATATCTTCGTCACGCATATGAATCGCTGTGACTGTATTTTCATATTCTCTATCAACTTGAATCAGTTTAACAAATCGTGAAGGACCTGTAAGTTCTTCTTGCAGTTCTTCTTCATCAGTATGTTGTCTAAAATCAACTTCTCCACCAGGGCCACCCATTTTAAGAGAAAGAATTTTATTCTTCTCATCCATAAGCTCGATAGTTTTTTGATTTAAAAAAGTGATTTCTTCTAATAGCTCATCCTTTTCAATCTCAGATTTTGAGAACTTCACATATCTTCTAATCCATTGATAAAGCTTTAGCCCAATAAAAATAATGAATGCTATATTAATTAAAATAACGATAAAAGCCATTACCCAATCGAGCAATGTGAATTTTTCTGATGCCTGATTAAAATTCTCAAAATAATTAATAACTCCATTAAAAAACAAATCGGCAAAGGCTTCAAATAGGCTCTTGAAAAATTTACCGATATTCGCAAAGAGTTCTCTAATGAAGTCAATATAGTATCGAGCAAACTCTACCATAAATTCTCCTTATGAATCTTTTACATTATGAGATTATAGATCTGATTCCTTATTGTTCTTAAGTTCTTCCATGATTTGAGCGCGAATCTTATCTTTCTCGGCTTCAAGATCAACGATTGTCTTTTCTTTTTCTAGTGCATACTTTTCTTCCATCTTAACTTTATTCAAAGCTAAAATATTTCTGACTAAAACAATACCCTCAAAAACTAAAATAATGACAACAGGTAATATAACAAATAATGCAAATCCTGTTGGTGATTGCAAATAATCAAGCGTTGCTCCAAAACCGCTCCATTTAGACAAATACATAGCCTTCGCTTCTGCAACACGAATAGGTTGGTCTGGACCAGGTGTATTATCACCTTGAGTTACAAAATATGTTTGTCCTTCATAATCATAAATATCAATAATTCTGTGCGTATTAAAAGCTCTGATTGTTAGATCAAAATAAGTAATAATGTCTCCAACCTCAAGGTTTTCGCGATCCGAATCATTGAGCATTTTAACAAATACCATATCATCCTTCTCAAAATTGTCCTCTAGATCACCTGACATAGAGTCTGATTGGACTGACAAAAATCCTCTTCCAAAAACATTTGCAATGTCATTTTCCTTCTTGACTTGAATGTTCGCCAGTGAAAAAACCAACAATAATGCAATCACGATGTAGAATAACGTATTAACACTGATCTTTAAGATCTTTAGTGCTAACTTTTGTTTTGACTTTTCCATAATAACTCCCTTAATTTAATGTATACAAATAATTTATACTTATAGTATACACCAAAACATTCAATTCAAAGATGGATGGTAAGTGCATTTTTTGAGAAAATGCACTTACCTGACTAGAATTGCACTTAATATGTTACTTTTCTATATATTAATCTTAAACTCCATTAAATATAAATCCAGCTGTAATCATTTGACCAAGAATTGAGTTGTATGCATCTGCATCCCAACCTTCTAACCAAATACGAAGAGTGATCTGTCCACCATACGTAGTTCCATAAGTTGAAGGAGTTGTAAGTGTAGTTACAGGATTCTCACTTAAAACTGTTGTTGAAGCAGCTGTTACGATTGAAGAAGTACCCGTGACAAGTGCACCTGTTTTTACATAATAATAGTTATATGCTCCTGCATCACCAACACCACCACCAGCAACATTTGATTTGTCTCCACCTACTCCAAGTTCGACATTGTTATCAGTACCATTTGGCTTTTCATAAACAATAGTACCTAAACTACCTGTAACACTAATTCTCATTGCATTTGATGCATTAATTGAAACTGGTTCACCAGCTACTACTGCACCAGATGTTGAAGTAAAAGGTACATCAGATAACCAACTTCCAGGAGTAGCTGATAAAGTTACTGCTGACCAATTGATTTGAGTAGCACTATTTGATCTAAAATATAGTGGAATTTGCAACCAACCTTGTGTTGCTGGAGATGCACTAACGCCACCAATACCCAAAGTATAGAAAGTACCCGATCCAGTTGCTGTTGTCAAATGGTTAAATTGTGTAAACGTTGTGTCATTTGTAATATAATCTTGAATGATTGCAGTTGTTAAAACTGTATACCAATCAATTGCATCTAATGAAACTTCAATCCCTGTATCCGTTACGATTTCTGCTTGAAATGATTGTACTTGAGCGGTATTTGTTAGGGTAAACCACGCGAATGTCGTTGTTCCAAGTGCTGCCACTGTTAATACGACTGTTAAAGCTGATAAAATTAATTTTCTTGCGATGTTATTCATTTTCTAGTCTCCTTATTTTTTCTTTTTTTATATTAATTAACTCTCGTTAAGTTAATCCTTACTTACACTGTTTGAAAGTTTGCAACTTTAAACTGTAGCTGAATCAATACTCTATCATTTTCGACTGAGTCAAATGCATCTGCATCCCATCCCTCAATCCAAATGTTAATTCTTACTTTTGCTCTATAGATTAGATCATCATCCGAATTTGTTTCTCCAGTAGATATCATTGTTGCAACTTGAGATGCGTCATCTAATGCTATATATGGATTATCCTGATCAAATACTGTAAGTCTATAAGATGCTACTTGTATTTCCTTTGGAACAAAGATAAGTCTTTCTGTCTTTGCAATGAAGTAGCTATAAGCACCATATTTTTGACCAAATCCACGTTCTGGTTTTCCAGAAGGATCGAATAAGAAGCTTCTTAATTCATCAGTTGATCTTGTATCAAGTGGATTGAGCTGATCATTTTCTTCATTGACTGCTATTCTAATGGTTTCGCTTGCATAAAACGTGTCGCGATCCCCTCTATGTACAATGTCAGTTGGGAGTGGACCGTTTTGGAAATCATATTTTGCTTCCCATGAGACACCTCTTGATACAACATATGTGCCATTCACAATAGAATCATATGATACGATATCACTCACATTATTGATTAGGAAGATATTTCTTTCAGGTCTTGTCGTTTGAAACCACAGTTCAAATGATAAATAATGTTGGTTTGCTGATGCAGGTCCTTCAGGTCTCAGACCACCTAATTGAAAGTTCTTACCATCAAGACTTGTTACATCAATTAATCTAATATCTCCAAACACTTCAGTAAGACTTGCTGCAGGTAATTCATTTGAGAAGTTGATGCCATCTAGTGAAATTTCTAACTCATTACCTACTGACGCTCCAAGTGATATACCATCTACGTTATTGATTGTAGATAAGGATATCCATGCATATGAGACTGTTCCAAATATAATTCCTAGAAATATGAGAGTTATAAAGGATAAGTAAATGCGTCTGATGTTTCTCATACTATCTTTCCAATCCGTTAATTGAGAAGTTCATCTGTAATCTGATCATGCCACCTAGAATATCATCTACTGTATCAGGATCATATCCTTCTAACCAAACAACAACACTGAATTTCTTAATTTGATCTGGTTTGAAGTTTGTAAATAACTTTCTCATAACAATTGTTTCTGATAAGAAATTGACACTTTGCGGAACACTTTCTGGATAAACTGGATAATTACCATCATCATCAGGTGTATCTTCTTTTTGATAAACTGTTCTGACGCCATCTTCAATAACTAAGATCCGAATTGCTGTATCTAAATCATTGTAAACGTCGGTAATTCTAATGTGATAGCTGATATCTACTGATTCATCGCCTTCATTCATTAAATAAAATGTGTACGCGACGTAATCATAATCAATATCTACATAATTTCCATAAGCTGCTTCGACTTCTTCAAGTTTTAACCAAGAGTATGTCATATCTCTTGCTTCTTCTATAGGTTCTGTCATCAATCGTGGGGAAGTGGTTCTAAAGTTGGGTTCGGTTGATAAGATAATTCCTCTATTTAAAGCGATACTATCAACTGAGATAACGAAATTCCCTGCGTTTTGACCATAAAATGTAATAATTGCGAATGCTACTGATAACATACCAGTGATGATGACACCAAGTGTGAGTATTCGATTTCTAATTCTGATTCTTCTAAATCCAAGCACTTTGGATAGTCTCACATTGATCACTCCTTCACGGTTATGTTTTTAAACAAAAAGCCAGCATCATCTTATCAATGACAACTGGCTACCATTTCAGGCCCTTTAGCTTTGCGTCCTTAGATTTCTCTAAGTTTGCCCCTTTACATTAAGGATTATTTATTTGTTTTTAACTGATTTTTTAATAAACAAAAAGCCAGCATCATCAATCAAATGACAACTGGCTACCATTTCAGGCCCTTTAGCTTTGCGTCCTTAGATTTCTCTAAGTTTGCCCTTGAACATTATCGATTTATTTATATCTTTTTAAACTGATGCTTGAAATAAATAAAAAGCCAGCATCATCTTAAATGACAACTGGCTACCATTTCAGGCCCTTTAGCTTTGCGTCCTTAGATTTCCCTAAGTTTGCCTTTGAACATTTCGTATCTATGTATTCGATACAACGTTATTATATATCAACACGTTTTATATGTCAATACTTTTGAACACTTTTTTTTATTTTATAGTTCATTCTTCCATGCTTCTGTTCCAATATAGCCTCTCAAAGCCTCAGCAGAAAGCGGCTTACTAAAGTAAAACCCCTGCATGATCTCAATATTATAATTTTTTGCTTCTTCTAACATTTCTTTAGATTCTATCACTTCACATATGACTTGATAGTTATTTCTCTTAGCAAAATCGACTAACAGTGTCGCGAATTTCGCTTTCATGTAAGATTCGGACTCTTTTAGGAACTCATTATCCAGCTTGATAATGTCAATATCTAATTGTTCTACTTTAGATAAGGTTGCATAGTCTAATCCAAAACCATCAATTGCGACCTTAAATCCCATCTCTTTAAGTTTCTTTAGGTTCTTAAATATGTTTTCTTGTTTCTCGAAAACTGCAAACTCAATGATTTCTAGGATAATCTCATCTGCATTCATTCGATATTTCTTAAGGATCTTGCTGAAATCATTGGGTATCGAGTCACTCATGAGTTGCTTTGGACTCAGATTCATCGAAAAATGGATGACACGTTTAGGAAATTCTTGTTTTAATTCCTGGTAAGTCTTAATTAGTGTTTCCAATCCCCATAGTCCAATCCACTCAATATCTCCTGATTGCTCCATGATGCCTAGAAATTTAAACGGTGACAGTAATCCATGTTCCGGATGGTTCCAGCGAATTAGGGCTTCTACTCCAAAAAGATCTTTTTTTACAACATCAATCATCGGATGATAAAACAATTGGAATTCCTTATGTTGAATCGCATGTTTGATTTGATAATAGTATTCAATGTGTTCTCCACCAGCATCACTCATTTCGTCTGAGTAAATACGGATACAGTTCCCACCATTCTTTTTATTAATATAGGTAGCAATCTTTAATGAATTCATGATATCTTTTAAAGTTATTCCGTGCACAGGATAGAATGCGATTGCTATTGAAGCGGTTGCATTAATCGTCGTATCACCAAATAACTTAATTGATCTTGATATAGCTACTTTGAGTTTGTTTGCTAAATCAACAACTTCTGTTCGATCATAATCCATGGTTAAGAATAATAGGAACTCATCATTTTGCAATCTGGAAAGCTTGACACCCTTAGGTTTCACGGTTTCCATGTTTTTAACAATCTTTTCTAATATCTTTTCTGATTCGACTTGTCCAAATGCATTAACGAAATCACTAAATTTGTCTAAATCAACGTAAATCAATGAAAATTGTCCTTCTTTGCCAACACGTGCCATGTGAGATGTGACAATTGAAGACATCTCAGATTTGGATAAAACACCTTCCATTGCCAAAGTCTTTTCTTCTCTTATTTTTTCTCTTTCAATAAAATAGGAACGCGCGAGGAAATAAATCGCAGCAACAGTCATCATAAGAACGATGATGGATAATATAATTGTTAACGAATCACTTACGGCATAAATTCTAAACATGTGCATGAATTAAGCTCCCCTCACTGTTTTTGGTCTTTGAACAACAACCTTCTTAGTCTTATCTATATTATAAGCCTGAATGAGTTTAATTGCTTCGTTTTTGTAAACAGCTGGTCCAATTAAATATCCTTGGATGATATCACATCCGCTTTTTACGACAATTTGATTCTGTCTTTCATTTTCGATACCTTCAGAAATAACTTCCAAACCGATATTCTTAGCTAAGCTTGAAATCATAGCAACAATAGCTCTGGAGTGAGAATCTGTTTCCAAGTTAATGATAAATGCACGGTCAATCTTGATGGTATTGATCGGTAGATCTCTTAAGTATTGAAGTGATGAATATCCAGTACCAAAATCATCCAAGTGAATATCAAAGCCATATTTTTGTAATAACTTGAGTTTGTTAATGACAAGTTCAAATGATCCGATTAAGAATGTTTCGGTAATTTCTAGGCTTATACTGTGTTTCTTTAAATCATATTGTTCAAAAATGGAAATAACATCATTCACAAATCCAGCTTGTAAAATTTGAACTGGTGAAATATTAATTGAAATATGGACATCATACTGTTCCATCTCTTTAGCAATCATAAATGTTTCATGAAGTGCTATACGGCCAATATCAATAATCATGTTGTTTCTTTCAGCCATTTGGATGAATTTAAGAGGCGACTCATTGGCATACTTTGGATTCGTCCAACGAATCAAGGCTTCAAATCCTGTTATTTTTTCTAGTGCATTGTTATATTGAGGCTGAAGAGCCATTAAAAATTCCTGATTCTTTATCCCATTTGCTAAATCAATTTCCAAGCGTTGCTCTCTTGAAGCAACCATACTTAAACTTACATCATAAACAAAGCTCTTATGTGCAGTGGATTCTTTCGCGTGATTTAATGCCAGCATCATATTTTCAAAGGATACTTCAGCATTCATAATTTCATATCGGTCCATTTCCATATGAAACACACCAACTTTAACATCGACATCAATAAAGTTTTTATCCAATGTCACTGATTTGTCGAACACAGAAAGTATACGTGTTATCCATTGATTAACCCAATTATAGTTTTCGATATCCTTAAATAAAATAACAAAGACATCACTATCAAAATTGTACATGCTTGCTGGATAACCCTCAAGTGATTGTTTGGCAAGCTCTGAAATGATAACTAGGAAACGTTGCCCACTTTTTTCTCCTAACAACAAATTAATCTTAGAATAGGCAACAATATCAAAAGCTAAGAGTGAATTCTTCGCACTCAATGCATCTTTATCATCAAATAAATCTTGCAAGTCTTGCTTAAGACTATTGAGATTGGGGAGCCCAGTTACTTTATCGAACAAAGCAAGATTCCGATATTCATCAAATTTCCCTTCTACATTGGAGGTATCATGGCCAATAAGTAAATATCCACCTGAAGTTCTTACGGGAACAAAGTGAATATAAACAATGCGACCTATACCAAACTCAAAAAGAACAGTAAATGCTTTTTGTTGATGAATGATGGATTCGATTTGTTCAGGGTTATCTTCCTTTTTAATTTTAAAATCTTTGATGTGATCATAAATATCATAATCACCTAAAAGTTTTCTAAAACTCTTGTTATATGATTTGATTTTGCCCTTGTGATTGATTCGAATAATGTATGGTTTTGAATAGTAATGAGCCAACCTAGCATTTTCGATATCGTTAACTTTTTGTTCTAAGATCTTATATAGGGCAATCATTGCTAATGCGAATAAGATGAAAATAACAAAGAATAATGCCCAAAGGATATTAGTCAAGTATGATAATGAGGCAATAACGTCGTCTCGTGAATAAACTTGGACTAAATAATAATGTTCATTGGAGTAATCTCTACTCAAAGGATTGTAGGTAACAAAGGATGGAATTCCAAAGAATGATGTTTGTTGTGAAAAACTTTCTCCATTTTCAATCGATGTTTTAACATGATCAATTGAATTTTCAGTTAATCCTTCAGCTCGCAAATAATCATAGAAAAAACGAATGGTTGAATTTCCAATTGGTTTGTAGAAAATCGTGTTATTTTCTGACATAATTGTAAACTGAGATTCAACGACTGAAAATTGAACCAATCCTTCAAGATAAGCTTCAGCATCAAAGTAGGCAATATAATCACCAATATTGAAAAAAATGTAGGGTACATAATCTTCGGTATTGAATGCCTGATTGAATGTATAAAAACTGATGGGTTGTCTGATATCTGCATCTTCAAAATCTTGATTATAAATCCATGTATTTGAGTTGACAATCAAACTGCCATTATCCAAGATTCCAAAACCAATATAATTTTCATCCTGAATAAAAATTTCACCAAGATGATTATTAAATTCAACGACAGGATCTAATGACAAATTAAGATACGTTTCGATCATGTCATTGAGCTTGTCAAAATCATAATCTAGTTGAGCATCAATGCGTCGTGCAATGGTGTCTCCTGAATCTACAAGATTATTTTCAGCTTCTCGAATAATGAATCGTTCTGAGATTTGTGTATAGGCAAAAACGACTACAATCATGAGTAGTACATAAATGGTAATAAATGCAATTGCCAACTTCAATGTATATCGTTTCACACTCAACCAACTTTCTAATTTCTAATATAATTTTATTCGATTATCTCTATAATTTCAACAAAACAAAACCATATTGCACGTGCGGATATCTCTTTGCTTTATAGCAAAAGAAATATTGAGTTTTTTGTGTAATCATTAAAAAATGGTTAAAAATACATATTTTTTTGTCAAATTCACATTTTTGACTTTTTAGTATATCCATTTTATTCTTGATATTTGATGTGTTAAACACTCTAATTCATGATAAAATAAGATGTGAAGAAAAAACCAAAAAAATCACTTAATGAATTGAGGTAAACGATGAGCAACACTCCAAATATCGAGCATATCAAACAATCAATTTTTGTAAATAGTTTGGCGTTTGAACCATTTTTTAATCTTATAGAAATTGGTTTTTTCTCAATCGATTTAAACTCACAAATCGTTTGGTTCGATACCCAATCTTCACAAATATTTTCTTTTAATGCTTCTATGGGTTTACCACTTGAAAATTGGCTTAACCTTCTAGAGAAAAGTCAAAGAGATTTAATTTCAAAAGCACTAGTAAGTATTAAAGAAAATAGAAAAGATTTGACCGTAAAAATCACTCATGACACCGTACAAGTTCTGATGTATTTCAAATTGATTCTAGATGACTCAAAACATGAGATGATTCATGGATTTATGACAACAAACAATTCAGCGAATAAATTGACCATTTTATCCAACATGACACATGAAATTAGAACACCGGTTAATGCAATTAAAGGGTATTCTGAAATGCTCCAAGAAACCGAACTGAATTCTGAACAAAAAAACTATCTTTTAAACATCCAGGATACCTCAAAACATTTATCAAAAATCGTTAATGATATCCTCGATTATTCAAAATTAGAATCTGGCAAGATGCAGATAGAAAAAAGTGCGTTTAAAATTGATAAATTACTAGATGAAGTACATTTAATGCTCAAGGAACAAACCAAACAAAAACAATTATACCTCGATGTAATGAATGTTGACTGCCCAAAAACTGTCATTGGTGATGCTTATAGAATCAGACAAATATTGATTAATTTTGTCAGTAATGCAGCCAAATTTACTGAAATTGGTGGGATCAGCATCACATGTAATGTAGCTCATGCGATAAGTGATCATCAACTCATGGTAAACTTCAAAGTTAAAGATACAGGAATAGGTATAAGTCCAAAAGATCAAATCAGAGTTTTTAAGGCATTTGATCAAGCAAATGCATCTACTACGAGACTTTATGGTGGAACTGGTTTAGGCCTAAATATAAGCATGAAAATTGCTCATTTAATGCAAGGCGACATTTATGTCGATAGTCAAATCAATCAAGGAAGCACTTTCACATTATCTGTCCCTCTTGAGTATAACCCAATTCATCAGAATGTGACCTCAAATCTTGATAAAAAACCAAGAATTGGATCAAAGATTTTGTTGGTTGAGGATAATCCGTTGAATCAAAAGCTATCTGAACGTATCTTATCAAATTTAGGTATGAAGGTTACAATTGCAAGCAATGGACTTCACGCTACAAATTTAGAAAAAGAAAAACACTTTGATTTGATTTTAATGGATATTCATATGCCCATCATGGATGGTTATGAAGCTACTAGAGTCATTAGAAAGCATAACCAGAAAATCTTGATTATTGCTATGAGTTCAGATGCTTTATATGACGATAAAAGTGAATTAGATGCCTTGGGATTCAATGACAGCATAGAAAAGCCTGTCGATCCACAATCGCTTCTAAAAATACTCATCAATTGGATACCAGAATAAATATAAAGTAAAAGGATGCTTCAGCTTAGCATCCTTTTTTTATTCAATTAAACTCCAGTAACCTAACGATATACCTACAGCATCAGGAGCTACTCCCATTTCATTTAGTAATAGTGACTCATAGTAGCTTCCCAAATAGTAAACAACATCACCAATTATATAAGTACTAAACACATCATATCCTTTGGATATGTCAATGAGTCCTAAACTAGGATTCGTACCAGGCTTTGAATTGACATCATATATATATGTATAGCCTGTTTGTACTCGATAAGTAACATCTTCATAAGTGAATAACTCACCACTTAAATAGGTTCTAAGTATGTCAATATCCTGACCATTAAGGTGATTTGTGGCTGATGTTTGCTGTCCCCAAGCTATCTCTTCTATTTGGTCAATTAATGTAACTACAATATAATACTTTCTAGGCAAAATCGAGTCTTCTAAATAAAATGAAGTTCCTATAATTGTTGTACTCTGCAAAGAAATCGTATAACCAATTTGCTGCGGTGCATCAATTGTCATTTGATATGTTCCATACATGGTCGTTTGAAATTGATTATTTATGAATTCATTATTCAAAGGATCATATACTGAATGTGATGTCATTGATAAAACTGTATCCTGATATGAACAGTCACCAGTATAATCTTCTCCAAGCTGACAAACGTTTATTCGAACATAAAGATCATTGATTTGAAGTGAAGATTCATTGATGATTTGAAGATTAAAACGAATATTATTAGTCATATCTTGAACAGCAACGTAATAATCAGTATAGTGGCTTTGATCCTCATCGTAATCATGGGCATAGACACGATATAAAACATAATTGAACTCACTGCCAAATGGTGAAAAATCACTTGCTAGATTTTCCGATTGATTATCATAACCTATGTTAATAAAATCAGTGACTCGCCTAATGATGGCACCATCTGGCAAAACAAATGTAGGCAAATAATAATCGAGGTTGGTCTTTTGAACCTGTCCAATCACCCAATATGCATTGCTATCTGAATAATCGCCATAATAAATGCCTGTGGTAGGTAAAACAGTCATGATTCTTTGTTCTGGATAAAGAAGATAGTTCATATAACTTATATCTGTCATTTCTTCTATATCCACAATAGTGTTGAAACCTGAGTAGATGGTATCTGAAACAAACATGATATTTCTTAAAAGACTGTTATCGTTTTTTATCTTCTTCATTTCAATCGTCTGAAATTCATAATTCCATACAATCGTTTCACCCCAAAGTGTTACTGTAGATGAATAAACTGATTGAAATGTATAAATACCTAATTCAATTTGCTGATTGAAATCAACCTCATAGCCCACTGAAGATAAGTGATGAATAAAATAATCTTCTTCCTCTACAGCAACTCCACCAATATTTGTGGGTGTAAAGTAAGATGTAGTTGCTAGAAAATCACCATAAACAGATGTCAAATCATATTCAACTCTAATCGTTGGTGACTCTAAATATTCAAGTTCTATTGGATTGAGATCTAGTTCAATCTCTCCACCATTTTTATAAACAAATAGTGGCGAATCATCGACAGTATTTTCTATTAAATTATGATAATAAACTACTGTTGTCCCATCTTCAGCTTGAACTGTATAGGTAAGTTGATATTGATGTCTATAAAGATCAACCAGAGTGATATTTAAATCAATTGAAACGAGTGTAGAAAATGGAGATAGTGTTAAGTCTGTTAAATAACTTGGCACATTCTCATTTTCTAATTCAGTATAATAAACATTTGATATGTTATCTATATTCGTAAAATCAACGATATTCGTCGATTCATCTAGGACATTATAATATATTCCATACGGGATATAAGATGTATATGTATCGCTTAATAAGGCTATATTCTGCTCATTAAAAATTAATTCTATGATACTTGCATCTGAGCTTTGATTCTTGTCAACATAAATCTTAGCAACTTCATCTGTAACCAATGTGAACTCTATTCTATAAGATCCACTAGGCAAATATGGTGTGACCTCAAAGTCGATCGATACTGTTCCAGATCCTAATGTTCCATTACTGTTATTAAGGCTATTGATGTTATCCACACTACCTTTAGATAACATATAAAGCTGTGGATCAATAAGTGTTCCTGAGTCATCATCATAGATTCTTACCCAAGGCAAAACATTTGTTTGATTTGCAATATTGAGTGTTGCATATGTCACACTTAAAACACCAAGATTGGCACTTCTTTCATAATGTAGTAATTGTGTTGAAGTGATATCTCTAAAATCAACATAACTCGGCATAGCATCAATTCCATTAACAAGTAATGAATCGATACTAGTCAAGCTTTGATCAGCCGTTCTAATGATTCTAATATCATAATCACGATAAGTTGTCGGATCACTAGGATTATAAGAAGCCGAATAAATTCTAATACTACCATAATGATCCTCAACACCGTCAATGTATTCATTTGATGCATTGTACATTGAATCGTAGATGCCAAAGCTTCTTGGTATAGTTGCTTCAGTCATTTGCGTACTACCTTCATAGTAAATATCTGCATTCTCTGAAACGATATAAGAACCCAGTTCATTATTGACTTTAAATTTCAAATTTGATGGATCATAGATGACAACATCTTGAACTACATCTGTTCTGATATAGGTTACAAGTTCTTGACTTGGACCCACATATCGATATAATGTTGGATAGTTATCTAATGTGTATGTCTCATAAGCTCCATAACCTGGACTTTGTATTGTACCAGGATTTAGTCTAAAACCACTGGCGGTCCACCAAATGATAAATCTTGTATGTGGAACGTGATCATATAAGAATGGCATTGTCGAGCTCGCATCCATAGCTGTTTGATCATAGACTGGAACTGAGCGCGATGTTGAAGTGTATTCCACTGTGTCAGGAGAAGTTGGGTTATATAATCCTGTTGTATGATATGGCCCAATTTCAATGAAATCAGAACCCGATTTTTTATAATCTCCAACCCATGTATATGTTTGCTCTCCACTCGCTATAATGTCTGGCACCATGCGACCTAATCCTTCTGATACTTCAACAAAACTATAAACATCCATTAGTGTTGAAGTATTTCCAGAAAGAACTGCAGCATTGCTTGGAAGATAATATGTGATTAAGCCTCTTTCACCATCAATAATTGGTGCATTCAAGACCATACCATCTGTGACGTAATTCCCGTTTTCATCCACTTGTTTTAATTCCATATCATAGATTGAGGTTGCAAAATTTGCTTTAATCTGACGCATGCCAGTAAATAATTTATATGCGATGCTCATTGGATTTGATTCATCACCAAGCCAAGTTGAATCTGTTTCAATTTCATCTAATGTATGTGGATGCAATCCAGTTAAATCAAAATTATCTGGTAAAAAGATACCATTTTCAATACCCTTACTTGAAGATAATGCATAGATTCCAGGATATGAAAAACTTGTATCTGCTTCTAGTATTGATATAATCAAAGGATTTACTTTCTCAACTGGAACATATTCAATAAAATTTCTAATATATTGATCAGTTCCTGTATAGACAGGTCGAGAGCTTCTCAAAGCAAACCCTTCATAAAACATACCACTTTCAGTATCAGTTACATCATAATAACTGATCACTTTACCCATGTATTGCCCAATCCAGCCACCTGAGTAAAAATAAGTGAAAGGTTGTGCTGATTGATCATTAGGATTGGTTGTTGCCATATATTGAAGCATATTCAATATAGCATTATTTGCTTCTTCTAGATTTCCAAATCCATCAGCCCATGTGGTAGATAATGTTGGTGCTAATGCAAACATATTGATTTTTTCATCAAAATTGATGAGATATCCAAAGTAGATCCGATCGATTGGATAAGTCACATCACCAGCAAAAGCCCATGTTGTAGTCCCTGTATGGATTTTGCCAATGAATGCTGAAAACACATGATAAACTGTTGGTGTAGGAGACGAAGCCATCTGGGTAGTAAATACTTCTGTTGCTTCGTCATATGCAGTTATCTGTCTTACTTTTCCATAATTAATTGAATTTGAAATAAAGACTTGATTAACTTCTATTGTTCCAAACTTATTCAAATATAAGAAGCCAAAAACACCACTAGCAAGATACTTAGAATAAATATTACCGTAGTTAACATTATTAATTACACTTAACAAACCTATCGTTAAAATACCTGATGCTTTGGATCTGGTTTCATCGGTAATTGTATAAGCAGATTCATCTGTTGCATTATATGCATAAACATCACCATAATTAATGGTGAACAATATTTTAGCTAATTGATTTGTTGTCCCAGGAGTGATATTTGTCCCATCCAAATAGCGATCATTTCTTAAAGCAATACCTGATGCATGTGCATATCCTATATTTGTATGAGATACAGCTTTTATTTCTCCATAATTTGCTGAATCTCTTAATTGAGCATATTCAGAATCCATTAAATAGACAATACCAGAAGCTTCTACTTCAGTATTTGCTATGATAGCGTCGTTTCTAAGATCAATGTCACCTAAATTGATAGATGAAGTCAAGAGGGAAGAATTCATCATCAAGATGCCCGATGCTCTAACTGAGCCATCAAAGTTTCCTCTTACCTGTATATTCCCATCATTTAAAAAATGATCCATAGAACCTTCACTATATACAATATCAATACTTTCAGTAAGTAATTCTAATGCTTGATAAATATCAGTATTTGAATTACTGTATGCAATACCAGATACATAAACATCATAATCCACTGTCAAGAGTTCATCTTTATTGACTATGATATGACCTCCATTGTATCCATTTTTTGCCAATTGACCCTGACTCACTTGAGTGAATAGACCAACAATTGTTAAGTTCCCATCAACAACATTTGATGCTGTTTGATGATTGATATGAATGCTAATATTGCCTTCATTTCTTAAATGATTTAAGAAGAGATTGGAACCAATGACATTACCCGAAATCGTGATTTCATTTTGAGTAAGAACATTTCTTGTGTTTAATGTAATATTGCCTGTGTTATAAAGTTGGAATAAATCAAGTTGATTTGTACTTTTGACAATTAGTGTTCCAGCTAGTTGATCAATCAAATCCATATCTAATACGATATTGGCTTCGTTGAACAATCCTTCAATCGATCCTTGGACACGATCAGTAATAAGTACTCCTGATATATAGATATTCATCAACTCAAGTTCAGATTCACTTAATGAAGATCCACTTGGATATGTAAATGTGATATTTCCAGTATTCGTTAAGCTTGACAACTGTATTGCTACATCATCACTTTCTATGATACCGACTCCTGCAATGTTAAGTGCAAGTTCGTGATCAATGTTAGTTGATAACAAACCATCATTATAAACAAATGAAATTTGGTTTGTAACATGTGTTATTAAACCAAAAATACCTCCTAAATAGATTGTTTCATTACTTTGATTTTCTTGATTTGATATGATATGTCCTAGATTAATAACCCGTGACATATCAGTAACAGTACCATGCCCAAGAATGCCACCAACATAAGTTTGAGAATCAGTGGAGTTGATATAACTCATTCCTTGAATATCCATTAGATTGATAATCTGACTTAAAGATAGCATATCGGATGTTCCTACAATACCTCCAATTGATGCATCATTTGCAAGAGCACCATAGGGTTGAATACCTCCATCAAGTAAGCCGTTTGATGTGCTATGAGTAATAGAACCACTTCCCTTGCCAACAAATCCACCTAATGAAACCTGACTAATGGAATCAATTGATTGATCTAGAATCACATCACTTAAAATATGAACATTGTCAATACTTCCGTGATTCATTTGTCCTGCAAGTGTACCTATGAGGATTTCACTTCTTAAAATAGCATCATCAAGGTGATCAGTTGTAATAAGAGCATTCATAAAGTTAAGATTGCTTATCGTGCCAAATAATGAACTGAAAAGACCATAGCTCGCATAATTACCAACAAAAGTTGGTTGATTTACTTTCAAATTGATAATTGTATGATATCTAATATCTCCACCTTGTGAAATTTCTCTTTCGTACAAAACGGTTGATGGGTTATTAAATGTGGATGTCAAAGTTCCACTAAATCCTACACTTGCTGCAACATAACCTTGACTCGATATTTGGTTCATATCAATATCATTTACAAGTGTGTAAAGACCATTTCTAAAAGCACCTGAGACTAACAAGAGTTCATTGAAATAGATGAAATCAGTTGCATCATCAATCTCGAGTGTGGTGCTTGATATTGATAACCCTTGCAAAATGGGATATGTATTTTGAAGTGTTAATTGTGCTAATTCAGCATCATTGGATGCTAAGCTTTGATATTGATCATTATAGAACCAACCATCATCAAAGATGAGTGAATTTTGAAAAGCTATTGTATCAAGTCCAATGGAATTGCTCAAATTTGCATTCACATCAGCATAGAGACTTTGATCATAATATAGATGTAGTATCGTACCTTGATTTACAGATAGTACAGGACTTGTTGAATCATTTTCGATGACAGAAGTTGATCTGATATGTTTGCTTGAAACAAAGCTATTTGTAAACACTCCATAATTAATTGAAACAAGTCCAGAAATCTTAAATGTTCCTTCTGCATTGAATCCAGCAGCATCGTCTCTATCATCTATTAAATAAGTGTTATTAATTGTTCCATAATTTTCACCAACCAATGCGGATACATATGCCATGATTCCCCATTCGATAGGTTGGATAATGATTGGATTGACTAATCCGATATCATGAATAAATCCAGTAGAACTCACCTTAGAAAACATAGAGAAGAATCTCAATCCAGAGTATGAACTTTGATAGTATTCTTCAGAACTGATTGTATCAAAATAGAGATTGGTTATCTCAAATCCTTGGCCATCAAAAGAACCTGTAAAGGGCTCTAAAAAGCCAATTGGATGAAATCTTTGATTAATATTTTCTTGTACTATTTCATAATAATCAATATCATTGCCAAGAGCATAATTAAGACCTAAATAAATGGTTCTATCAGTTCCCATACTTAATTCGGATAGTTTAAATAAGTCATATGCAGATTCAATGATATATGTTTTATCATAGATAATTGCAGATGTTGATTCTATAATTTCACTGAAATACCGATAATTACTATCAAAGCTTATTTCATTTTGTGGCGTTAGATCAAGGTCAGTACCATACCATGAACTTGAGCTTTGATAATCAATAGCTTGAATGCTGTTATCATTCAAAGAAGCAACTGATATAAACAAAAAAAGTGTGAAAAAAAATACAAGAAATATCTTTTTTGCTATATTTTTTTTCATACTTCAATGCCTCCTTTTTAATCAAAAAAATCTGTATTCAAAGCCCAGAGTTCTGCAAACCTATTAGCTTGAACGATATCTATACTAAATCTTAAATACACATAACATGTTTCTGAGTAAATTTCATTTTCTTTAGTTGGATAACTATCACCACCATCAATTAAGTGGATGATTGTTTCTTCATTCTTATTGAGTACTTCTGTTATATAAGCATATCCGTTATTATCATATATGGGGGAATAATTGGGACCCACTTTAAGTAAAGAGAATGGATGAAATAAGCTTGATTGAGCTGTATGATAGACTGTTTGCACTAAAGGATCAACAGGTTCTTCTTCATTGAGTACTAAATAAGTTCTTGTAAGTTCCCATTCATCTAACAGTTTGATTCTTGCTCTTGCAGCAATATTAGGATTAATGACAATATCAACTTTCAATTTTCCAATATAATTAACAGCTTGTGTATTATATGCATCAACGATGACTTCTTGATTTTCTGCATCATAATACTCACTATTGATATCAATTTCAATTTCGCTAAATGAGATATGTGCTATGACTTCAAACTCACCAGTTTCAATAACAAATCCATAATTTTGGTTATTTTCAAAATAAGCATAAGCATATAAAGATGTGGAAATAGCAAAGAGCACTAAAATAATCACGGTCATTATTTTTTTCTTAAAGACGAAGGTTCTCATGAGATAACCTCACCTTTTGAATTCACTGATTGAATGGATAGAAAAAATTCAAAGGAGACATCAAGATAAGATACTTCAGGATCAAGAGCATCATAATCACCCCAAATAACAATTTGGAATTCAACAAAGTCGCCAGGTTCAAATACTTGTGAATAAATCTCATCAAGAACAAGTTGGTTATGAACAGCAATTGCATTTAATTGTTCTACTTTTGTAGCATATCCACTGATAATCAAATCAACTAAAAGGTTGTATTCAGAAACATAACTGGAAAGTTCTCCATTCATTCCTTCATAAATCAGTAAATAAATTAATCCCATCTGATTAAAATCAAGCGTAACTTGGTGCTTTGCTAATGGTGAACTGTCAGATGAGGTAAGTTTGATAAGCCATGAGGATGCCATGTCATTTAGCGCTCCAGAAGTATTTAATACAAAGTCATTTTGATAATCTATAAATGCTAGATCATCAATGACTAAAGATTCTATCACTGCACTAGAATTAACATCTAGATCTAATGATATTTCATGAGTTTCCACACCAACGAAACCTTTTTTTTGAACATAGGTCAACCATGCATACGTACTAGATATGATGATTGAAAATGTTAGGATGACTAAAACGGTGATAATACCTAGACGTCTCATATGCTTCTCCTTTATTTAATATGTTGATACACTCATGTAGATATGTTGAATTGTAAACCTTTGGTTTAAAAATATATTGCTATTGGTGTAAGGCACACCATAAGCATCTTGTCCATAAATGAATGGATCAAAATATAGATTAAAGTATATAACAATCATTGTATTGATATTCTCTTCATTTTGCATGGGAATATTAGATACTAATGGATATATGCCATCATTGTCATAAGTAAAATAATTAGAGTGATAGAAAATGCCTAAATCATCTTTGATATCAGCTGACTCTTCACCGTAATTAATATATGATATCTTATCAACTTGATAATAAAATGCTGTTTGTATCTTATTGATTTCTAAATCGTATCCTTCAGATATCAAATCTCCAAGCTCTAATTTAAGAGTTCCTATAGGATTATTGACACTAGTGACTCTAATTGCAAACGAATATCTTTCTCCTGGAGCACTAGATCCTTCAAGAAGGTTTGATGTATTTGGGTTAAGTACATTTTGATAACAAAGATCTTCAGTATCTGTTTGACAAATATTATCAATCAATGTGAGTTCATCACTTCCATCTCTAGATGTATTTTGATAAATGTAAAACCCATATTCAGCCTCAATTTCAGATATGCTCGTTATGAGGTTGGCATCGTTGGTATTTGTAATAGTAAACCATGCATAAGATACAAAAGTGGTCATAGTCAAAACGACAGCAAAGTACATGATTGATGAAATAATTAATTTTCTATATTTGCTTATGAGTTGTTTTCCCATGATTTCACCTTTAGAATTAAAATTGTTTGCTAATAGATGTTAGATAACTTTGACATTCAATAAATTCTGTCTTACCAAATAGTTTCGTAATAAGCTTAGATAATTCTGCTACTTCTTGTTGCATAAATGGCAAGTTCAAACCTTCAAATTTTCTTAAAATCTTTCGTGCAACCATATAGTCTAGAGCTTCAACTTCTGAACCACCACAAGCAACATAAACTGGAACGAACATTTTAATTTGTTTCATGATACGATTACCAAAGGTAACTTTAAAGTTATCAGTAATAAATAGATCAAGTTTTTCTAAGCGATCCATAGAATGCTTTGAAATACCATTCTCATGAATAGCAATTTTGAATAATTGATTGAGGTATTCATAAGTCATCGTGATATTTTCTGTATCAGGAGCATCGATAAAGCTTGATTTTGAGTTGATTTCAATTGGTGTAGCACGGTCATAGACTTTGTCAGTAATTAAGAAAGTGGAATCATCTTTATTAGCTGTACCGACAAACCAAACGTTTTGAGGTAATAATATTTTCCCATTCATTAGATGCTCAGGATCTCCTGGTTTGGTATCTGATACAACATCTACCAACCATTGATCAGCATCTGGCATCTCAAGTAATGATAATAATTCTGCAAAATAATACTCAACACGTGCAAGATTCATTTCATCTAAGACGATGATATTGATATCTTCTCTATATGTTGTCTCATAAATCGCTTTAAGAAAATCTGTTTCATTGAATTTCTTTGTAAACTCATTTAAGTAACCAATCATTTCAGCACGATCTCTCCAAGATGGTTGAACAGGTATGATGCTCGCATCATTACCAAAAAACTTACCCATTGCATAAGGTAGAGATGTTTTACCAGTTCCAGATATACCTTCTAAAATCATAGTCTTTGATGTAGCAAGTCCAGAAAAAAATGCCGAGATGATTTTTCTATCATAATATAAATTGAGTTTTGAAGCTGCAAAATCGATAAATCTAGTAACCATTGTTTGCAAATTAATCATGTGTTCTTCTTTCATGATTGTTATGACTTTTTCACGGTGATAAGTTTCATCAACACGATGTAATTTAACAAATCTAGAATTCAAGTTTAAATCTTTATCTTTATCATCAGGATTTTCATTTTCATCTGGGTTTGGACTGATACCAAGATTTGATACTTTCATAGCAAGAATCTTGTTTTTCTCTTCAATCAGTTCAATCGTTTTTTGATTTAATGCTGTGATTTCTTCAATTAGGTTTTCTTTTTCAATTTCTATTTTGCTGAATCGCACATATTTTCTGATCAACTTAAATAACTTATACGCTATTATGCCAAAGAAAACGGTGCTTGCTATGATTACAGCAAATGCCATAATCCAATCCAAGAGTGAGAATTCTGAAGTAACATCTAGGAATCCTTTTACAATTTGAGCGTAAGCATCAACAAATAACTGACCGATAGCCTGAAAAATACTTCTGAAAAAATTCAAAAGGATTTGAAATAGCTGATTCAGTAAATTTGTATAAAAACGCCCAAACTCTTCCATAAGATCTCCTACATTCTAAGTTTTACAATTTTTTCATAATCAATTTCTGTAATCCAATTAGACATTACCTGATGTCTGATTCTAGAAGTTTCACTTTCTAGGTTTTTCAATATTTTTTTATATGTCTTTTGAACTCTTGCTTCAGATTTAAGTTTGGTGTAGTTTAGTAAATTGTTATAAAGATGTACACTTTCGAATATCATCAAAACAAATACTGGAAATACAATCAACACAATGAAGCCTTCAGGTGACTGTAGATAATCTAAAAACGATCCCAAACCATTAATTGATGATTGATAAACAGCTAAGACATTTTTGGCTTGTATAGGTTGACTAGCACTAACTGATGATTCACTTTGAGTTATAAAATATAAAACATCATCTTGTGTTTCAATTTCAACAATTTTGTGTGCAACTAATTGATGTGTTTCTTCATCATAATATGTGACGATATCACCAATTTTTAGTTCAGTTACTACTTCTTCATCAATCATTTTTACTAATGCAATATCCTTCGATACAAATGAATTATTCTGGTTATTTAGTGTATATTCTTTTTCTACCGAATGAAATCCTGAGCCAAACAGATTGGCTATATCGCTTGTTTGTCTAACCTTAAGGTTAGCAATCGTAAACAAGAGAAGTAAGCAAATGACAGCATAAAAGAGTATTGTTGAAACGATACGGAAAGATTTCTTTAAAATAATCGTATATGTTGTCTCCATAGATACTCCTTAAGTTCAAGATTTTTAAACTATAAAATACCAACCACAAAGGGTGGAGTGCACCATCGCTGGTGCACTCTCTATGATCTTTATGAATGATATTTCTAGAAAATAGGTGTGAATTATACTGATGTTCCTTCAAATGTAAATGAAGTCGTAATCATTCTACCTAAAAGTGAGTTGTAAGCTTCAGCATCCCAACCTTCAAACCATATTCTAATTGAAATTTGTCCCCAATAAGTTGTGTCATATGTTGAATCTTCTGTCATATGAAGAACGAGTTGAGTATTCAAACTATTAATAACTGTTACTGTACCTGCAGTGACAACTGCATTTGTACCTGAAATTAAAGCACCAGTTTTTTGGAAATAGTAGTTATAAGAACCAGCATCACCTACACCAAGATTACTAAAGTCTACTGGGGTTACACCATCACCACCAAGAGCTGAGTTATATGCACCTGCATTATCACCATCAGGAAGTTCATAAACGACAACTGCATCAGATGCATGATTACCTAAGACTGATATACGCATTGCATTTGCAGGATTAACTGCAATCGAACCACCTGAGACAACTGGACTACCACCAATAACATCTGATGATCTTGTAAAAGACACATCTGAAGTCCATGAAGCTGTTGTACCTGTTAATGAGACATCTGTCCATTCAATGGCATTTGCATTATTTGATCTGAATAATAGATTTAATCTAAGAACAGATGCTGTACCATCATCGGTTACACCAAGTGTACCCAATGTACTGAAGTTAGAATGACCAGTTGTTGTTGTCACATGATTGAATACAAATCCACTTGGATATTGTGCTGCAATATATGCATCAATCATTTCTGTTGTAAGTGATGTTACCCATGTTGAACCATCTAGGGAAACTTCAATACCATTATCGGTTACAATGTCGGATTCAAAGGGTTGAACCTCTGAAACGTTTGTAATCGTGAACCACGCAAATGTTGTCGTACCGAATGCAAGCACTGATAAGACTACCGCTACTACTGATAAAACTAATTTTCTAGCAATACTACTCATGATTTAATCTCCTTTTTTTTATTCATATTTTTTTTATTCATATTGACTACTGCTTTTTGCAGCTTTAAATTTTAATTGAATTTTGATTCTATCATTTAGAATGGAATTGAATGCATCTGCATCCCATCCTTCTATCCAAATGTTAATGACGATTTTTCCGCGATACAATACTTTTCCATTACTGCTTGTCGCATCACTTGGTTGTAGGATTGCGATGAGTGACTCATCATCTATTGCCTGATATGGGTTGTTTGGATCAAATTCTGAAAGATGATATTTCACATTTTGCATTTGTGAAGGTGTTTCGATAGGTACTTGAGCACTAATCAAGAAATAACTGAATGCTCCATAACTCACACCATATCCTCTTTCTTCATTTTCTGAAGGATCATATAGGAAAGTTTTTAATTCTTCTGGGTCTCTTGTATCAAGTGGATTTCGTAAATCCTTAATTTCTCGAAATGAGATTCTGATCGCTTCACTTGCAAAATATAATCGCTCTTCATTTTTTTCAATCATATCACTGAGTGATGGACCATTAATGAAATTGAAATCTGATTTCCAAGTAACACCTCGCGATACAACATATGTTCCACTATAGGTTGTATCAAATGAAACAATATCGTTTACATTATCAACTAAATATATGCCATGTTCTGGTCTTTCTGTTTGTAACCATAGCTCAAATGATACATAATGACTATTTGCAACTACTTGTTCACCTTCATTAAGACCACCTCTTGAAAAGTTAATACCATCAACTGATGTAACATCTGTAAGTGCAACATCTCTGAGTAACTGTTCTAAAGCTGTAGATGGTAGGTCCCTTGTATATGTAATGCCATCGAGTGAGATCAAGAGTTCATTTCCTGATGTTGCTGTAAGTGACATACCGTCAAGCGAATTGACTGATGCCATGCTGATCCAAGCATAAGTGACTGTACCGAAGATCATAAAGACTAATACTAACGAGATAAGGGACAAATAAAACCGTTTAATTTTTGATATCATAAGCTATTAAGATGGTTCATCAATAACGAAGATCATCTGTAATTTCGCCATTCCGCCGATAATTGCATCTGTTGTATCTGGATCGTGTCCCTCTAACCAGACAACAACACTGTATTTTCTTATTTCATTGGGTTCAAAGTTTGTTATCTTCTTTCTGGTTACTATGGTGTCTGATAGAAAGTATTTCGTTTCTGGTAAAGTTGATGGGTAAATTGGGAAATTACCAAATTCATCTGCCTTATCAGGTTTTTGGAAAATCGTTTCAACACCATCTTCAATAACGAGAACTCGAATGGATTCATCTAAATTGTTTTGAACTTCAGTCAATTTAATACTATAAACAACATCAACTGTTTCATTTCCTTCATTTTTTATGTAGAATGTGTAGGCAATGTAGTCATATTCAGGGTCAGTGAAACTTCCATTTGATGAACTTACTTCTGATAACTTAATCCAAGAATAGGTGATGTCTCTAGCTTCTGATACAGGTTCAGTCATCAATTGTGGTTTTCCTGACTCAAATGTGATATCGTTTGATAACACAATGCCACGTTGATATGCACTATAGTCGACTGACATAACGAAGTTTCCTGAATCTTGCCCATAATAGCTGACTAAGGCAAACAATACCATGAGGAATCCTGATATGGAAAAGCTGAGTGATAATAGCTTTTTTTTCCTTAGCATCTTCTTAGGTGAAAGCAACTTTGTCATGTACATCAGCAGACACTTCCTTTCTTTATACGACAATTATAACGATAAGATTTTTCTAATCTATTACCGAATTATTAAGTTTTCATTAATTAAATAACGATTTGTCTAATATAAAAAAAAGATCCCTTAAGGGATGCTTCTTATTTGAAAAAACAATAAATTAATTAAAACAAAATTTTAAACGATTTTCATCAATTTTAGGATTTTCTTGTATATTTCTACACCTTTTTCTAATACAATCTCATCAAAATTAAAATAACAGCTATGTAAAGGATGAATCAATCCCTTTTTTTCGTTTCGTGTTCCAATCATTAAAAACAATCCTGGAACCTTTTTTTGATAAAAGGCAAAATCTTCAGCAAACATCATTGGTTTCAATAACTTGTATTCATCTTTTGCAAGTGTATTTTTAACAAGCTCAAACAATTGATGATCATTAACAACTGGAGGATAATAATCCATTATGTCATTTTCGACTTCGACATCGAAAGCTATCTTAATGCCATGATCTATTGAACGCATTCTTTTTTTCAGTAACTCATAAATATCACCTTTAAATGCTCTGATCGTACCTGATATCTTCACTTCATTGGGAATAATATTTCTTGCTTCACCACCATGAATGGTTCCTACTGTAATAACTGCTGATTCTAGTGGATCAAGATTTCTGCTGATAATTGTGTGGTACAAATTGATAAGTGATGCTGATGCTAAAATCGCATCATGTCCTAAATGAGGTTGAGCAGCATGTGCTGATTTCCCTTTGATAACCAAATTGAATTCACCATTTTGTGCGAGCATTGGACCATCAACGAGACCATATAAACCCTCATCAAGTCCAGGATAAAGATGAATTCCAAAGATGTGCGAAATATGATATTTTTCAAAGATGCCTTCATTGATAATGACCTTTGCTCCTCCAGGTCCTTCTTCAGCTGGTTGAAAAATGAAGACAATCGTTTTCTTGAGGTTTGTTAGTTTTGAAACATAATCTGCAAAGCCTAAGAGCATAGACATGTGTCCATCATGCCCGCATGCGTGCATTTTATGTGGATGCTTTGAAGCAAATACTGCGTTCGTTTTTTCATCTACAGGTAGCGCATCCATATCAGATCTAAATGCTATAGCTTCACTGGATTCACCTTTTTTATGTGCTATGATGCCAGTTTGAGCTACAACTTCTATACTATAACCCATGAGTTCAAGTTCTTTTTTGATATATTCATGAGTCAAAAATAGATCAAATGCAATTTCTGGAATCTGATGAAGATCTTGTCTATATTGTTTGAGCTTGGTGTTATTCATTTCAATCTTGTATACTCAAAACTATAATAGTAGATTGAGTATAGCTTCCTTTCTTTCTATTGTTATAATTAAATAAAGCACTGTGGATTTGTTTCATTTTTGTATAGCTTAGACTATTAAAGGAGA
>Ga0180007_10000395_pt1 | contig 75849 bp, 76 predicted proteins | sample MM_PC_MetaG_FD_121122 | JGI IMG/M metagenome (GOLD analysis project Ga0180007, IMG submission 121122) | Groundwater microbial communities from the Aspo Hard Rock Laboratory (HRL) deep subsurface site, Sweden - MM_PC_MetaG | ecosystem: Environmental > Aquatic > Deep subsurface > Groundwater... | reverse complement strand
TTGTAGTCCGCCAGGAGGGCGTCGATCAGGTCGACTGGAAGTGGCTTGCGTGCGGTCATGTCGTCTCCTTGTGGGGTCGATTATCGACAACTGACCGTTTACACAAAATATTTTACACCCCCGCCTGGTAAAATTTTAGGGCTGGCCGCAAAAGTGTGAGGAATATTTTTTCTCGAAAGATGAACGTCTTTGCGATAATGAAAGTACGTAACCGGCTTTGTTCTGGTAATGATGGTTCTCTTTTCAAAAGGATCGGTTTCCCACATGGCTTCAAGGAAGTCCCTATTCAAACAGTTCTCCCTTTCTCTTGGTCTCCTGAGCACGGTCATCATCCTTGCCGTTTCGACGCTGGTTTTCCTTTTTCTATCGTGGCGGGTGGGCAATCAGATGCAGGAGCGGGCCGAGAGCACCATCGTCTTTTTGGCTCAGGCCCTGGAGACGCCGTTCTGGGCCCTTGACCGGGAGAGCGCGTCCGCAGTGGCAAAGGCCACGAGCATGGATGTGAACGTTGGCCTTCTGGAGTTGCGGGACTCTCGGGGCGAAGAATGGTTTGGTTACAACACCGGCAATTCCCTTTACATCACCTGCGAGGCCGAGATCAGTCACGACGGGCAAGTTATCGGTTCTGTCCGTCTGGGTCTGGAAGATTCCGTTCGACAAAAGACATTGGCTGGCATCGGTCTTGCCGGTGGCGGCATTGCCCTGCTTATTATTCTTGCGCAGTATTGTCTGGCCACAAGACTCCTGCGTCATTATTTTCAGACGCCTTTTGCGACCCTGAACTCGCTGGTCGGAGCCTATGCGCGCGGAGACTACATTCAGGCCGACCCCGGCGTTAACTACACGGAGTTCGAGCCGCTGGTGAATGCCTTTCTGGGCATGGGCCAAACCATCAAACGGCAGGTAAACACCTTGGCCGAGAGCGAAGAAAGATACCGGGTGATTTTCAATAATTCCCCCGTAGGAATCTTTCGTTCCACCCTGGAAGGAGAGTTGCTGGAAGGCAATACCGCCCTGGGGGAGATGTTCGGCTACTCTTCCCGTGACGAGTTTTTGGCCGCCAGTGGGTTTCGAGTCGAACCTGTCTATGCGGATTCTTCGGCTCGCGAGGCATATTTGCAGCAGCTTTTGGGTGCTCCGGGAGCTCTGAGCAGTGAGATGGAGTTTGTGCGCAAGGACGGTACGCACTTCGAGGGGGTGCTGACCGCTTCGATTCAGCAGGACGCGGCTGGTCGTCCAGCTTTTCTGAACGGCGTGGTCGAGGATATCAGCGCCCGCAAACAGGCCGAGAAGCGTCTTCGGCAGTCGGAAGAGAAGTTTTCGCGTCTGTTCAGACTCTCGCCCGACGTCATCATTCTCTTGAACATGACCGATGGGCAGATCATCGACGTCAACGAGGCCTTCAGCCGCCTGACGGGCTTCACCTACCACGAGGCAGTGGGCAAGACCGCGCTGGAGCTTGGCCTGTACGCCAATCCGGCCATGCGCGAGTTTGTGCGGCGGCGCATGCAGACCACGGGGCAGATCGATAACGTCGATTTTTCCCTTGGCTGCAAGGACGGAAGAATCATCTCCTGTGTGCTTTCGAGCCAGTTGCTTACAGTTGGCGACCAGGTCTGCGTCATGGCCGTGCTGCGTGACGTGACGGAATTCAAGCGCATGCAGGAGCTCATGATCCAGAGTGAGAAGATGATCTCGGTCGGAGGCATCGCGGCGGGCGTGGCCCACGAGATCAATAACCCGCTTGGCATCATCATGGTCAGCAGTCAGAATCTCGTGCAGAGAACGAAGCCGGATTTTCCCAAGAATATCGAGGTGGCCGAAGATATCGGCCTTGATATGAACCTGTTCGACCGCTACATGCGCGTCAGAGGGCTTTATGACTTCGTCAAAAACATTCAGGAAGCCGCAGTGCGAGCTGCAGACATCATACGCCACATGCTTGATTTCAGCCGCCGCAGCGAATCAAGACGCACGCTTTGCGATCTGCGCACCGTCATCGATCGGGCTGCGCATTTGGCAGGCAATGATTTCGATCTCAAGCAAAACTATGATTTCAAGCAAATAGAGATTCTGTGGGAGTGTGTTGGAAATTTTCCCGCCGTCAGTTGCACGGAAACCGAAATCGAGCAGGTGTTCTTGAACCTGTTCCGAAATGCGGCCCAGGCCATGGCCTCGGCCCAGCCCCAGATCATGGAGCCGCGTATCGTGGTGCGCATGAAGGCCGAGGTGGATCGCGTGGTGCTGGAGGTGGAGGACAACGGGCCCGGCATGCCGCCCGAAGTGCAGCGCCGGGCCTTTGAGCCTTTTTTTACGACCAAGCCGCCGGGAGTGGGAACGGGCCTTGGCCTATCCGTGTCCTACTTCATCATTACCCGCAGCCACGATGGGCAGATGCGGCTGGAGTCGCGCCCGGGTCAGGGCACGCGCTTTATCATCGAACTCCCGGTCCTTGGGCCCGGCGGGCAAAAGGAGGACGAGTGCATTCACGACTCATGATCATCGACGACGAAGAGCATATCCGCAGCTCCCTGGCCTGTTTTCTGGAGGATTTTGAAAATTTTCACGTCCGTTCGGCGCATTCGGCGGAATTGGCCCTGCAGGAGTTGCGGCGAGAACAGGCGGATCTCTGCATTGTCGATATCCGCCTGCCGACCATGAACGGGCCGGAGTTCATTCGTGTTGCCCGGGAGCAGGGGTTGTGCCGTCACCATATCCTGCACACCGGCTCCACGGACTTTCGTCTTTATGTCGACATTGACACGCTGGGAATGTGCGATGACGACGTGTTCCAGAAACCCTGTGACAGCATGGCCATGCTGGAGCGGATTCGGAAGGTGCTGCGCGAAAGTTGAACGTGAACCCTCCTCTTTGTTTCTGCATTTTCTTCATTATTCCATATCAATGCGTCATGTTCCGCAGAACGTCCGGTAGCCCGTATCAAGCAATCCCGGTTCGCGGTAGGGCGCATGTTCAGGCCGGTCTTCAAAGGGGCTGGACAGGGCGGCCAGAAGCCGTTTCACGGGCACGAAGTCGTTTCTGAGGGTCGCCGCTTCCAGCGCCTCCTCCACGCGGTGATTGCGCGGTATGATCGCCGGGTTGTGCGTGCGCATGAGGGTTTGCGACTGCTCTAGAGTTTCATGCTGCCGCGCCAGCCGCGCTTTCCATTGCGTTTGCCAGTGCAGAAAGCCGAGGTCGCGGAAGAATGCCCCTGCGGGAGCTTCCCCGGTGAGGCTGCGCAGGGTCAGGGTATAGTCCGCGCCGTTGTCCTGCATGAGTTTTAGAAGACCCTGCGCCAGCGTCGCGTCCTCGTCTTCAGCCGTGAAGAGGCCAAGCTTGGCCCGCATGCCCTGGACCCAATGCCGCCTGAACAATGCCGGGAATTCTTCCAGGACCTCCTGTGCCATCTGCGTGGCCTTTTCCTCGTTTTCATGCAGCAGCGGGAGCAGGGTTTCGGCCAGGCGGGTCAGGTTCCATTGGGCGATGGAGGGCTGGTTGCCGTAGGCATAGCGGCCGTCGCGGTCGATGGAACTGAAAACCGTGGCCGGGTCGTATGCGTCCATGAAGGCGCACGGTCCATAGTCGATGCTTTCGCCGCACAGGGCCATGTTGTCGGTGTTCATGACCCCATGGATGAAGCCGACGTGCAGCCAGCTGGTCACCAGTCCGGCTTGACGCTCCATGACTGCGCGCAGCAGTTCAAGGAAGGGGTTTTCAGCCTTAGCAATATTCGGATAATGGCGCCGGATGGTGTATTCGGCCAGGATGCGTAGGTCGCCTGTCTTGCTGCGCGCCGCAAGGTATTCGAAGGTTCCCACGCGGATGTGGCTGCTGGCCACGCGGGTCAGGATTGCACCCGCCTGGGTCGTTTCGCGGTACACGGGTTCGCCGGTGGTCGCCACCGCGAGGCTGCGCGTGGTCGGGATGCCGAGGGCGTGCATGGCCTCGCTTATGATGTATTCGCGCAACATGGGGCCTAGGGCCGCACGCCCGTCGCCACGACGGGAAAAGGGGGTCTGGCCCGAGCCCTTGAGTTGGATGTCGAAACGATCGCCACCGGGTGTGATGTGTTCACCCAGGAGAATGGCGCGGCCGTCGCCGAGCATGGTGAAGTGCCCGAACTGATGTCCAGCGTAGGCCTGGGCGATAGGGTCCGTGCCTGCCGGGAGGCGGTTGCCGGAAAAAACGGCGGCCCCGTCCGGGCCATCGAGGCTGGCCGCATCAAGGCCCAGGGACGCTGCCAGTTCGGGATTAAAGAGTGCAACGCCGGGATTTTTCACCGCAATGGGCCTTTGGCGCACGAAAAGCGATTCGGGCAGGAGGGTGTAGGTATTGTCGAAATTCCAGCCTTGGCCGGTGAATGAATTTTGATCGTGAGGCAACATGGCGCTCCAGTGAAGTTGGATGCAAAAACGGGGGAAGCTTTTGAGAGTGATTACTGTTTTTAGACACGCATCGCAATGGCGGCATGGCGGCGCTATTTGGCATGAATTTGGGAGATGATGTTGCGGCAACGGCGCAGTCTCGGCGTGGTCGAAAGCTTGGATGATTGCGAAGCGGCCGTGGATGCTGGCCCGGTGGTCTAGGCAGGAGTGGCCGAGGAGCTGCCTGGGCCATGAAGAGGTGTCGTCTGTGTCCGGATTAGGGGGGCAGTCGTCCGCCTAGTCGAAGCAGAACTCCAAGGTGAATTTTCCGGCCTGGCAGGAGAATGGGATCGCGATGGCCTGGGCCGAGGTCCGGTATGAGATGGAGTGATTGTCTCCCATGATGACCGACGGGGTTGAGCCCTGCAGTTTGAGGCCGAGGTTCACCATGCCGACGCGTGCATGGCCGGAGATCATGTTCGTGATTTCTCCCATGGCGTCCTGCACATCCTGCACAACATCCTCAATGGCGTCACCGAGCATGTGCTTGACGATGTATACGGCCGTACTTTTATCGAAAGAGATGCAAAATGTTCCTTTTTTATCTCCGGTGATGCCGATCAACGCAGAGACACAACCGCAGGCGATTTTGTCTTTTTTCACATAGGGAGACCCGGCCACAACCTCAAGAGCCGCAGTGGCGGAGAGTACATGCTTGGTTGCGTTGATGAAAGGCTTGGCCAGATCGGGGCTCATTGATCACTCCTTGGGTGATGAAAAAAGACGTCACTGCAAAAAGTCGCGAAAGAGCCTGCGTGTCATTCCCGCGAAGGCGGGAATCCATTCTTTTCAAGTAGTTAAAAAGGCATGGATCCCCTTTTTCAAGGGGATGACGACTTTTTGCAGTGATATCAAAAAATAGAAAATACTGTTTTTCAGGCTGCAAAAGGTTCTATCTTAACGGGCAGCCCTTTTGCATCTCGTGTGAAGACCAGCATTTCAATATTCAAAATTAAAATCTTAATATTTGTTAATGTCAATAAATCTTTCTGTAAGACATTCAGATTGTAACATGGTTCCTGGTGATCCCGAGAACTGCGATGTCATACGGGAGGACGGTTTGTTGCAAAAATGCTCGTAGTTTTTGCAGGGCCTAGTTGATATGGTTTCGGCGAATTGCGCATATTTCATGGTTTTGACCTTGTGGAGAAGAGCATTTGGCGCCGGTCGCAAAATTCGAAAGTCCGCAAGCTGGAGTTTGTCAGGGATTACTGCGAAAAGTCGTGCGGTACTATGAAAAGCCATTCCCGTGAATGTGTGCCCCGCATGGGCAGAGGGCTTGTGACGGCGGGGGGATCATTTTTCTCTTTCATGAACTTCGGATAGCCTTTAAGCCCTCTCTTCAGAGGGTTACGACTTTTGCGTTGAATCGTATCGTTTGCTGAAGGTCATTAAGTATGAATCCGATTTGACTATTTCTTCCAAATCGCTGTAAGAAAACAATACGGTTCCCCAAGTTTGTCACCGTCAAACAGTTGCTCTCGCTGTTTGCCAGGGAGTCGCGGTGCTTGTGAGCAATAATTATGGAGGATTACAGCATGAATAGTCAAAAGTGGTTTTTCAGGACTCAGGTGTGTTGGCCGATTCTGGTCGCCTATCTCTTCCTCGCGCTCATTCCTACCAACGCCGATGCTTTCCTGGCGCAAAGCCGCCTGTCTTCGGGTGAGATCATTTCCGAGCGAAGCGCCGATATCGCTTCCATCCAGACCGCTCTGGAAAACAAGCTCGTGACCCAGCGACTGGCGGATTACGGATTGACCCCGGAAGAGGTCAACGCAAAACTCGGTTCGCTCTCCGATGAGCAGCTGCACCAACTTGCCAGCCTTTCCGGTGACGTGGGCGGCGGCTTCGTAGGGGTGGTCGTCGCGGTGCTGGTGGTCATTTTGCTGGTGGTCCTCATTCTGCACTTCAGTGGTAAGCGCATTGTCGTCAACTAGGCAGCTTTGCCTGCTGGGACTGATGGCGATGCTTGTGCTGGTGGGGTGCGCGCAGCACCCCGCTTTTCAGCCGGATCGGGAAATTACCGCTGGCACGGTGCGCCTGGATGTGCCCTTTATTCCCCAGGCCCAGGTCAACGACTGCGGTCCGTCAGCTCTGGCCGCCGTGCTGGCGTTCCATGGCCGCGAGGTGCCCCTGGATGAGGTGACGCAACGCGTCTTCACCCCGGTGCTGGAACGGACGCTACTTCCGGACATGGAGAACTACGCCAGGTCGCTGGGCTTCTCGACCCGCTCCGGTCGCGGCGATTTAACCCTGCTCCGGGACTGGATCAACGCAGGCAATCCCGTTATCCTTATGCTCAACATGGGCGGGAGGATGTTCAGTCAAGGCCATTACGTGGTGGTGTATGGACACGATCCGGATGGATTCCTGATGCATATCGGGACCAGAGCAGACATGTACCTGCCGGACCGCGCGCTGCTTGAGGGCTGGGAGTCGATGAACCGTCTTTATCTTGTCGTGGAGTGAACCGTGCGTTTTGCATTATGTCTTGTTGTCTTTTTGGCTTTTGCGCTGGGTGGTTGCGCCACGCCCAGGATCGTCGTGCTTTCCGATCCGCTGGACGCCCGCGAACACAACGATCTGGGGGCCTCCTACGAGACCTCCGGGGAATTGGATCTGGCCCTCAAAGCTTACGAAACGGCCGCAGGCAGCGACCGCTCCTGGGACCAGCCGCTTATCAATATGGGCAATGTACACGCGGCCCAGGGCGATTGGACGCAGGCGGCGACCAGTTACCGGCAGGCCCTGAAACGCAACCCCGAAAATCCTGAGGCCATGAATAATCTGGCCTACGCGCTCGTGAATCTGGATGAGCCGCGCGAGGCCCTGGAATGGTCCTCCAAGGCAGTGCAGGTCGAGCCCGGCAACCCGCTCTTCCGGGCGACCCTGGCCCAAGCCTTGGCCGGGACCGACGAGAGGGAGAAGGCGCAGGCACTCCTGGCCGAGACTCTGGAAACCCTCTCCGTCGATGATCCTCTGCGTGAGAAGATAGCCGCCCTGCGCGAACAGATCGCAAACTCCGCCCCCTGATGCCGCTTCATGGGCTTGCCTGCCTGCTCCGGGGTGCATCTTTGATGAGTATGCGAAAATGCCGCCTTCTATTTGGAGAAGGCGGCGTTTTTTCGTCTTTGTCATGCCTAAAGACTGGAAAGGCAGCTTGCCAAAACCGATGAGGTCATACGCGGGTACGAGCAGGTTGAGAAAAGGCAGAACAATAACGAGTGCGCCTAATACCTTGGGTGACTTTTCCATACGTCATGGCCCAGACCGTGACCGTCAGCACCACAAAGGCAACCATCATGGGGGCAGGGAGTGAAGAGACTCAAAAAAAAAATCAAGATTCTCGCTCCGACGCGAGTTTCTTAAGCCTCGTCTAGTTCAGGTCGATCACTTGGCTTTGGCCGGAGACGCTGACGTCCTTCTGCGACACGAATCCGTCGCCTACGATTTTCACGGAATATTCGCCGCAGGGCAGGGACGTGTTCGCAAGGTCATGGGGCGAGACGTTTTTCATGAGAACCAGCCTGCCGGACCTGCGGTTCCGCACGGTTACGCAGACGGGCCGCATGGAGGAGAAGAGGACGCTGGACACCTCGTCCGAGGTTTTCGTCTTGATGGGGAAGCATTGTGGCGGGCCGTTTTCCGGCATGTCTCCGGGCACGGAGGGATACGGCGCGGCCACCTGGGGCAGGGCCCTTGATTGGGCCTTTTGACGCTGGATTTCGGCCGGGTCCGCCCCAAGGACCTCAATCTGGATGATCTGCCACTGCCGGGAACGCTTCGTGGCCCTGAACCCGCCTTCGAATGTCTCGCCTTGACCGGAAAAAGCGGTTTTGCGGATGGTCACCCGATGTGTTTTGCCTGCATCGTTCTGGACATGAATGACCGCCTGGAAGGGTGTCCTGACCGGCCCGCCGCTGACTCTCCCGCTGACCCGCACATCCGTTCCCTTCTGCCATGCATGGACATTGGAAAACGCATGCCCTTTGACCCGCCAGATGCCCTCGGCAGCGGCGACGGAGCAGAGGAGCAGGAAAAGGAGGGTGAAGCCGGCATGTTTCATCGGTGTCGATCCCGGTGTTGATGTTGTGCGGAGGGCGGACCCTGAGACGTTTTTGTTCGGGCCAAAAGAAGGTAGCGTTTTTCCTTCTTCGTGCATATCCGGACAGACCGGATTTTCGTCATTTTTTGGGCGAGTAGATACTAAGCGACACGGTATGTTGTGTAAATAGTGTTACGAATGCGATCGTATCATCCTGCACTGTTGATGTGTCAATGTCATGGCGCAATACCATCCTGATTAAAATGCTCACTATTATCCGGAACGGTTCAGAACAATCACTACCCGGGAATATGCGGTTGGAGTTAAAAAAGTGAAGAAGCTGGGGCTTGTAAATGAGGGTATTCAAGGGTCATGGCTGCTTTGAGGATGATGATCGTTGCAGTGCGGAAATTTCGGAAAAGTGGTGCGCGACAAAGGGGAGCAATCCTCTCCGGATCCACTGAATTATTTCTTGACCACGGTGCGTGTAAGGGCGAAACTTATCCCTCTTTTTAACCGAATACGAGGTCTGCGCATCATGGCAAACACGAGAAAACGCCCCAAGGCCGACAAGAAGAATTTCATCATCCGCCGCATGTCCATCTACTTGCGCACGCTGGATCATCTTCAGAACAAGGGCGTGAAAGTCATCTCGTCTGCGGACTTCGAGAGGATTGACGGCGTGACCCAGAGTTTGGTCCGTCGGGATTTCGCCGAGTTTGGCTCCTTCGGGGTCAGGGGCCTCGGCTACCATGTGCCGGAGTTGCGCGAGCAGATTGCTCGGATTATCGGGGCGGACCGGCACTGGAAGGTCGCCCTGATCGGTGCCGGGGGCCTGGGCAGCGTGCTCATGCATTCGGCGTCCTTCAAGAAGCGAAACCTCAAGGTGGTCCAGATTTTCGACCACGCCAGCGCCAGTGTGGGCACGTCCATCGAGGGCATTCCTGTTCACGGGATTGCCAATCTCGAACACGAACTGGACGCAAGCCGCATCGATTTGGCCATCATCGCCGTCCCCCCGCCGGAAGTCCAGGGCGTCATCGACCGCCTTTCACAGATTGGTGTGCGCGGAGCCCTCTATTTCGCTTCCCGCTCGGTGCGGGTCCCGGAAAACATGGTGGTGATGAACATGGACATCACCGTGGAACTCGGGGTGCTGATGTACCAGCTACAGGAGCCCTGATCTCTTGGCTCTCCAGGCGGTTCGACGCATGCTGGCGAGGTGTCGTTTCCGCTCCCGGCCCATGCGTTGGGATGCCGCTATCGCGTCAACCATGATGGAGCACAATTGCGTGTGCATCGCCGATGAAAGTGTAAAGGGGGGCTGTATTTCGATACGACCGGGATGATTGCGACCGTGTTGGGAATGGTTGATTTTGAATGGCCGCAAAATTTCGGGGACGGGGTTTGCTTGCAAGCTCCACGAAGACCGGCAGTGCAAGCCATCAGAACATGCGGCCTGTTTTCTTTCGCTGCAACCGGCCCAGAACCAGACCGAGGAGCAGGCTGGCACCGACGACGCCCGCGCCGGTGAGGAACCATCGGAACTGCGTGTCACCGCTCAGGTTCTTGATCTTCATCTCCAGGGTTTCTGCCCGCTGCACCGTATCCGCCTGCAGCACGATGAGTTCATCATGCGCTTTCTTCAAGTCCACATAGGCTTTTGATCCCTGCTCCAGTTCGGCATACCGCTGCTGCAAGGAGGCCAGTTCCGTTTCAGCGCGGTTCAGGCGGTCCAGCAAGGCCTGGTTCTCTCCGGTTGTGGCGGAAGTCTTCTCAGACATCTCGGCCATCTTGGCGTTGAGGGTCTCATTCTCTTTGGCGAATCGCTCCACCTGGAGGGCGGCCGGAGCCGTCTTGGTCAGATATCGCGCCAGCACCCATCCTTCCAGGCCTTCGGCCCGCACAAGGGACCAGTCCTTGTCGGTCCTGAGTACTTCCACAGGAGTGCTGGACGGCAGCATCTTCAGGATCTTGTTACTATTGGTCGGTCCCGAGCGCAGCGTTATCTCGAAAACGTCAGTCACGTAGGCGGACTGCGCATGCGCCACGCCCACAGCAAGCAGCAGCACAATTATGACCAGCATCACACATCTTCTCATACTATCCCCTTTCAGATCATGGCCGGACAAAGCCATCTCTTTCATTCTCATAAAAGATTGTATTCGTGCCTATCCCTGCCAGATCAAGCATACCGAGTCAAAAGGCATGAGAGCGTTACATCAGCAGGATCGAGGTCTGGAGAAGTGCTTCAACACATAGAAAAATCAGGTTGTTACAGCCTTGAACAGCCCTTCTGACCAGCCAATGTATTTTTGTGTTTCAAGTTGTGCTCCTTCTGGATCAACTGCGCGGACCTGACAAACGTTTCGCCGGATTGCCCATCACCAGGAAATCTTTGAACTCCTGAGATGTAAACGAACGCTGAACCCCATCTTCCAATAATTTCAGGGTATGAGCTAGTACACCTCCAATTCAAGGAGGTCATCATGAAATCTCATATCGGTCAGAAGCGTGCGGCTTGGTGGTTCGCCCATGTGGCGCAGTGGCGGCAAAGCGACATGAGCAAGGCGGGGTATTGCAACAAGCATAGCCTTAATCTCAGTTCATTCCGGTACCGGCTGCGCAAGTCGAGCTATGCCCGAAACCAGTGGAGCCGGGTCGTGCGCTACGTGGATTGCGAATTGTTCACGCCTGACAACAACGAGGTGTCAAACGGCATCGAAAACTGACCCACCATCGGCTTCCGTGTCTGAGGGGGGATGTTTGGCCTGCAGGCGAAGAGAGGCAGGGAGCAGAAATCTTGAATCCAGTTCGAATATAAACCCGACGCACAATCGAAAAGACTTGACAGCAGTTCGGGTCAATTAATATTATTTTTTTAATGTCGACATTGTTACTATCGGTTGATGCTAAATTTCGTAGTCCTTTCCGAATAACATTTTGACTTGCCACGCAGTATGTCGACAGCGTCAGAAAACAGAAGCATGTCAGAACTGATTGAGTTTTTCAGTCGAAAACGTTTATTTTTGTAATAATTTTTTTTCCTGCTGTAAGCTATAAATCATGCGCAAAAATGTATATAACCAGTAATCAGGGTTGAAATCTATAACTCATTGATTATTTTTCATAATCTAAAAATCCATTATTATTTTATTAATAATCACAAATGTTTAATTTAATATTTTAAATACAAAGTGATAAGGCTTTTATGAGTAGCATAAAAACGTACAGCGCTCAGATAATAGAATATATTAAAGATTCTATTCTCAGGGGTGAACTTGGTCCTGGGGACAAAGTCAATGAAGCGCATCTTGCATCGCGTCTTTCCATCAGCAGGGCGCCGATTCGAGAAGCTTTGCAGATGCTTGTGCAGGAAGGCTTGATCGTCGCAATCCCTCAGCGAGGCAAGTTTATTACATCGTTAACAGCGAAAGAAATTCAGGACAGCTATTTTACAGGAGGCGTGCTCGAAGGGGCGGCAGTCGCATCCACAGTCGACCAGTTCACAGAGCGTGATTTCAGCAAATTACAAAACATTATAGACCAGATGAAACAAATGGCAGAAAATGGAGAGAACAGAGATAAACTCGCGCCGCTCGACAATTCGTTTCATGACATTCTGTTCTCCAAGACAGATAATAATTTGCTTGTAGAGCTATCACATCGATCCTGCCGAGGCATATCCAAATTTCTCTTTTTCAAACACTGGCGCAAACAATTCACCACAAAAGAAAATTCTGAACGACACCAGGCTGTCCTTGACGTTTTGCGCACAAAAAATCCTGTTGCTGTTGAAAATTGTATCCGTCGACACTACAAAGAGGCTGGCGAGCGCATGAAGCAATTTGGAAGCGATGTTTTAGTATGAATTGCAAATTTTGATATATATCTTATCTAGTTAAAAGAACATAAATTTATTTAGCATATAAAAAGAATCCATGCTTTCTAACATTGAGAAGAGAAAGCATGGATTCTTTTTTTTAAGGATTAGACGGCTTCTTCGATTGATTCAAGTTCAGCAAGCGGAGTCAGCGCCATCTCACGATCCAGTTCGCCGCTCATGGCCGCCACGACTACGCCGGCAGAGTTGTCGCCGAAGATGTTGGTGGTCGTTCTGAACATGTCGAGAATACGATCGATACCGGCCACGATGGCAATACCTTCCAGCGGCAGGCCAACGGATTCCAGAACCATGGTCAGCATGATCAGGCCACCACCAGGGATGGAGGCGGTGCCAATGGAGGCCAAAACGGCTGTCATGACGATGGTCGCTTGCTGGGAGTAGGTCAGATCGATTCCGAAGGCGTTAGCCACGAACATGGCTGCAACGGCCTGGTAGAGGGCCGTGCCGTCCATGTTGATGGTCAGGGCCATAGGCATGGTGAAGCCAAATATTTTTTTGGGAACGCCAAGTTGTTTTTGAGCGCGCATAGAGAATGGGAAAGCTGCCGCTGCACTGCAAGTGGAAAGGCCGATCATGGCCGGTTCCATGACCTTCTTTAAAAAAGCGAGAGGTGAGATTCGAGCGAAGAAGCTGATAGCAGCAGTGTAAGTGAACAGGATGTGAATCAAGCATGCGACCAGGGTCGCGCCGATCAGCTTGGCCATAGGCATCAGAATGTCAAGACCAAAGCGGCCGGTGGTCCAAGCGATCAGAGCAAAGACGCCGTAGGGGGCCAGGCTGATGACGATGTCGGAAACCTTGAACATGACTTCTGCAACGCCTTCAAAGAACTTCTTGACCGGTTCGCCAGCTTTCCCGGTCATGGATAGACCGGCACCGAACAAGATCGCAAAAACGATGATCTGAAGGACTTGGCCTTTGGCCATGGACTCAATCGGGTTGATGGGGAACATATTGACGATCATGTCCATGGGACCGACGGTTTCGGGGCGCTTGATTTCGGCAAGTTCTCCAAGAGAAAGCCCGATGCCAGGCTGGACAACATTTGCCACGATCAGGCCAATGATGACAGCGATCGTGGTGGTAACGATGAAATACACGATCGTCCTGGCGCCAAGTTTGCCCAGATTTCGGACATCGCCAGTGCTGACAACACCCATGACCAAGGTTGAGAAAATCAATGGTACGACGATAAGCCGCAGGCAGCGAATGAAAATATCACCAATGGGTTTCAAGTAGACGGCCTTTTCACCGAGTATGAGACCTGCGATGATACCGAGTACCATACCCACAATGATCTTTTGATAGAGCTTCATGTTTCCCCCAGGCTGAAAGGTTAAACTGAACTGATGAGCGGCCTACGTCTAATCGTGAAAATTGTTTTGGTATGCATACAGCGCCGGTGAACCCCCGGTGTGGAGAAAAAGAACGTTGGAGCCGTCGGCAAAATGTCCCTTGCGCACCAAGTCGATCAGGCCGGCCATGGCTTTGCCCGAGTAGACGGGGTCGAGCAGGATGGCCTCGGTGGAGGCCAGCAGCTTGACCGCCTCGACCATGGAGTCCGTGGGCAGGGAGTATCCGGGGCCGACGTAGCCGTCGAAGCATTCCACCGTTTCTTTCGCAATGGGCGTTGCCACGCCGACGCGCTCGGCAGTGGCTTCGACCAGCTTGTAAACCAGTGCTTCCTGGTCGGCCTTGGTGCGGCTGACGTTGATACCGGAAACGGGGATGCCCGCGTTATTGCCCTGCATTCCGACGACGATGCCCGCATGAGTTCCGGCGGAACCGCTGGGAACAACCATGTGATCGATCTTGAGGCCCATGTCGAAGAGCTGTTGCAAGGTCTCCTGGGCGCAGGCGACATAGCCGGTCGCGCCGATAGTGTTGGAGGCTCCACCGGGAATGATGTAAGGGGTCTTGCCCTTGGCTTTGAGTGCATCGGCCACCTTCTGCATCTCGGCCAGCATGTTCGAGCCGCCGGGCACCACGGTGATGCTCTTGACGCCCATCAGGTGGAACAGAAAATTGTTGCCGGAAGCTTCGGGGCTGTACGAGCCCTTGACGCGTTCTTCGAGCACCAGATGGCAATCCAGACCTTCCTTGACCGCCCAGGATAGAGTCAGTCGGCAGTGGTTGGACTGAACCGCGCCGCAGGTGATGACGGTGTCAGCGCCGTTGTCGAGGGCGTCCGCGATGCAGAAATCCAGTTTGCGTGTTTTATTGCCGCCGGCGCATCCGGGCAGGAGATCGTCACGCTTGAGGAAGATATTGACCTTGCCTCCAAGTGCCTTGGAAAACGCGGGAAGGGCTTCGATGGGTGTCGGGGACGTAACGTATCCACGACGAGAAAATTTTGCCAAATTCATAAAGGAACTCCCTGTGGTAAAAACTACTTTAAAGAAACGATTGCTTCCATTTCGATGTCCGCTCCAAGAGGCAGGGCCGCCACTTGCACTGCGCTACGAGCCGGAAACGGGGCGGAAAAATACGTTGCGTAGACCTCGTTCATCTCCTTGAAATCCTGCAAGTCGGTCAGAAAAACTGTTGTCTTGACGACGTCGTCCAACGTGCCACCGGCTTCTTCGACAATGGCGCGCAGGTTTTCAAAAACTTGGCGGGCGCGGTTTCCGATGGAGCCTTCAGGCATTTTTCCGGTCTCCGGATTGATGGGCAGCTGGCCCGATGCGAAAAGCAGGTTTCCGGTAATGATCGCCTGGGAATACGGCCCGATTGCTCCAGGTGCTTTTGTTGTCGAGACACTCTGTTTGTCAGCCATAAGCGAAACTCCTTGATCGTCATTGGGATAATGTCGAATGTCGACATTGATATAGAGTTTGTTCCTCATCATTGAGGCCTTAGCGGTGACATTTTTGTACACGTGATGCCAGATAATCAAGTCAGATTCTTTGTGTCAATTAAAATGTCGACATTTGAATGTTTTATTTGTTCGTCGAGTGGAACAATCCATGACCTTGCTCATAAGAAAGAGCGTATAATATTGTGTTTATTTTTAGTGTGTTATGATATGTGTGGTTCTGGTCGGCGTACTGTCGGCAGCCATTATTTCAGTTTTTGATCTTAGAGACTCATGGCCAGGGCGCTTCCATATCTGTCAGTATGTCATTGATCTACTTGGACAGACCACCGTATGGGCACGGTAACCGATGAGTGCCTGACGATGTCGACAATCTTCCATTATAGTTGTCAAAGCTTTTGACGCGGCGATTGTGATGGATGAAGGATGATGCTATTTTTTCGCAATATTAATCAGAAAATAACGATTATTTTTGTCGGAATTAAGCGCAAATTTCATTATTTGTGACCATTCGACATTTTTTTTCGACATTTTCAAATTTTATGTTGACAACAGTCGTGCTCGGTGTACCAGTTTCATCAAAAGCCTTGGGAAAAAAATAACAAGCTTGTTTTGTCTTTATTGCAGGTGGTTATCAGTTGTTCCGTAACCCAAACCAGATCAATTGAGGAATGTGACTATGCTGACGATACCAGAACAGGTCGTTGCTAGTTCAGCAGACGACAGCAAATCTATCCGAGGAAAGGCGGCGACGCCGAAGAAACTTTTATTTACGGTCAGTGACGACCCCAACATGTTCAACGGACTGCGGTTCCTGTGTAGGTTTTTTGAGAACAAGAGCCGTTTCGACCTTACCCTCCTGTGCATGGCCTCTCCGGAGAGTACTTATTGCCGCTGGCGCGCGGGAAAAACCGAGCCGGTACCGGCAACTGAGCACCTGGGCATGGACAGCAATTGGCATCTTGCTCGGGAAGAGGCCATGCGCATGCTCCATTGGGACGGGTTTTCTCCAGAATGCATTCAGGTCAAGAGCGCCTCAAGCATGATTTGTCGCATCGAGGACATCGAGGAAGAGATTGGCAACGAGACCCACGACGCCGTGGTCATGGGCCGCCGCGGCCTGGACCGTCTCAAGGACTTCACCTCGAAGAGCCTCTCCCGCAGGCTCTTCGAGCGGCACCCCGAGATTCCCATGATCCTCTGCCGCAAGCCGGACTTGAACCGCAAGAATGTCCTGTTGTGCGTGGACGGCTCGGAGTCTTCCAACAACATGGCTCGCTTCGTGGCGTCCATGCTGGAAGGGGAGTCGCATTTAGTCACCCTGTGCAACATTATCAGGGACACCGCTGACGAGCGCGACAAGGCCACGGCCATCTTCAACCGCTGCGAGGAGATCATGTGCAAGGAGGGGTTTGACTCCGGGCGTCTGCGTTACATGATCTACCCCTCAGACTATGTGCCGCGGGCCATCCTCGACAACGCCAACTGGGGCAAGTTCGCCGTGGTCGCTGTGGGCACAACGGCTAATACCCGCAAGAACCTGCTCTTCGGTTCAGTCAGCAGCTTCCTCTTCAATGAGTTGACCGATTCGGTGCTTTGGGTTCATCCTTAAGTTTTAAGGCGTAGCATAGGATTTGAGGCCGGCTTTTCCTCGGAAGCGCCGGCCTTTTCGCGTCGTGGCGGGAATGTGTTCTGAAATTTAAAAAGCAGGCCCCAAGCCTGCAGAGCGACGGTTATCAGCAGACCACGGGCAACTCATCAGCCAAGAAGGATACGATCATGACCCTTGCCGACCGTTGTTCCGCAGAGGAAAACTGGGAGGCCGCCAGGAAAGTTGATGGTTCATCAGCGTCATTCCGAGACACGGCTCGCCTGCCGGGAATGCATTTTTTCCGGAAAAATCAGACAAAAAAACTACATCCGGTTGCGAAAAATCCGTTAAAAAGTCTCGCATGCCTTGGCCGGGGAGGGTGCTGGGCGTGGTGGCGGGGGGAGGATTTGTGGCACGGGGCTTGAAGAACCCATGGAGGATACATGCAAAGGAGGAAAATTATGACGCGCTCCGAAATGAAGGTGCCGCTGGGCATCGCCCTGATCATGGTCTTTTTGTGCTGCTCCATTGGCGTTTATGCCCACAATGAAACGGCGGTGGAAGATATCATCATCGTGGCCAGAAATTACGTCACAGTTGAGTTGTCGGATACCGGCGTTGTCATGGGCAGCAAGAAGGGGCGCTTCGAACCGGCCGAATTCAAGGGGGTTGAAGGCACAACCGTGCTGCTGTTCATGTACAACAGGATCTCAAGGGACAAATGCGTGCACCTGGTTTCAAGCCTGTACGAAATGGATCCGGCAGATACAGGACTGCGGGTGGATCATGTTCTGAGCTTCCTGAAGGACAACAAGCTGCTCCTCACAAGCAAATACCCCAACCCGTCGCAGAATTTCGGGATGAACAAATTCAGAATCGAGGAAGAGTGATTCCAACAGGGTCTGAGGGGAGTTGTCTGCGATTTTTTTTCGGGGGACATCAGAGAGCCCGCGCTTGCCTGATTTTGAAAATGGCTGGATTGCGAGGCGGGAGTCCGTTTTTTTCAGACATTCTGCTTGGCAAACCGCGTCCCATGACAAACGAGGTCACGCATGCGAGTCTGGTTGCCCGACTGTGTTTATAAATCCTTTCCTCTTTTTGTCGGCACCGTGGGCCTGGCCGGATGTCTCGTCGGCAGCTCCGCCAGCCTAACGCTGGGGGGCGTGCTCATGCTGTACAGTGGTGGAGTGTATTACCTGCGCAAAGGATAGGCCGCGGCGTCCGACTGTTCCTCTTCACTCTTCTGCGGAGCACGAGTTTTCACCAACAGCCTTTTGCTGATTCGGATTTCCCCTTTTCAAAATAAGAACGGCCATTCGTATTTTGAGCCAATGGCCGTTCTTTTACCTGATGCGGGACTGCGCAGGCAGGAGGTAGTCTGATCGGACAGGACCGGCTGGTTTCTGATCAGGCGGAGAGGCGTGTCAGAGCGGCCACCTTCAACTGAATTCAGCTGCATGGCCGCTCGCAGCCCACAGTTCATCATTCAAAAATCGTCCTTGTGCTGAAAGCGTCCCCTGATGCGAGGGCGGTTTCAGGAAGGGTTCGCGGTTTTCCATTTGACCAGGGCGGCAAAGAGCGCCCCCGTGTCCACGGGCTTGCCCAGGTGGTCGTTCATGCCCGCTTCAAGGCACCGCTGCCTGTCACCGGCCATGACGTTGGTGGTCAGGGCGATGATGGGCAGGGCGCGAAAACGCTTGTCACGCCGGATGGTCCGCGTGGCCTCGTAGCCATCCATCTCCGGCATGTGCACGTCCATGAGCACGACATCCGGTTCAGGGAGGCTTGTATCCATCATGCGCAGCACGGCCTCGATGCCGTTACCCGCGACCTCCACCAGCACCCCGGCCTGAGACAGGATCAAACTTATGAGCTCCTGGTTGGTCCGGTTGTCTTCGGCCAGCAGGACGCGCAGGCCCCGCGCCCGCTCACGGTTGCGCTGCTCCTCGACCGCGATGCCGCCGATCTCGCGAGCAGGGGAGGTGTCATGATGGATGACCCGCCGCACCATGTCCCTCACTGACGCGGCCGTGAACGGTTTGGCCAGAATGGCCTCGACTCCGAGCCGTGCCGGGTCGATGCTCTCCACTTCGGGCCGGGCCGGGCTGGTCATAAGCGCCACCGGCACCTCGGCCACCTGCTCCGACGAGCGTAGGAGCGTGACGGCCTCGGGTCCGGTCATATCAGGCAGGTCCCAATCAAGCAGGATCAGATCAAAATCTTCCGCAGACGCCAGTTGCAGAGCCTGCGCCGCCGACCCGGCAAACGTGCTCTTCAGGCCCAGACACACCGCGACCTCTTCCATGGCCTCCCGGCTGGCGGGGTTGTCCTCCGCGACCAGCACCTTCAGGACTCCCTGGTCCACGGCTATTGCCAGCTCCGTGGCCAAGTCTTCCGGCTTGAAGACGGCCGTGAACTCGAAGGTCGAGCCCTGCCCGAGCTGGCTTCGCACCTTGATCTCCCCGCCCATGAGATGCACCAGCCTGCGGCTGATGTTCAGGCCGAGGCCCGTGCCGCCGTATAAGCGGGCCGTGGACGTGTCGGCCTGCACGTAGGATTCGAACAGGCGGGGCAAGACCGCCGCGTCAATGCCGATGCCCGTGTCGCTCACCTGGAATCGCAGGGTGACCGCGTCTTCCGACGACGGCCCTTCTTCGGCGCGGAGCACGGCCAGGCGAACGGTGCCGTTCTTGGTGAATTTGATGGCGTTGCCGCCCAGGTTGACCAGAATCTGCTTGAGGCGCAGCGAGTCTCCGAGCAGGCGGCGGGGAAGCCCCGGCTGCACCGAAACCACCAGCTCATTGCCGTTCTCGAAGGCCCGTGGGACCAGGATGTCGGCCGAATCGCGCAGCACGGCCTCCACCTCGAAGGGATTGGCTTCCAATTCCACCTTGCCGGCCTCTATCTTCGCCAGATCCAGGATGTCGTTGATGATGCCCATGAGATGCTGCGATGAGGTGCGGATTTTGAGCAGATATTGGCGAAGCTGACCCTCGGGCCCCATTTGCAGGGACAGGTTCAGAAAGCCCAGAATGGCGGTCATAGGAGTGCGGATCTCGTGGCTCATGCTGGCCAGGAACGTGCTCTTGGCCTGGGCCATGGCCTCGGCCGCCTGGCGCTGCACGGCCATGGTCTGGACCGTATAGGCCAGCAGAACGGACATGGCGATTCCCTCGCACACGAATGACGCCCAGAGGATCGACGGGTGCGCGAAGGCAAAGGCTCCGCGAACGGCGCTGTTGTAGACGGCAATGGATATGAACGCCGACAGCCAGGCGAACAGAAAGATGCTTGAGGCCACCCGGTAACGCTTCAGATTGACGACGCAGGCCCACGCCCCGACCAGCGACACGGGCACGGCCATGTTCATGGAGAATCTCCCTTGCAGTTCCTGCGGCAGGAAATAGGCGCCGACCGCCGCAGCAAAGACCAGGCCGATGCAGAAGAGCAGGATGGCATCGACCAGCTTGTTGTGCCGCCTGAGCTCCAGAAAGGCCCTGATCACGCAGGCGAGAAAACCCTGGGCCGCCAGGCCGGCCATCATGATGGCCGCCGGCAACTCCCTGAAGGTGAAGAGGTGCTGATAGCTGGTCAGGGCCACGAAAATGACGAAAGAAAGGTTGCCCAGGACCAGCCACTTGAACTTGCCGTTTCCCGTGTACAGATAGATGGCCAGATGGACGAGCACCATGGTGCAGAAAAGGCCCAGTAGCAGGCCCGTGCCGAGCACCTTGACATCGTTGATCCAGATGGCGCGATCGATGGTGGTGATATGCGGGCTCAGGACCAGCGCCCGGATGCCGGTGACACGGAGATAGCAGGTGGTCGGGGCCGTCAGGCCGGTGGGCAGGCGGAAGTGCCGCCGTTCCTGATCCCCCGAAACCGAGAGAAGATGGCCCGAACTGTAGGTCCGCCAGCCGTCGGGAGCGTCCGGGTCGGGCACGAAAAGCTCGATGGTGGCGTACAAGTTCCACCCCGGATCAAAAATCCAATATCGAGGCGAAGCGCTCCCGGCAGAAGGCGCGGACTGCTCCTGTATGGTGAACCGGAACCACAGGGCCGAATGTCTGAAGCCGAAATTGAAGTGTCCGCCTTGCGGCGTCCCGAATTGCGGACTCATCTCTGCGGAAGTCACCTGTTCGATGGTCAGCGTCTTCTCCGTGTCTTCCAGATACTCCATGTAGGGGCGCAGGTCGTATTGATCGCTTTCCTCGCTCAGCAGGCACACTCCTCCGGCAAGGGCGGCAGGGATCCAGAAATGGAAGAACAGCATGCCCGCAAGCAAGGCGAAAACTGCCCGGCACGGAATACAGGCCGCACATGCATGGCTCAGGCGGTTACTCATGGCGTTGCCCATTCTGCTCCCCCTGGGCCTTGCGCCCCCATTTAACCAGGATCCTGAAAAGTTCATCGGTGTCCACCGGTTTGGTCAGGTGGTCATTCATGCCTGCGTCGAGACACCGCGCCCTGTCCTCGGCCGTGATGTCGGCGGTCATGGCGATGATGGGCAGAGCGCTGAAACGCTCGTCGCGCCGGATAGTCCGCGTGGCCTCGAACCCACCCATCACCGGCATGTGCACGTCCATGAGCACCACATCCAGGGGTGCTCCTCCATCCGTCACCCGGCGCACGGCTTCGGCACCGTTGTCCACAACTTCCATCTCCACCCCGGCCTCTTCCAGGATCACGCCCAGCAGTTCCTGGTTGAACAGGTTGTCCTCCGCCAGCAAGACACGCAAGCCACGCGCCTGGTCCAGATTGCAAGGCGCGTCGGCAAGGGTGTCCGGGCCTGCCAAGGCTGCGGGTTTGTCACTGGAGGCGATCTGCCGGAGCAGACCCTCCACCGCCGAGGCTGTGAACGGCTTGGCCAACACACCTTGAACTCCTGAGCCATTCAGGCGCAGATTTTCCATTTCGGGTCGCGCCGGGCTGGTCATGAGCGCCACTGGCACCCGGGCCGTGCGCTCGGAAGAGCGCAGAAGCGTGACCGCCTCGGGCCCAATCATGTCCGGCAGGTTCCAGTCGACCAGGATCAGGTCGAAATTTTCCGCATCCCCCAGCTGAGAAGCCTCTGCCGCCGTCCCTGCGAACTTGTGCCGCAGGCCGAGATAGGTCGTGATCTCTTCCATGGCCGCCCGACTGGCCGGATTGTCCTCGACCACCAGTACGTTCAGGGAACCATGGTCTGCGGCGTTTGCTTCGCTTCGGACCGCGTCTTCCGGATCCGGACTGAACACGACCGTGAATTCGAAGATCGCCCCCTCTCCTGGCCGACTCCGTACCGTGATGTCCCCGCCCATGATCTGCACCAGCCTGCGGCTGATGCTCAGGCCAAGGCCGGTGCCGCCGTACACGCGGGCCGTCGACGTGTCGGCCTGCTCAAAGGAGGTGAACAGGCGCTGCAACACCGCAGGGTCAATGCCGATGCCCGTGTCGCTTACTTCAAAGCGCAGGGTGACCGCGTCTTGAACCGATGTCGCATCCGCAACCGTCTGCACTGCCAGACGAACCGTGCCGCCGTGGGTGAACTTCACGGCATTGCTGCCCAGGTTGAGCAGGACCTGCTTGAGCCGCAGAGAATCGCCCGTCACGCGGCGGGGAAGTCCCGGCTGCACCGAGACCACCAGTTCGTTACCGTTTTCGAAGGCCCGCGAAACCAGAAGGTCGGCGGTATCCTGCAGCAGTGTCTCCACTTCGAAAGGTTTTGTCTCCAGTTCCACCTTGCCGGCTTCGATTTTCGCCAAGTCCAAAATGTCGTTGATGATTCCCATCAAGTGATTGGCCGCGGCGTTGATTTTCAGCAGATATTGCCGCAGCTGCCCCTGCGCCCCCAAGTGCAGGGACAGGTTCAGAAAACCCAGAACTGCGGTCATGGGGGTGCGGATCTCGTGGCTCATGCTGGCCAAAAATGAGGACCTTGTCTGGGCCATAGCCTCGGCGGCCTGACGCTGCGCCGACAGGGTTTCGATGTTGTAGGCCAGCAGGGCGGACATGCTGAAAGCCTCTACCACGAAGGAAACCCACATAAAAAAGGGGTGCACAAAGGGTAGGCCGCCTTTCAGAGCCCAGTTGTAAGTGAAACCGGCGATAACCGCTCCAATCCATGCGACCATGAAAATCAATGCGGGTGTCCTGTCACGCTTCAGACTGTCGAAGCAGGCCAAGAAAACAACCAGGGTCAGAGGCATGACCGCGTATATGGACAGTTTCGGGTGCATCTGCTCGGGCAGGACAAACGCGGATGCGGCGATGCCCAGAACCACCCATACACTGATCAGAAGGATAGTGTTGAGCGTTCTGTTGTGTTTGCGGATTTCAAAAAATGTCCTGACAGTCGTGGCAACAATGGCCTGGCCCACCAGACCGACCATCATTATGATCGTTGGAAGATTTTTGACAACAATGAGATGCTGATAGCTGGTGGTGGCGACGAAGCTGACGAAGGTCAGATTGCTGAGCACGAACCACTTGTATTTGCTGTTGCCGGTATACAGGTAGATGGCCAGATTGCCGAGCATCAAGGTTGCGAAGAAGCCGAGCAGGAGGGCTGTGCCCATGGTTTTGAAGCCGTTGACCCGCAGGGTGCTGTCGAGGGAAGCGAGATGAGGGGCCACCATGATCGGCCGGATTCCGGTGATCCGAAGGTAGCAGGTGGTGGGCTCGCCAAGTCCCACAGGAAGCTTGAAGAACCGCTTGTCCGGGGCTCCCGGAACGGAAGGCAGACGACCGGCGGAGTAGGTCCGCCACCCGCCCGCCGCATCCGGATCCGGCACATAGAGATCGATGGTGTCGTAGAACTGCCAGCCTGGATCAAAAATCCACAGAGACGGCAACCTGCCCTCCGCGGAATTCGATGGATGATCGACGATGGTGAACCGGAACCACAAGGCGGAAGAGGTAAGGCCAAAATTGAAATGCCCTTTGGGAGGCAGGCCGAAACGGTCAGCCAAGGCAGGCGCCGCCGACTGATCAATGCTCAACGAACGGTCCGCGTCCTCCAAAAACTCCATGAAGGGGCGCAGATCGTATTCTTCCATTTCCGCACGCAGGACACACGCCTCGGCTGCCCAAACCGGAGTCGGGGCGATGAGACACGAAGGAAGCAAAACCAGCAAGGCCAATACGGCAACCGTCATGGGGAAACAGTGTCGCCTCAAGCTGATTCCGCTGGGAATAACGAAGTAATCCGAACTCAGAGTATTCACCAAGACCTGCCTTTTCCGGTGGAAAACCGAAATTCACGTCTGTTGACCGCTACGTCTTTGCATGCCGGATAAACCGCATGGAAATATGTGCAAAAATTTTATGGCTGCATGAAGACACTCATGCATTCTGGTCTGGCTTGATGGTGTCCAGACTTTTCTGTATTTTATCTGTGCATCAAGCCATTTTTACGGACCCTGATTGATGAATGCTTTTTAACGTGCATTCTTCACGAATTTGATTTTTCAAGATCGGCAACAGCAATTTTAAGTTGGTCATAGGCGTCATAAAAGGACGGCAATTCTTTTTTGATCGATTCAAAATCTCCGCTTCGCGCAAAACTTTCAAGAACTGTGGATTTCTTATACAGATTTTTTGCGGATAAATTTCCAGCTCCTCCCTTGATTGAATGGAAGAAAATAAAAATCTCCTCAGAATTGCCTGAATTTACGAGCTGCGCTGTTTTTTCTTTAATATCGGAGTTTATTTCAATAAATCGTTTCAGCAATTTAAAAAATATTGCATGGTTGCCGTTGAGTCTTCGCAAAGCTTCTTTAACATCTAGGGTTTGTGTTTCAATCGTCATTCGATCCTCCATGGAGCAGGCATCATGTATTGCATTTATTTATGATCACTATTTTAAAATCTATCAAAAAAATCTTAAAAAAATTGCATAAAATATGATTACATATTAAGATGTGGAACTCTATGCATATATGTATTTATAATTATAAATTGAATGTATTATGCGTATATTATTTGTAACAAATAAAGAAAAGAATAGCAATTATTCAAGCTTAAATCGGTAAGAAATATTTTTTGAATCTTCTGTTCTTTAGTCTTGAGATCATGGGAGATAAGGCACAATTGCTGACAACGAACCGACCGGCGCCATTCGGGGCTGGAGCGGAGAACGCCGGTCGGTTATAAGAGACCGACCGGATTCCAGAAATCAACGCTACTCCTGTGTCGCGGGAGCGATCAAATCAATTCATCCGAAACGTCTTTCGGACGGCATCCATCATCATTTTCTTGTCACGGACCGCAGCACTTCCAGTTGCTGGGGAAGGAGCTTGCGCACATCATAGCGTTCCAGCACGGTCTGTCTGGCCTGTTTGCGAACCCCTTCCAGCTGGCTGCGATTCTCCAGGGCGTCCATTATGCGTTCGGCGATGGCGGCGGGCGAACGCATATCCGTGAAGAGGGCGTTGTGCCCATCGCTGGCCACTTCGCGCACTGGTTCGGTGTCGGAGGCCACCACCAGACAGCCGCAGGACAGCGCCTCCAGGAACGACCAGGAGAGGACAAAGGGGCGTGTCAGGTAGACGTGCGTCGTGGAGGCCCGCAGCAGTGTGCGGTAATGCTTGTAAGGCAGGGATCCTACGAAATGGATGCGCTCCGGATCGGGTTGCAGTCGCTCGACGAGGACCTCCTTCCAGGTTTTGCCTGGTTCGGGAGGAGAACCATAATGGCAACCGTCATTGCCCCCAATGACGACATGGCATTCGGGCCGCTTCTTGACCACTTCCACGGCAGCCTCAAGAAACTGGGGAAACCCTCGGTAAGGCTCCATCCCTCGCGTGGCATAGGTCACGATCTCCGTGGCGCCGGAAAGATCAAGACCGGGCAGAACCATCCGGGCCTCTGGGTCGGGAGAAAAATAATCCGTATCCACTCCGTCGTGGATCACGGAAATCTTTGATCGAAACTCCGGAGGAAATTGTTCCAATTGCCAGCGCGTCGGACAAATTCCATGAGCACAACTGGCCAGATCCATAAGAATGGGGATGTTGTTGCATCGCACTTCCATCCGCGAACTAAGCGATAACGGGCTGCCGGAAAAGCGCATGTCCGCGCTCTGGGCATCGTAAAACCATTCAAAGTAGCCGACAAAGGCCGCCTCGGGAAAGACATCGCGCAGATACATGGTCGGTCCCCAGCCTGAGTGCCCGCAGATGATATCCGGCACAAAACCTTGTCGCCGTAATTCGACCGCCAGCTGCAAGGCCCCGGAGGCCTTGCTGGAGGCGGCCCAAAATTTTGCGTTTATCCCATGCCCTTCAGGAAACACCGTGGCGTCGGGAACGAACACGGCCTTGCGCACCCCAGGTATGTCCCACCCCGGGTTTTCGTTCATGGTGGCGAAGACGACCTCGTTCCGGGAATCGCGTCCCAAAAAACTGGCCAGACTGCGGAACTGGGCCGGAAAATTCATGTGTACAAAAAGGATGCGCATGTTTCTCCCACATCTTGAGATGTTTTGTTGTTCCCTTTCGACGGCAGTCACTGCGGTTTGGATACCGTCAACCGACAAGGGGTGGCCACCGGCGACAGACGATTCGGCTTTTTCAAGCGCTCAGTACAAGCGGGCGAACAACGTATTTTATCCAGACAAAAATGCTTATAGTAGCCCACCTCTTCATAAGTAATCTTTGTAGCATACCACAGGGAATAATTCAGCTAAAAATCGAATAAATACGAAAAAATGGGTGGAATGCAGTATTTTATGCGACAATCATATACATAATAATATCCTGAATTATTTCGTTATGAGTAGAGTAACGATCCTGTTTTCTGTCTTGTCGCGTATAATTATTTCATATTATTAGTAAAAATGCGGCAGTGCTTCTCCCGGCCGTGATGCCGATCCGTGTCGTGCTATCACGTTTTAACACTCGACTGTTCCGGGGCGGTTCCCTAGCAGTTGAGGAATAAAAGCTTGCGCATGCGGAATCTGTTGCAGGGGTGTTGGCAAGCAACCAATAACCAACATCCAAAAACCATCCCCAGTCTTGTCGGATCGGACAAGACTGGGGATGGTTTTTTCTGTTCGGTTACCCGGGATTGGTTTGCCGTCAGGGGGGGATTTTATGGGTGGGCGCGCGTGCGCGGAATGGTGTGAGGAATTATTTTTCTGGAATAGAAAAGGGGCTGGATTTTTACATCCAACCCCTTGTTTTCTTGTGGCGCGCCAGGGAGGACTCGAACCCCCGACCGATTGCTTAGAAGGCAATTGCTCTATCCGCCTGAGCTACTGGCGCGTAAAATGGAAGCATTCCGTATTTTTTCCGGGGCTGAAAGTCAAGCCGGATCTTGGTCATTTTCTGTTGCTCCCGGCTCTGGAACTCTCTATGAATTCTACCCGGATCTTCGGCCCCGTGGCTTTGGTCTGTCGTAGCGCCGGCATTCCGGGCTGGGCCTTTTTCAATTTTTTTCCCTTAAGGCAGCCATGACCTTCGCTTCTTTTGCCGAATTTGAAGCCCACCTGGAAAGCCTGGGCCTTTTTTCCATGCAGCTTGGCCTTGCGCGCATGCAGGAAGCCATGCGGCTCATGGGCATTGAGCGCCTGTCCGCGACGGTTGCGCATGTGGTCGGGACCAATGGCAAGGGCTCCACTTCCGGGTTTCTGGAGGCCCTGGCGCGAGTCCACGGCTTGGCCACGGGTCTGTACACTTCGCCGCACTTGGTCAGCGTGCGCGAGCGCATCCGCGTGCGCGGGGGCACGGTCTCGGAAGCAGGCTGGCTGCAGGCCGCCAATGCGGTCATGGACAGGTGCGCAGGAGTGGGGCTGACCTATTTCGAGTTGCTGACTGTCATGGCGCTCTCTATCTTTGCGCGGGAGGGCCTTGATCTGATCGTGCTGGAGGCGGGGCTAGGCGGCACCCATGACGCTACCTGCGCCATCCCGGCCGATCTCGCGGTCATGACTCCGGTGGGGCTGGATCATGAGCATGTCCTGGGACCGACCCTGGCGGATATCGCCCGCGACAAGAGCGGGGCCCTGGGACGCTGCCCGGCCGTGACGGGCGAGCAGGACGCGTGCGTCATGGATATTTTTCGCCGGGCCGGGGCGGAGTGGCCGCTGTGGAGCCTGGAAGACTGCCGCACGGCCGGCGGATTTCTCATTCCGGCGGACGACGCGCCCATGCTCCTTGCTCCCGCGTCCCTGCCCGCACATCCCTCATATCAGTTACAGAACGCCGCCCTGGCCACTCTGGCCTGGAGCCGCCTGGCCCAGGCCGGGGGCTGGCAATTTGACGCGGCACTGTGTACACAAGTCCTTGGCGTGACGAGGTTTTCCGGCCGCTTTTGCCGTCATGGACGAATTCTTGTCGACGGCGCCCACAACCCCATGGGCCTGACCGCCCTGTGCGGGGCGTTGGAGACGGCCGGGGAGCATTTCAATGTGCTCGTCTTTCAGGCCATGCGCGACAAGACGCTGGATCAGTCCATCCTGAAGCGCCTGCAGGCTCTGGCTGACACGGTCGTCATTCCCGCGCTGGAGCTTGAGCGCGCCTTCGACGCCCGGGAACTGGCCGGGCGCTTCGGCCACGGAGCCACGGCGGTTCGGGACTTGCAAACCGCCCTGCAAGGGGACGGCCCCGTGCTTCTTTGCGGCTCCCTGTATCTGGTGGGGGCCTATTACGAACTTTTTCCGGAACAGCTTTTGTAGGGAGGTCCGGTGTCTTCACTTTTCAGACATATTCCGTCCGTTGACCGGTTTCTGCAGGATCTTGATCAGGATCGGTCCCTGTCCGGCCTGCCGCGTCAACTGCTCAAGGACCTGGTGGGCGAGTTTCTGGACCTTTGCCGCGAGGAGATCCGGGCCGGGGTGGTCAAGGACGAGAGCGCCCTGACATTCGCGACCCTGGCCGCAAGGGCCGGAGCATACGTCCGTACGCGGTCACGGCCGCATTTCAGGCGGGTCATCAACGCCACGGGCGTGGTCATCCACACCAACCTGGGTCGCTCCATCCTGGCCGAGGAGGCTGTTGTCGCCGTGGCCCAGGGCTGCCGCCATTATTCCAATCTGGAGATGGATCTGGACACGGGCCAGCGCGGAAGCCGCTATGCCCATGTCGAGAAGCTGCTCTGCCGCCTGACCGGGGCCGAGGCGGGGCTTGTGGTCAACAACAACGCCGCCGCCGTGTTGCTGGTCCTCGACACCCTGGCCAAGGGCCGCGAGGTCGTGGTCTCGCGCGGGCAGCTGGTCGAGATCGGCGGGTCTTTTCGCATCCCCGAAGTCATGAAGAAGAGCGGGGCCGTGCTGCGCGAGGTCGGGGCCACCAACCGCACCCATCTGCGCGACTACAGCGAGGCCATCGGCGCGGACACGGCCATGCTCATGAAGGTGCACACCTCCAACTATCGCATCATCGGGTTTCACAAGGAGGTGGAGCTCCCTGAGCTGGTGGCTCTGGGCCGCGAGAAGGGTCTGGCCACCTTCGAGGACCTGGGCAGCGGCAATCTTTTCGATTTCTCCCCCTACGGGCTCATGCCCGAGCCTACGGTCCAGCAGGTGCTCAAAAGCGGGGTGGACGTGGTCACCTTCAGCGGCGACAAGCTGCTGGGCGGTCCGCAGGCCGGAGTCATTGTCGGCCGCCGGGAATACATCGAGCGCATCAAGAAGAACCAGCTCAACCGGGCCCTGCGCATCGATAAGATGACGCTGGCCGCGCTGGAGGCGACCCTGCGCCTGTATCTGGACCCGGAGCAGGCCCGGCGCTCCGTGCCGACCCTGGCCATGATCACGGTCGGACCGGAGGAATTGCGGACCCGGGCCGGGCGTCTGCGGCGCAGGCTGTCTCGGGCGCTCGCGGGGCTGGCCGCAGTGACGGTGAAGCCCGGCTTTTCGCGCGTGGGCGGTGGTTCCTTCCCGGAGCAGGACCTGCCGACCACGCTGGTCAGCGTCGCGCCTGCGGGCATGGACGTGGAGTCCCTGCGCCAGGGACTGCTGGCGGCGGACATCCCGGTCGTCGGGCGGATGGAGGACGGGGCGTTCTGCCTTGATCCTCGTACGCTCATGGATGCGGAGTTCGCCCTGGCGACGGAGGCGATCACGGTGGTCCTGGCGGGCGGGGCGAAGTGAGGGCGGCATTCCGGCAACGATGGCGAACTGGCGGGCCAGCTGAATTTTCGCAGAACGCTGGTGCCGAACAATTGAGCACACGCGCTCCACGGCAAAGCAGAGAGCGCATCAAGGAGTATATATGACCAAGGTTCTGGTGCGGCCGGAGATGGCGGGGTTCAAACCCTATTCCCCCGGCCTTTCCATCGACGAGATAAAAAAGCGTTACGGCCTGCCCCGGGTCATCAAGATGGCCAGCAACGAGAATCCGCTGGGCACGTCCCCCGTGGTTCAGGAGCGGCTGAGGAATATGAGCCCCATGGCTTTTCGCTACGCGCAGGCCGGTTCCCCGGCCCTGACCGAGAGATTGGCGGCGCACCTGGGCGTGAGCGCGACCTGCGTGGTGGCGGGCAACGGCTCCGACGAGATCATCGACCTCCTGCTGCGCGTGGTGGCCCGGCCCGGTGTGGACAACGTGGTGGCCTTCAAGCCGTGCTTCAGCATCTACGACGTGCAGTCGTGGCTGTGCGGGGTGGAGTTCAGGCAGGCCAAGCTGAACGCGGATTTTTCCTTTCCCTTTGATCAGCTTGTGTCTCTGACCGACGAGAACACCGCCCTGGTCTTCGTGACCAACCCGGACAACCCCTCGGGTCATGCCTGCCCGGCCGCCGATCTGGTGGCGCTCGCGTCCAGGCTCCCGGCGCGTACGCTGTTGGTGGTTGATGAGGCCTACATCGATTTCGCCGAGCCGCTGGACGTGTTCAGCATGCTCCCGCATCTGGACGCCATCCCCAACCTGGTCGTGCTGCGGACTTTTTCCAAGATGTACGGCCTGGCGGGCCTGCGCCTGGGCTACGGAGTCATGCCCGAGTGGCTGGCGGACCTCCTGCTTCGGGTCAAGCTGCCTTTCAGCGTGAACATTCTGGCCGAACAGGCCGGTCTGGCCGCGCTGGAAGACGATATCTTCGTGTCCCAGACTCTTCGCGTCGTGAGCGAGGGCCGCCGCTTGCTGGAACGGGAGCTATCGGCCCTGGGCTGTAAGGTCTGGCCTTCGCAGGCGAATTTCCTTATGTTCGAACCGCCCATGGACGCGCGTACCCTTTTTGAGGCATTGCTTGAACTCGGGGTCATCATCCGGCCCCTCGGCAGTTACGGCATGCCCGAGAAGCTGCGGGTCAGCATCGGGAACGAGGAAGAGAATCTGGAATTTTTGACTAAAACAGCGGAGGTGTTGCGTGGTCACGATCGTCACTCTTGATGGACCGGCCGGGGTAGGCAAGACCACTATCGCCCGCGAGCTGGCGGACCGCCTGGGCATTGCCTATCTGGACACGGGAGCCATGTTCCGTTCCGTGGCGCTTTTTTTAGGGGAGGGGTGCTGGGAACAGCCTGTTGACCAGCTGGTGCCCGAGCTCAATCGTCTCGATTTCGACCTGGAAGGAACGGGGAAATGTTCCGAGCTGCTCCTGAACGGGATGCCTCTGGTCCCGGAGATTCGTAAAGAGGAGGTCGGGCTGTGGGCTTCGCACATGGGGCGCATTCCGGTGGTGCGCGATTTTCTGCGCCGCAACCAGCAAGCCATCGGACGGACCACATCCCTGGTGGCCGAGGGTCGGGACATGGGCAGCGTGATCTTTCCAAACGCCCGGCACAAGTTCTTCATGGACGCATCCATCGACGTGCGCGCCAAGCGCCGTCACGCGCAGCTGAGTGCCCTGGGCATGGAAGAGGACCTGGAGCGCATCCGCGGCCAGATCCGCATCCGTGACGATCAGGACCGCAATCGCGTGGTGGCCCCCTTGAAGCCCGCCCTGGACTCCGTGATCATCGACACCAGCGCCCTGGACGCAGACCGGGTGCTACAGAAGATTGTGGAACATATCCGGGCAAAGGGAATTTAGGGAGCGTTGAACGGATTTGTGATAGGTCGAGGAATGATTTGGGCGAGGGGACATTTGCCGTTGCGCGTGTGTTGCGCATCGTTACAGCGTCATCCCCGCGCAGGCGGGGATCCAGGTCCACGGACCTCGATACGCATCCGAAAAAGCATGGGTTCCCGCCTGCGCGGGAATGACATCGCGGCGTCGCGAAAGTCCGAACCTTGATCCTGCGCAGTGCGAGTGACTCCTTGAGCTCTTCAATGTTGCTGAGCATCAAGACTGAAGTGCTTGCTGACAAATGCAGTGCCTTGAGAATCGGTGAAGCAACGCAGCCCCGAATCGATTTTCAACCCTCGGCCTTGATTTCGTCCCACAGCCTGTCCATCTCCGTGAGTGAAAGGCGGTCCAGTTCCAGGTCGCGCTCACGGGCCAGTTTTTCCATGGCCTCAAAGCGGCGCAGAAACTTGGCGTTGGCCACGGCCAGGGCCGAGTTGGCCTTGATCCCCCGGCGGCGTCCGTACTCCACCAGCGAAAAAAGATAATCTCCGAATTCCTCTTCCTTGGCCGCCGCGTCATCCCCGGCCAGAGCGGCCTGCAGCTCGTCCCATTCCTCGGCCAGCTTTGCCTCCTGGTCCGCGTCCGTGGCCCACGTGAAGCCCGAGCGGGCAGCCTTGGAGTTGATGCGGTAGGCGCGTAGAAGCGGCGGCAGGCTTGCGGGCAGGGAGGCGAACACGCCGGGGTCCTTGTCTTTTTCGGCCTTCTCCTGCTTCTTGATCTGCTCCCAGTTCCTGACCACTTCGGCCACGCTGGCGGCCTCTTCGCCATAAACGTGGGGGTGGCGACGGATCATCTTGGCCACGTTGCCGGCCATGGCGGTCTGCAGGAAATCCGGGATCTGCCGGTCATGGCAGCGGCCGATGAAGAGCAGCAGGAAGAGCACGTCCCCAAGCTCTTCGGCGATCTCAGCCGGATCGTCCTGACGAATGGCCTCCACCAGTTCGAAACATTCCTCCACAAGATAATCGCACATGGACTGCGGGGTCTGCTCCTTGTCCCAGGGGCAGCCGTTCGGACCGGTCAGGGTGTCGATGACTTCCAATATGTTGGCAAAATTATTCTTTTCCACCAGGGGTTCCTTTCATTTCTTTAAGTTTTTCCACGACCCGCTTTTCCCATTCCTGTTGCAGTTCCCGGCTGCGGATCAGGAACTGGTCACGCATCTCCTTGGGCAGGGCATTTGAGAGCATGGTATTGAACGTGTTGACGTAGGGCACAATCTGCGACTCGGTCAGCATTGTGGACTTGGACGGTAGAAAGGCGGTCAGCGCCATGACGATGATGCTGCATAACAGTGCGCCCTTGAAAAGGCCGAGCGCTCCGCCGCCGATGCTGTCCACCCAGCCGAGCATGATCATCTGCAGGAGCTTTCTGATCAGCGAGGCGAGCAGGAAGACCGCTGCCACGACGCCCAGAAAGATACCCAGATAGGCAGCAAGATTGGCCATGCCGGTTCCGCCCAGAAGGTCTTCAAGCAGAGGAGAAAGCTGCGCGTGGTAGGTGTTGGCCAGCACGAAGCCCAGGATCAGTCCCAGGATGGAGGCTATTTCCTTGACAAGTCCGCGAAAAATGCCGCGCAGGCCCAGAAATCCCAAAATCACGCAGAAGACGATATCCAGAGTGTTCATGCTTATCCTCCCAGTCGTTGTGAGGGTCGGCTATCATAAAGGATGATGATCGGAAAGGGCGTGTGCGGGGGGCGACCTTGACAGTGCACGGCGCACCTCGTAGACACGAAACCTCGGCTCGTCCGGACTTTTCGGGCGGGGGCATGAGTCTAGAAACACGATGAGGTGACAATGTACGATATCAGATTGGTGAAGTTGGTGAACGGTGACATGGTGCTCGGCAAATGGAACGCGGAGAAGGGGATCATCACTGATCCGGCCATCCTGCAGACCATCCCCACGCAGCAGGGCGGCATGCAGATGCTGCTGCTTCCTTTCGGCTATCCCTTTGATCAGGAAATGACCGGGGAGATCGAGCTCAAGCACGTCATCTACCAGTACAAGACCGTACCCGAGGAGCTCAAGACCAAGTATCTTGAGGCGACCACCAACCTGACCCTGTCCGCCCCCGGCGGCCTCGGCAATTTGGGCGGCTTGGGCGATTTCAGCAAATTCTTGAAAAAATAACGTAGCAGGCGCTGTCGGGAAAAGGGTGGCTTTCCACCCTTTTTTTTTCCGCCCGGCCCAGCGCACGGCAAGGACCCATGAAGGCTCTGCTCCCCCTCTTTTCCCGCCCCAGTCATTACCTCGGCACCGAGATCAACAGCGTCCACAAGGATCTGAAGACGGTCCGGGCTCATGTGGCCCTGGCCTTTCCGGACCTCTATGAAGTGGCCATGTCCTATCTCGGACAGAAGATTCTGTACGATATCGTCAACGCCACCGATCATTTCTGCGCCGAGCGGGTCTTCGCGCCTACCGAGGACGTGGCCGAGGTGCTGCGCACTCATGACACGCTCCTGGCCACTCTTGAAAGCGACACGCCGCTCAAGGATCTGGACGGCGTGCTGTTCAGTATCACTCATGAGTTGTGTTACACCAATGTGCTCTACATGCTCGACCTGGGGGGGATTCCCCTCCGTGCGGCGCAGCGCGTGAACGGGCATCCGCTGGTCATCGCGGGAGGAGGCTGCACCTTCAACGCAGAGCCGCTGGCCGCTTTTGTGGACGTCATGGTGCTCGGCGACGGGGAGGAAGTCCTGCCTGAGATGCTTGAGCTCATTGCCCTCGGCAAGGACGAAGGCTGGTCCCGCAGCGAACTGATCAGCCGTCTGGCCGGGATTCCCGGCGTGTACGTGCCTTCATTTTTCGAGGACGACGGCAACGGGGCCATGCGTCCTCTAGACGGCGCGCGGCCCCAGGTCGAAAAGCGTATCGTCATGGACATGAACAAGGTTTCCTCTCCGACGCGTCAGCTCGTGCCCTTCGGCAAGCCCGTGCACGACCGCTATTCGGTCGAGATCGCGCGCGGCTGCACCCGCGGCTGCCGCTTCTGTCAGGCGGGCATGATCTACCGTCCGGTGCGCGAGCGCGAGGTCGACGTACTGGGCTCCATCATCGATCGCGGCCTGGCCGAGACGGGCAGCGAGGAGCTTTCGTTTCTGTCGCTCAGCACGGGGGATTTCAGCGCTCTGGAGGCCCTTTTCCTGTCCTCGTACAGTCACTGTAGGCAGGAGCAGGTTTCCATTTCCCTGCCGTCCCTGCGCGTAGGCTCGGTCTCCGAAGATCTCATGCGGCTCATGGGCAAAATCCGGCACACGGGCATGACTCTGGCCCCCGAGGCCGGCACCCAGCGGCTGCGGAACGTCATCAACAAGGGCGTGACCGAGGACGAGCTGCTCGACCACACCGGCAAGGCCTTTCGCCTGGGCTGGCAGCAGGTCAAGCTGTATTTCATGATGGGTCTGCCTACCGAGACCCGCGAGGATCTGCACGGCATCCTGGACCTGTGCCTGAAGGTCGCGGCCAGTGCTCCAAAGAATGTCAGGCGGCTGCAGGTTACGGCGGCGGTTTCGCCGTTTGTGCCCAAGCCGCACACCCCGTTTCAGTGGGAGCGGCAGATCTCCATGGCTGAGATCGAGGAGCGGCTGGCCTATCTGCGCAATATCTTCCGTCCTTACAAGAAGCTCAAGCTCAAGTGGCACCATTCGCACATGACCTGGCTGGAAGGGGTCTTCGCTCGTGGCGACCGGCATCTGGCCCCTGCCCTGGAGTCCGCATACGCCAAGGGCGCGCTCTTCACCAGCTGGTCCGACCATCTGCGCCTTGAACCGTGGCTGGAAGCCTTTGCCGAGACCGGCATCGACGCCGAATCCTATCTGCGCGAACGGGACCCGGAGCAGCCCCTGCCGTGGGATCACCTCACCTCCGGGGTGAGCCGCAAATTTCTGCTGACCGAACGCCGCCGCGCCCTGGAAGGGGCCGGAACCCCGGACTGCCGCTACGAGGCGTGCCGGTCCTGCGGGGTATGCACCCTGGACGGCCGGGAGTCCGAACTGGTGCAGCAGGCCGCAAGTCATGACATCGTGCCGGTCATCAACCGCACCACGCGCGACCAGAAAGACGCCGGGCAGGCAGAGGAACCAGAGGGGCAGCCTGCTGGCTCAACCGACGATCTGCATAACAAGGCGCAGCGCTTTCGTTTGTGGTATTCCAAGACCGGCCCGGCCATGTACTTGAGCCAGCTCGAATTGCAGCGGATCTTCGAGCGCGCCTTTCGCCGCGCGCGTCTGCCGTTGGCTTTCAGCAGCGGCTTCCATCCCGCGCCGCTCCTGTCCTTTGCCCGGGCTCTGCCCGTGGGCGTCGGCAGCGTCTGCGAGTGGATGGATTTCTTTGTGCGCGAGCACATGGGCGTCCGGGACCTGCCCGTCGTGCTAGAGGCCGAGCTGCCCCAGGGCATGCGCGTGGTCAAGGTGGACGAGTTGCCGTGTCAGGGCCGGGCTCCCATCTCGAACCACGAGCGTTTTTCCCTCGGGTTTACACGTGCCGAAGACAGCCTGCGCTTTTCAGACCGCATCCCTGCTTTTCTGGAGGCCGCGGAGTGGAAGGTCTTCAAGCGGACCAAGAAAGGCGAGCCGGGCGAAGTGGACGTGCGGCCCATGGTCATGTCCATCACGGAGGACGAGAAGGGTTTTATCATCGATTTTGACTGGCAGGCCCTCTATGTCAGCCCGATCTTTGTGCTGCAGGCCGTGGACCCGGATTTTACAATGCTGCAAGGACGGCTGATCAAGACGGCGCAGTTTTTTTGAGGCAGGAAAATGAAAAAGGCGAAGCATGTGCTTCGCCTTTCCAGTTGGCTCGAGGGTTAGAACTACTTCTTGACCCGTTTTTCCCAGAGCTTCATGTCCTGCATTTTTTTGCGGCGATCACGGGCCAGGGATTTGGCCACCAGGGACGTGCCCTTCTTGTAGCCCCACTTTTCCCGGTATTCTTCGGGAGTGAGACCGTGGGTCGCCAGGTGGCGTTTGGTCAGCACCTTGAACGATTTCGAGCATTCCATGCAGATGATGCTTTTTTCGCGGATGGCTTTTTTGGCATCATCAAGTGACAGGGTCGCTTCGGGTTCAGGCTGGTTTCCTTCGGCGACGTTCTTGATTCCTTCGGTCAACGAACGAATCATGGACGTCAGCTCTTCCTCGTTCATGTTGCGCACACTGGCTTGTGCTTTGACGATTTCGAGCGCTTGTTTTACATACTCTTCCATGTTCAACCTCCAACTATCGCGTATTTGTAATTTGTAGTATTAGTTTCGTTCTGTAATTTTGTCAACACATGGCGAATGTTTCCGGCTCTGCATGCATAAATGTTTATACGGATTTTTTTTCATTCAAGAATAATAATTGGTAATAACGCTACAGGGAGAAAAAATGGCAATTCCGCACAACGCCTTGAACGACATGGCTCAGGTTTTTCATTTCGAATTTTGGCTTCGTTATTATTTTATCGAAGAGCGGGACGGGAATCTTTATATTCAATTGACTGAAGAGCAGGTAAAACAAATGCAGGCCAAATTCCCTGAGTTTTGGGAGTTGGCAGAGAGGGTGCAAGGTCGTCCTCTGTCCCCGGAATTGTCTCAGCAATCCGTGGTCGAGTTTCTTCAGGTCAATTATGAAGGCAAGAAATTTCCGGCCAACACCGTTCTTAAGGTCCTGGACAGCAAGGATTTTTCCATTGAGATGTATCTGTTCGATACTTGGGTGGATCTGCACGAGGAACAGCTCATGCAGAAGATCTTCGGGTTTGACTACTGGATGCATATTTATGGTGAATGGAAGACAACCGAGAAGGCGCAGCAATTGGTTCAGTCCCTCAAGCTGCAGATGCAGGGCGAGCACGGGGCCATGAACTGACGGGTTTTAATCCCATTAACACCCTCTGCCTAGTTCAGCTGCAAGGCAAAAAACAGGTTGACCGCGCAACACGGGGTCATTCCCGCGAAGGCGGGAATCCATCTTCGCGAGCACGGGGCCATGAACTGAGGGGGGCTTTTACTGCCGTCAATTCCATGCGTTGTTCAGCTGCAATTCAATGAACAGGATGACCGCGCCACACGGGAGTCATTCCCGCGAAGGCGGGAATCCATCTTCAATGATGCCTGCGAGCAACTGTATCAAGCCGTGACCCGCGATCATGTTCGGTAAGCGTACCGGGACAGAACGCTGAAAAGAAGAAACCCGGTTGCGGCAAGCGGCCCGCTGTCGTCATGGCCTTGAGTCCCGCCGGAACTCCATCGCCAGCCTCGTAGAGTTGAATCGTTGCGTGCCAGGCGGAAAATCCATGCCCCGCGTCAGGCAACGATTCAGCAAACGATGCCTGGCTCAGTCAGACAGCCGACGCGCCTCAAGACCATGACGACAACGGTCCTTGAGGCGTTGGTGGAACGTGTTTAGTTGTCGTGAAGATAGACGAAAGCCCCATGGACAGGCCCGGCCATGCGGGGCAAATGTTCGAGGGACGGAAAAATACGAAAAAAGCCCCCGCAAGTTGTGATGCTTGCGGGGGCTTTTTTTGTTGTGCGCAGGGAGAGGGTGCTATTGAAAGAGCGCCCCCTGGCTGGCGAAGAAGACCTTGCCGGGCGCGCCCGCGCCCAGGGTGTTTTTCTCCGCCGTCAGCTCCATGCGGTAGCCGAAAGAGATGTACAGGGGACCGGACGAGCCCAGGGATTCGGGCGTGAGGTGGAATTCAAAGGGCACGCCCTTTTCGTGGTCCAGGCCGGTGGGCAGGTAAAGACGCAGGTCCTTGGCCAGAACGCGGCTCTGGTCGTCGCTCAGGTAGATCTGCATCCACAGGTCCTGGATCCAGGTCGCCCATTCGGGGATCGCTCCGACCACGGGTTTGGCCGTGCCGGAAATGATCAGCGTGTTGTCCTCCAGGCGGCTCGAGTAGGAGAATTCCCAGTAGCGCATGACAAGGGTCTCCTGCTGACCGAGGGTCCAGGGGTTCTTGTCCAGATGCACGACGCTCAAATGGGCACAGCCCGCGATAAGCAGGCCGGCAATCGCAAGCGACAGGATCAGCCGTGGACGCATGTTCGTCTCCTTATATTTCACCGTGGTCATCATAACTTGGGACTGCCCTGCACTATCATCTCGGCCAGGGTGAGATCAACCCGGGGCAGGGCGCGGATTTGCCGGGGGCCGACGAATTGCACTTCGAGTTCCATCAGCCGTGTGTACAGCGTCGTGCGGTCAAGAACCGGGAAGGAATCCGTCTCGGCGCACAGCTCCTGGCTGCGGAAGCAGCCCGGAAAATCTACGCTGCGGCCATTAGGGTAGCGCAGCCTGTTGGGTACGCCGTGCAGTCTGCAGATCATCAGCCGGTGGGCGTAGACACCGCAGCGCCCATCGTCGTTCAGCGGGCACATGATGGCAGGGCGTTCGCCGCGAGAGAGGGCGGCGGTGGCATCGCGCACATAGGCGCGCGCCCGCTCTTCGTAGACGGCCCTGCGGTCGGACGGCAGCTCGCCGAGGCCGTGAAGCAGGTAGGCCCATTCGATGCGGGTGTGATGCTGGAAAAAACTGGTGCAGCAGTTCTGCGGGCAACCGTCGCAGCTCAGACCCAGAGCCTGGGCGTGGGCGGAGTAGCTGCTCTGCATGTCGGAGTAGAGGCTGGCCAGTTTTCGGTAAGCCTGGGCGGGAAGTATTTTTTTGATCACGGATATTCCTGTGAGGTTCGGGAAAGGCCCTCGATGATGGCGGAGCAGGATTCTTCCGGGGTCGCTCCGTCGGTGTTCACCGTAAGCTGGGCGAAGCGTGCATACAGGGGGGCGCGCTCGTCGTAAAGGTCTTTGAGGGTCTGGTCGGGTCCGATGGCCAGCCCCCTTGAGGCCGGGTTGGTCAGCCTGCGGGAGATGCTCGTGTAGGAGGTCTCGATGTAGACGATGTGTCCCTGGCCTTGCAGGTGCGTCATGGCGTCCTCGGAATAGACCACGCTGCCGCCCGTGGCGATGACGCAACGCTTGAGGTGCAGGCGCTGAATCTGCTGCGCTTCGGCCAACACAAAAGCCTCAAGGCCGAGATGGTCCCTGATCTGCTGCAGAGGAGCGCCCCACCAGGCTTCCATGAGCAGATCCGTATCCACGAAGGCCCATTGCAGCCGCTTGGCCAGGCGTTTGCCGAGGGTGGACTTGCCGGTGGCGGCCATGCCGATGAGGATGATGTTTTCGTGGTTCATGTTTCGATCCGTCCAAAAAAATGAAGCCCAAGCATGACGCCCGGGCTTGTTGGAAAACGGGACACGCCGCGGCTGTCAGCCCCCGAGATATGCTTTTTTCACATCGGGGTTGTTCATCAGTTCCTTGGCATTGCCCGAGGCCACGATGGCCCCGGTGTCGAGCACGTAGCCCCGGTGCGCGAACTGCAGGGCGATGCGTGCGTTCTGCTCGATCAGCAGCAGCGTCATGCCCTGGGAATTGAGTTCCTTCAAGGCCCTGAACATGTCGTACATGAGAAGCGGAGCAAGCCCCATGGAGGGCTCGTCGAGCATGATGAAGTTGGCCCCGGTCATCAGCGAGCGGCCCACGGACAGCATCTGCTGTTCGCCGCCGGACAGGGATTCGCTGCGTTGCTTGCGGCGTTCGAAGAGCCTGGGGAAGAGGTCGTAGACCCTCTTGAAATCCACCAGGATCTGATCGTTATCCTTGCGTGCGTAGGTGGCCAGTTGCAGATTTTCCTCGACGGTCAGGTTGCCGAAGATGTGCCTGCCTTCGGGGGAAAGCGCGATTTTGAGATCCTGCACGACCTTGTGCGCTTCCGTGCCGATGATGCTCTTGCCCTCATAGAGGATGTCGCCCTGGGTGATTTTCGGGCCTTCCGGCGGTGGGACGCGGGTGATGGTGTGTAGGGTGGTCGTTTTTCCCGCGCCGTTGGCGCCGATCAGGGTGACGATCTCGCCCTTGTCCACGGTGAATGAGATGCCGTGCAGGGCTTCGATATTGCCGTACTTCACATAGAGATTTTTGACTTCGAGCAGCATTAGATATTCTCGTCTCCAAGATAAGCTTTGATGACATCCGGATTGTTCTGGATCTGCTCCGGAGTTCCTTCCGCGATGGTCACGCCGAAATCGACGACCTTGATCCAGGAGCACAGCGACATGACCACGTCCATCTGGTGTTCGATCATCCAGATGGCGATTTTGAATTCCTTGTGAATCCAGCCGATGAGCTTGATCAGGTCGTTGACGTCGGAGGAGTTGAGTCCGGCGGCAGGTTCGTCGAGCAGCAGCAGCGCGGGGCTGATGGACAGGGCGCGCGCGATTTCGACACGTCGTTGCAGGCCGTAGGGGAGGTTCTTGGGCATTTCCTCGGCGAATTGCCTGAGATCAAGGGCCTCAAGGATTTCATAGCCGCGGTCGGCGATGCGTTTTTCGTTGCCCATGTAGCGACGGGTGCGCAAAAAGGCATCTACAAGATTGTAACCGAGGTTGTAATGCTGTGAGATCTGGATGTTCTCAAGCACGGTCATGTCGTGCCAGAGGCGGATGTTCTGGAAGGTCCGCGCTATTCCGAGGGCGGTGACCTGATGCGGCTTGAGACCGGCCAGGGACTTGCCCTTGAAGACCAGAGACCCTTCCGTCGGCGAATAGAACCCGGACACCAGATTGAATACCGTGGTCTTGCCCGCACCGTTGGGACCGATGAGGGCCATGAGCTCGTTTCCCTCGATGGAAATGGAGAAGTCCGACACCGCGCACAGGCCGCCGAAGGTTTTTGTCATGTTTTGAATCTGCAAAAGGGACATAGAAGCTCCGGATGATGAATACGATCGCTTGTCGCTGTTGTGAGCGTGTTACTTGAATGAGTAGAATTTTTTGAGTTTCGGGAACACGTCGGACAACTCCCGATTGCCCATGATGCCTTCGGGCCGAAACTGCATGAGCAGGATGAGGATGAGGGGAATGATGACCCATTTCCAGACCTGGCTCAACTCATAGCTGTCAGGGAGCAGATTTATGTAGTGCATGGCGGTATCCATCCAGGGGATGATGAAACGCAGCGATTCCAGGAGCAGAGTGAAGAGGATCGCGGAGATGACCGAACCGCTGAGTGAGCCCATTCCTCCGAGGTACACCATGACGAGGCATTCCGTTGATTTCAGAATTCCAAAGGAGTTCGGGTTGATGTAGCCGAGGATGTGCGCGAAGAGGCCGCCCGCGATGCCGGCCAGGCCGCTGGAGAGCATGAAGGCCACCAGCTTCATCCTGTTGGTGTTGACGCTCATGATTTCCGCGGCCACCTCGTCCTGTTTGATGGCGATGATGCCTTTGCCGTAGGTCGAGGTCACATAGCGGCGGATGATGAAAACCGTGCCGAAGGTGAAGATCATGACCCAGAGCAGAATCCAGGGGATGTCGTAGCTGTCGGTCATGGCGAAGAGCACCTTCTTCATGCCCATGAATCCTCTGGCGCCGCCGATCTTGTCGATGTTGATGATGGTGCTGATGATGATGAAGTTGGCTGCGATGGTGATGATGGCCAGGTAATCGTCGCGGGTCTTGAACGAGGGGATGGCCACCAGTACGCCGGCCACCGCGGCCGCGGCTCCCCCGATCAGCAGGGTGAAGGGGAAGAGATAGACGGCCGTTTCCGGAGGTAGCAGCGCGGCGCCGAAGACCTTGTCGTCGGTGAAGAGCATCACGTTGACGACAGAGGTCACGTATGCGCCCACGGCCATGAACCCGGCGTGCCCGCAGGCGAACTCGCCCATGTAGCCGTTCACGATGTTGAAACTGGTGGACAGGATGATGTTCACGCCCATGAACATGATGACGGACTGGATGTACAGGTCGATGTATTCCTGATGGGACATGAACACTATCACACCGGTTATCGCCAACAGGAGCGTGGGGACGGTTAATTTTCGCATTGAATTCCTCGAGTACCAAGTGAAAAAGAAGAGAACGCTCGATCCGACTCTGTATCCGCTTTTAGATTTTGGTCGTACCTGCCACGCCGAACATGCCTGTGGGCTTGATGCACAGGATGGTCATCAGGATGGCGAAAGCGATCAGGTCCCTGTAGGTTGACGGGAAAACCGCGACGACGAGAATTTCCACGAAACCGAGGAGAAAACCGCCCAGGAAGGCCCCGCGAATGTCGCCGATCCCTCCGACAACGGCGGCGATGAACGCTTTCCATCCGATCATTGCGCCCATGTAGGGGTCCAGAATGGGATAGGAGAGGGCGAAAAGCAGGCCCGCCAACCCGGCGAAAGAGGAACCAAGGATAAAGGTAAAGACGATAACCGTATCGATGGGGATGCCCATGAGCGGCACCGCGAACTTGTCGTAGGAGATGGCGCGCATGGCCATGCCGATCTTGGTCTTGGTGACGATGAACTGCAGAAAAATAAAGACCAGGATCGCTGAGAATACGACTCCGATTTTCAGGTTGGTCATGCTCAGATCACCGACGGTGTAGACGACCTTGTCCACAAGTTCGGGAAAGCTTTTGCGGCTTGCCCCGAGCAGCGCGAGGTTGCCGTTTTCAAGAACCAGCCCGCACATGAGCGCGGTGATGACGACATACAGGCGGTGTGCGCCCTTGCGGCGCAGCGGCCGGTAGGCGATGCGCTCTAGCGATACGCCGACTAAGGCGGTGAGGATCATGGTCAAGGGTATGACCATGGCCAAAACCATCCAGCCAGGGAGCGAGACCGCCATGCCCAGGATGGCCGTGGCGATGAAGAACGCGATATAGGCGCCGACCATGAAGATATCGCCGTGCGCGAAATTGATCAGACGCAACACGCCGTACACCAGCGTATAGCCAAGCGCGATCAGGGAGTAGAAGCTGCCCCACTGAAACGCGTTGAAGAGGTTCTGGATAATACTTGCGAGCACGAGTTTTCCCCTATGAGTCCAGTGTCCCGTTGACTTCTGTTGACAATGAAAGGCCCTCACGGGCTTTGAAACAAAAAAAGTGCGCGGAGTTCAAACCCCGCGCACCTTGGTCGATTTGTTACGGGCAAACGGATTTGGTGAATACGAATTCGCCCTGCTCGTTGATCTTGACAACCACCGCGCACTTGATGGGGTCGCCTTCGGCATCGAACTTCATGTTGCCGGTGATGCCGGGGAATTCGGGGATGGCGGCCATGGCGTCACGGACGGCCTTGCGGTCGTCGCGGATCTTGCCGGACAGTCCGCCGGTGTTCTGGATGGCCTTTAAGACCAGATTGGTCGCATCCCAGGTCAGCGCGGCCACGTCGGCGGGCTCATAGCCGTATTTTTCCTTGTAGCGGTCGATGAAGACCTTGGTCTCGCCGGTGGCGCCGGCGGCCGCATAATGGGTCGAAAAGTACTGGCCCTTGCAGTTGTCGCCGCACAGCGCCATCAGTTCGGAGTTGCCCCAGGCGTCGGCGCCCATGAAGGGGTTCTTCCAGCCGAGGTCGTGGGCCTGTTTGATGATCAGCGCGACTTCGTTGTAGTTGTTGGGCAGGAAGATGAAATCGGGCTTGGCGGCCAGGATGGTGGTCAACTGGGCGCTGAAGTCCTGATCCTTGGAGGAGTAGGATTCGAAGCCCACGACCGCGCCTGCGCCGTTCTTGGCGTTGAAGTCGTCGCGGAAGATTTCGGCCAGGCCCTTGGAGTAGTCGTTGTCGAGGGCGTAGAGGACGGCGGCCTTCTTGGCGCCGAACTGTTCCATGGCGAAGTCGACGGCCACGGGACCCTGGAAGGGATCAAGGAAGGCGGCGCGGAAAACCCAGGGGCGATCCTTGGTGGTGTCGGGGTTGGTGGACCAGGGCGAGATCATCGGGGTCTGGTTGTCGTCACAGACCTGGCCGGCCGGAACGGCCTGCTTGCTGGAGTTGGGGCCGACAATGGCCAGCACGTTGTCGCGCTCGATGAGCTTCAGGGCCGCGGAGACGGCGGATTCGGCTTTGGATTCGTTGTCTTCGTAGATGAATTCAAGCGGGTACTTCTTGCCACCGATTTCAAGGCCGCCTGCGGCGTTGATATCTTCCTTCAGCATTTCGGCAGCGAACTTTGATTCTTCACCCACTTTCGGGATGTCGCCGGTCAGCGGAATGTTGAAGCCGATTTTGATGGACTCGGCTCCAGCGGCCGCGGCAAAGAGCAGCACGCATGCCAGGGCAAGTAAAACACGGGCGGATTTCTTCACAAACAACCTCCATGAAGTAAGTGTTACAAAGTGATGATTTTCTTAATGGAGAAAATCAAAAAAAGAAAGTTATTTTAGGCGCGTGCGCGCTTTTTGATGAAATTGCGGCCCTCGTGAAAGAACTCCGTGATTCAGCACCTTTAGCCCTGAGTTGATTGTGCAATCATTATGCCTGAATTGCTCGGAGAGAGGATGCTGTCCCTGAACGTGCTCCGGAGTTTGACAATTCGGATAGAGAGGTATTTCCGAGAGAGGATTTATGGGTATTTACCTAGGGGTAGGATGTCGAAATTGTCAAAAAAAGGAGACACTCCGAACTAAAAATTCACATATTTGTAGAATTTCCCGGCTCGGGAACGAGGAAGAAAACCTTGCCAAAGGCCGGGGGGGGACTTAGAAACCAGGGTCCTGTTCAACGAGCACGGGAGGTGTCCATGACGGAACGGGTGCACAAGATCATAACGGACCATGCGCATGAAGGCGCGGTGCTGCGCGAGACTTTTTTTGCCGACAACGCTGCGCAGGTGGCTGAAGTGGCGCGGGCCATGGCGCTCAGTCTTGCGGCCGGCGGCAAGATCCTCTTTTGCGGCAATGGCGGCAGCGCCGCCGATGCCCAGCATTTCGCGGCCGAACTGGTCAACCGCTTCATGATGGAGCGGCCTCCTTTGCCGGCCATCGCCCTGACTACGGACACTTCGGCCCTGACCGCCATCGGCAACGACTATTCGTTCGACCAGATTTTCAGCAAGCAGGTCCAGGCTCTGGGGCGGCCAGGGGACGTGCTGATCGGCATCTCCACCTCGGGCCGCAGCGCCAATGTCAACGAGGCGCTGCGCGTGGGGCTGGAGAACGGACTGGTCACGGTCGGGCTTGGTGGGGGCAGCGGCGGAGCCATGCTCGCTCACTGCCATCATACCCTAGTCGTGCCGGACGCGAGGACGCCGCTGATCCAGGAAATCCATGGTGCCATCGGCCACCTTTTATGCGGTCTGGTGGACTATTATCTGTTTGAAGCGGTTGCGGAACTCGAGCCTTTTCTAGGTTCGGAGCAATCTTAGGAGGAAAATGTGCCTATATTTGAATATGTCTGCAATTCCTGCCATAAGGAATTTGAGGAAATAGTGTTCGGAGGGGAGCAGCCTGTCTGTCCGGCCTGCGGCGCCAATGACACGACCAAGCTCATCTCGCGCGCCGTGTTCCGGACTGGAGGCCCCGTCGTCATGGGTTCTCCCTCTGCTAGCGCCATCACCACCAGAGGCAAGAGCGGTTGCGGCAGCTGTGCCGGCGGCAATTGTTCCAGCTGCGGCTAAAATTTAAGGATTTATTTCTGATGAACACCATTCGCATCGCTACCCGTGGCAGCAAGCTGGCCCTGTGGCAGGCGCATCACATTTCCGGTCTGCTTCGCGCCCAGTATCCGGGCATGACCGTCGAACTGAACATTATAAAGACCAAGGGCGACAAGATCCTGGACGTGCCCCTGGCCAAGATCGGCGGCAAGGGCCTTTTCGTCAAAGAGATCGAGGAAGCCCTCCTGGCGGACGAGGCCGATATCGCCGTGCATTCCATGAAGGACGTACCTGCCCAGCTGCCTGAAGGCCTCAAGCTCGGCATCATCCCGGAACGCGAGCAGCCCACCGACTCCTTCCTGAGCGTCAACTATCCCGACATCGCGTCGCTGCCGGCCGGAGCCCGGGTCGGGACGAGCAGCCTGCGTCGTCAGACCCAGCTCATGGGGTTGCGTCGTGATCTGTGCATTCTCTCCCTGCGCGGCAATCTCGACACGCGGGTGGGCAAGCTCATGGCCGGTGAATTCGACGCCATCATCGTGGCCACGGCGGGCATGAACCGTCTTGAACTCTCCGCCCCGCACATGCAGGAGCTGGCTCCGCCCATGTTCTATCCGGCCGTGGCCCAGGGGGCGCTCGGCATCGAATATCGAGTCGATCGTCCGCAGTTGGACGAGATGCTGGCGTTTCTGGATCACGCGCCCTCAAAGATCTGCGTAGAGGCGGAGCGGTCCTTTCTGTTCGGCCTGGACGGAGGCTGCCAGGTGCCCATCGCCGGGTATGCGACCCTCAGCGGCACCGAGATCACCCTCACGGGCCTGGTAGCCGACCTTTGCGGCGAGCGGGTCATTCGCCGGCAGGCCACTGCGTTGTCCCCTGCGGCCGTGGAGCTTGGCGCGCAAGTGGCCAGGGCCGTGCTGGCCGCTGGCGGCAAGGAAATTCTGGACGAGGTCTACCGGAGCGGCGCTGCGGTCTGAGGCGAACCTTGGCTTATCATGCAACGTAAAAGGGCAGGCGGTTTCTCCGCCCGCCCTTTTGACATTTTGGCCCGGGCTCTTGCGGCCCTTTTTATTCGCCGCTGTTTACGCCCGCGGCTGAGAACGTGGCCATATCGGTGTAGAGATTGGCCGCGCTGCGCAGGATGAAAATGGCCATGGCCGCGCCAGTGCCTTCTCCGAGGCGCAGGTCCAGGTGCAACAGGGGTTTTGCGTCAAGACGGTTCATGACGGCTGCAAACCCGGGTTCTGCCGAAGCATGGGAAAAGAAGGCGTACTCGGCCACGAGCGGGCAGATGGCCCAGGCCGCCACATAGGCGCTGGTAGAAATAAAACCGTCGATCACCAGAGGCATGCCCAGGCTCGCGCCACCCAGGATCATTCCGGCCAGGGTCGCGATTTCAAATCCTCCGAGGCAGGCCAGGATGCCCAGGGGATCGGCCTTGGCGATTGTCGGTTCATGCAGGGCCAGGGCCTTCTCGATGACCGTGATCTTGTGACGCACTCTGTCGGCCCCAAGCCCCGTGCCGGGGCCGGTAATGGCTGCCGGGGCCAGGTTCAGATAGGCGCAGAAGAGGGCCGTGGCCGGGGTCGTGTTGGCGATGCCCATCTCGCCGCTGCCGAGGGTGACGATGCCATCCGCATGGGCGGCTTTGGCCAGGGCGATGCCGTTTTCAAGGGCGCGTACGCATTCCTCGCGGCTCATGGCCGCCTCTGTGCTCAGGTCTTTGGTGCCGGGCGCGACCTTGCACTGGACAAGGGCCGGATGATCGGGAAATTTGCCGCCCAGGCAACCCGCATCCACGACCTTGAGGTCCACTCCCGCGGTGCGAGTCAGTACGTTGATGGCCGCGCCGTTCATGACGAAATTGGTGACCATCTGCCGCGTCACTTCCTGGGGGAATAGGCTCACGCCCTGGGCCGCCACCCCGTGGTCGCCGGCGCAGGTGTAGATGCGGGCCGGATCGACCCTGGGCGCTTCTCCGCCTGCCATGGCCACCAGCCGGCAGGCGACCCGTTCCAGTACGCCGAGGCTGCCTTTGGGTTTTGTCTGGGAATCCAGGTGCGCCTGGGCCTGGGTGAAATATGCGCGGTCAAGGGGGCGGATCTGGGCGATGGTGGACTGGAGCATGAATATGAAGCCTCCGGAATTTCACGTTATTTTAAAGCGAGTTGTTGCGTTCATAGGGCTACAGGATGGGGAAAACGATGACAAGAACGGATTTGGAAGGCTGCGGGCCGATATTGGTCAGCGCCTGTCTGCTGGGAATCTATTGCCGCTATGACGGGCGGTGCGAGACGGATGAGAGAGTCATGGCCTTGTCGCAGCACCATGTCCTGATCCCTGTCTGTCCGGAGCAGCTGGGCGGCCTGCCCACGCCCCGCTCGGCCGTGGAGCTGCTTGACGGCCGGGCCGTGACCAGGGACGGAGCGGATCTGACCGAGGCCTTCGAGCGAGGGGTCCAGCAGGTTCTGCGCGTGGCCCGTCTGACCGGAGCCAGGGCGGCCGTGCTGCAACCGCGTTCGCCGAGTTGCGGGCGGGGTATCATATACGACGGCACCTTTTCCAGCACGCGCATCGAGGGTGATGGCGCCTTGACGCAATGTCTGAGGGCGCAGGAGTTTTTGCTGCTCGTGCCGGACGAACTGGGCTGATCGGGCCCTTTTCTTTTTTTGCGGATGAGTTAATAGCTTAAGTGATTCATCCGAAAGATTGAGGAGAAGGCGATGACAAACAAGGCAAACAGGCGAGAATTCACGCGCCAGCGAAAAGAACTCAAGGTGCGTTTCAGTCTGCTCGGCAGCGAAGAATATAGCGAGGCCCGGCTGGTGGATATGGGCGAAGGCGGATTGTGCATGGAGGCCAGCGCCCCGATCAAGACCGGGACCAGGATTTATGTCCAGCTTTTGAACATTCATCCGGAAGTTTCGGGACTGGCCGCGCACAGGAGCTCCCAGGGCAGGGTGTGTTGGACACGGGATCTGGGCTACAAGGAACAAACCCGTTTCGGGATCGGGGTGCAGTACACGCATCCTGTCTGTCACTCATGAATTTAAGCAGGAAGAAGCATGTCCGCATTTGAACAAGAGCTTGAGGCGACCGGGGAATTGTTGAAGAATGAGAAGATTTCCAAGGATTTGGCCCGGGCCTACGCACGATCCCTGGCCTGGTTTCGAGAAAAGCGGGCAGAGCTTGAAGCGACTGGCTGGAGAGTCGACGAATTGTACCGCATCGGGACCCTGGCTTTTCCCTATTCAGAATGGGGACCGGGCTGGATGACCTTGTGGAACAATGAAAAATGTTCGCCCCGGTTGGGCCGCCGGGGCGAGATAGAGTTCGTTCTGCACGAGGCAGGAGGAGAAGTGGTTCAGTCCTGCCGCCTCGACAAGAGTTTCTTGTCCTGATTATTGCCCTTCGCTTTGGGTGCCGTTGTCCGTAATCACCTGCTCCACCTCCGGTTGGGGCTCGAGGGAACGCTCGTGCACCGCCTCCGCCGTCCTGACCAGAAGTTCTCCGGCCTTGGCCAGGCTCCCCAGTCCACTCGGATCCTCCAGGCTGCGCCGATAGACCCATTGCGCCAGATAGATCAGCTCCGACGCGTCCATGCCCTGCGGGTTCGAAGCGCTGACGATGGCTTGCAGGAGACGCTGACGCGAGATCTCGCGGGTCTGGATGGTGGTCTTGATGCGGGCGCTGGCCTCGTTTTTGGCTGAGATGGACGCCTCCTGCCCGTGCAAATTCCAGAACGCCAGGTGCGCCTGACTGACACTCTCCATATCTTCAAGATATTTCGACACCAAAAGCCGGATCGAGTCTGTTCTGGCTAACGAAGCGACGGTCTTGCCGATCGTCTTCAGCCGCGCGGCCAAAAGAGTCAGCATCTCCTTGCGCTGCGCCTCGCTGACGACGGCCATCTGCCCGGAGGGCAGAGTATAGGTGGCCGACTGCAGGGCCCGCTCCAGGCTGTCCAGAAAGAGCGGCGTGTATGCAGCGTGCAGAAAATCAAGCACCGGCTCCTTGAGCACATGCGAAAAGACGACCTTGCGCGCTCCGAGAGTGTCGGCCGGATCGACGTTTAATCCATTGAAGTCCACTCCGTAGCGGATGTTCACGGACTTGACGTTGAGGTCGAACCGGCCCTCGGATCCGGGATTTTTCTTGGTCCCGCCCGGCAGGTAGCGGTCGACCAGATAGCCGCTCAGGTCCTCCACGAAATCATGGCGCACGATCTCGTCAGCCGGGAAGGCTGGCCGGGTGCCGTTGCCTTCCGCGGTGGCGTTGCCGGCAGTGGCGTTGCTCCCGGTTTCGGACATGGTCGCGTTGGGGAGGCTCTGGGCGGGAATGGCCGGAGCCGGCTGGCCTGTGCCGACCTGCCAGCGCTGCGGAGCCACTTCCGTGGCGACCGGTTTCGGAAAAAAACGATCACGGTTCTGCATGAACCAGTAGCCGCCTGCCAGAGCCAGAATGAAAGCGATGGCGAGAATACGTTTCATGAGCTTCTATGCCTGTTTGGCGCAGTTAAACATGGCTTGGGGTTGTCCGGTGGATTCCATGACCGATCTCCAGTAGTTGGAGAGGATGTTGAGTTTGCGTCGCTTGGCAATGACCAGTTCCAGGGGCAGGTAGAGGTACCGTTCCTGCAGCTTGGAGACGACCATTCCGGTCTTGCCTGCCATGGCGGCGTGCACGGCGTGCTGACCCAGGAACCCGCAGTAGATGCGGTCGTTGGAGTTGGCCGGGATGGAGCGGATGATGTAGCTGGGGTCGATGTATTTGAGGGTGTAGTGAAAGTCCGTGGCCTCGAAGAATTTTTTGATCTCCGAACGCAGTACATCGCAGATGTCGCCCAGGATGGGATTGCCCGAGAGGTCGACCTGATTGTCGATGTGGCACAGGTCCTGCCCCGCTCCTTCGGCCACGACGACCACCGCGTGCTGGCGCTGCTCCAGGCGTGTCTTGAGCTGGACCAGAAATCCTTCCGGGCCGTGCAATTCAAAAGGCGCTTCGGGGACCAGCACGAAATTGACCTCTTTTAAAGCCAGGCTTGCCTGGGCCGCGATGAAGCCCGACTCGCGGCCCATGAGCTTGACCATGCCGATGCCGGCCGGTGCCCCCAAAGCCTCGATGTGGGCGCAGCGGATGGCCTCGGTCGCCTTTTCAACGGCCGTGTCGAAGCCGAACGAGCGGGTCACGAAGTTGATGTCGTTGTCGATGGTCTTGGGGATGCCGATGACCGAGATCTTCAGCCCGCGCCGCAGCACTTCCTTGGTTACCGTGCTGGCGGCCTTCATGGTCCCGTCGCCACCGATCATGAACAGGACCGAGATGTTCATGCGCTCCAGCGCGTCCACGATCTCCTCCGGGGCTTGCGGCCCGCGCGAGGAGGACAGTATCGTGCCGCCGAATTCATGGATGTCGCTGACGCTGTCCGGGGTCAGTTCCATGACATCGTGCTTGAATTTGGGGATGAAGCCCTGCAGACCATAGCGGATGCCGTAGATTCCGGAGATATGGTAGTTGTGGTGGGCGCTCATGACGATGGCCCTGATCACGTCGTTGATGCCCGGACACAGGCCGCCGCAGGTCACGATGGCGCATTTGGTCTTGGGTGGGTCGAAATAGATTTTCTGCCTCGGCCCCGCCTCCTCGAATTCACAGACGGTGCTTGACGTCGCGCCGTCGAGAATTTCGCTGGAGAGAAAGAGCGGCATCTTGGAATCATCGTCAATATGGTGGCAGTAGGGCAGGGGATTGTCGACCTTGCATGGGCCAAGGGTTGTGACGGAAGTATCGAGGCGTGGCGCGTTGCCCATTGCGTCTCCATGAGGTTGCGGTCTTGAAAAAAGGAGCTGGAATGAAAAAAGCTTCCTGTTTGTTAAGCCAGGGAGGCCTAAAAAACAAGAAGCGTGGCGAGTTGTAATAAATCAGGCGGAACGGGCGGTCTTGAATGCGGGCACGATGTGGGCCAGGGCAGCGTCGATGTCCGGGTAGGTGAATGCAAAGCCCAGATTTTTCAACGCCTCGGGGTGGCAGCGCTGACCGGTCAGGAGCATGCTGGCCGCTTCGCCCAGAACCAGGCGCAGCGCAAAGGCCGGCACCGGCAGGATGGCGGGGCGGCCCAGAGCCTGCGCCAGGGCCTGCGTGAAGCGGGCATTGGTGACGGGCCCTGGGGCGCAGGCGTTGAACGGGCCAGAGGCTGCCGGCGTTTCAAGCAAAAAGCTCATGACCCGGGTCAGATCATCGATGTGAATCCATGAGAACCACTGCCGCCCACCGCCGATCCTGCCCCCAAGTCCCAGGGAGAAGGGCGTCATCATCTTGCCCAGCGCGCCGCCATGGCCAAGAACGACCGAGATGCGCGGGACGACCACCCGGTGTCCAAACTCCTGGGCATGCAGGGCCTCGGCCTGCCAGGCTTTGCAGACCTCGGCCAGGAAACCGTTGCCGCGCGGGGTTTCCTCGGTACAGACGCTGTCCCCGCCGTCTCCGTAAAAGCCTATGGCGTTGGCGCAGAGCAGGGTCTTTCCCGTGGTGCGGGCCAGAGCGTCGACAATATGCCGCGTGCTCAGGATTCTGGACTGCAGGATGCCTTCCTTCCCGGCCCTGTTCCAACGGGTCATGACCGGGCTGCCGGCCAGGTTGACCACCGCGTCGTGGTCGCCGACCAGGTCCTGCCAAGGTCCCGGCGTGACCGGGTCGGCTTTTACGACAGGCACCTCGGGGGAGAATCGCGTCTTTCCGGAACGGGCGACCACGGTAACCTCGTGGCCGCGCTCTCGGAGATGAGGCACAAGATGAGCGCCTACGAAACCGGTTGCGCCGAAGGCCAGAATTTTCATGATCGCCCTCCTCGGGTCGTCTACAGCCCGAAATGCTTCTGGATATAGCCTGACATGACGTTCTGCGCCTCTTCCTTGCATTCGCCGCAGTCCGTGCCGATTTTGGTCATCTCCTGCAGTTCGAGAAAGCTTCTCGCCCCGTCGAGTACCGCGTGCTCGATATCCTCGTCCGTGACCTGCATGCACTGGCAGACGATTTTTGCGCCCTTGGTCGCTATGCGGTCTTCCATGCCGTTCTTGCGGTAATAGTCGTCAATGGCGGCTCGCAGGGCCTTGTCTCCAAGCACGGAGCAGTGCACCTTGTTGTCGGGCAGGCCGTCCAGTTCTTTCAAGATGTCCTTGGCGGTGATGGCATAGGCCTGGTCCAGGGTCATGCCGATGACCATCTCGGACAGGATGGACGTGCTCGCGATGGCGCTGGCGCAGCCGTATGTGCGCCACTTGCACTCGGTGATGGTCATGTCTTTGGGGTCGACCTTGATGTAGACCATCATTTCATCGCCGCACTTGATGTTGCCCGTCAGTCCAATGCCGTGGAAATCCGCCTCGTTGTCCTCGCGCAGGATGTTGCGCGGGTTCATGAAGTGGTCCTTTACCTTGTCCGAATAGGTCCATTTTGCCATGTTATTTTCTCCTGTACGCAGTGGACATGGTCCTGATGCGGTCGATGATGGGGGGAAGGTGGTGGAGCATGTACTGCACGTCTTCCAGGGTGTTCTCCCGGCCCAGGCTGATGCGCACGGAGCCGTGAGCGTTCTCCACGGGCACGCCCGTGGCCATGATGACATGGGACGGGTCAAGAGAGCCCGACGCGCAGGCCGAGCCCGTGGATACGGCGATGCCGGCCAGGTCGAGGTAGAGCAGGATGGATTCTCCCTCGGCCCCGGCAAAGGAGACGCTCAGGGTGCCCGGAAGGCAGTGCTCGGGGTGGCCCATGAAGAGCGTGTCGGGAATTGCTTTGGCAATGCCGTCCTTCAAGATTTTTTTGAGCTCAAGCACCCTTTTTTCCTCTTCGTGCATTTCGAGGCGGCGAAGTTCCATGGCCTTGCCCATGCCGATGATGCCCAGGGAATTTTCCGTGCCCGCGCGGCGGCCGCCTTCCTGATGGCCCCCCAGGATGAGGGGGCAGTACGGCGCGCCTTTTTTGACGTACAGGGCGCCGATGCCCTTGGGTCCGTAAAGTTTGTGGGCGGAAATGGTCAGGAAATCGATGTCCAGATCGCGCACGTTCACGGGGATCTTGCCTACCGCCTGCACCGCGTCGGTGTGAAACAGGGCTCCGCCTTCATGGGCGATGCGCGCTGCGGCCTTGATGTCCTGAATGGTGCCGATCTCGTTGTTGGCCATCATGATGGAGACCATGCCGACCTTGTCCGTCACGGCCCGTCGCAGTTCTTCGAGATCGATGCGGCCGTATTTGTCCACAGGCAAGTAGGTCACATCGTGACTTTTGCGCCCCAGGTCCTGGGCGGTGTTCAGCACGCAGGGGTGCTCGATGACCGTGGTCACAAGGCCGCTGCGGCCGCTCAGGGCGCACGAGCAGCGCGTGCTGTCGCAATGCAGCAGGGACAGCACGGTGTTGTTGGCCTCGGAGCCGCTGCCGACAAAAAGGATTTCGCCTGAGTCGGCACCGATGAAAGACGCGACTTTTTCCCGCGCCTCCTCGATTTTTTCCCGCGCTTCGCGGCCAAAGCCGTGCATGCTGGAAGGGTTTCCAAATATCTCGAGTCCCTCGATCAGGGCTTCTTTCACGCCCGGATGCAGGGGGGTGGTGGCATTATTGTCAAAATAAACGGTTCTATTTTCCATGGCGGCTCCTTGTTTCGCAAAATTACGATGAGATTTTAATCCTTAATTCGGTGCTGTCCACCCCGAGAATGGATGCAGAATGCCGGGAGTGGGCGATTCCGGGTCTTTGCCGGCCTCGCGCCAGAGCCCGTCTTCCCAGCTGAGCAACTGGTGCGGATTGAATCCGGCCTTGTAGGCCATGCGCTCGCATCCCGGCACTACATAACCCAGGTAGTAGTGGGAAAGCCCTCTTTTTTTCGTCTCCTCGATCTCGCGCAGTACGCTGAAGATGCCGGGGCTCAAGGGCGACGCCGCGGGATCGAAGACGAAATAGACGGAACTCAGGCCATCGCTGCCAACGTCCAGATATCCGGCCCCCAGCAAGCGTCCGTTTTCCTCGTAGCGGGCAAGCAGGTTAGGACAGGGCGAAGAGTGCAGGTTGGCGATGAATTCGTCGAAGCTGCTTTCTTGTCCAAAACGAACCTGGGAATGTGTATGATACAGGTCAAAAAGTTCTATTTCGTAGCGAACGGGGCCGAAGCTGACGCGCAGATGGCTGCAGCGGCGCAGCACGCGCTTCTGGCCGCGACTGGGCAGGAAGCGCTGCACGGGCACGCGCAGGGGGGTGCAGGCCCGGCAATCCGGGCAGGCCGGGCGAAAGAAATAATGGCCGAACTTGCGCCAACCTCGGGACAGGAACCAGGAAAGCTCGGTGTTATTTAATCCGTCGGCAAAAAAAAAGGAATAAACCAGCGTCCTGTCCGGCAGATAGGGGCAGGGAGCGGGCGCCGAAAACTCAGGTTGAGAGTAAAGAATCATAACCTCGCCCAAAGCTCCTCGCGGACAAAAGAAGGCATGAGAGGGCCCCGGTCAGTTCCGTCCGGCCCCCCGTAAATTGTCAGCCTATTTTGTCACCTTGGCCCAGGAATCGCGCAACGTGACAGTTCTGTTGAAAACCGGCCGATCCGGTTCGTGGTCGTGGCGGTCCGCGCAGAAAAAGCCTTGCCGTTCGAACTGGAAGCGGGCCTCGGGCGGGGCCTGGGTCAGGGATTTTTCCACCTTGCAGCCGGTCAGGACTTCCAGGGAGGACGCGTTGATCTGGGTCAGGAAGTCAGCCTCCTTGCCCGGCGATTCCACCGTGAAGAGACGGTCGTAGAGGCGCACTTCGGCCTGTGCGCAGTGCCGTGCGCTGACCCAGTGCAGGGTGCCCTTGACCTTGCGGCCGTCGGGGGCGTCGCCGCCCCGGCTTTCAGGGTCGTAGGTGCAGATCACGGCCATGATGGTCCCGTCGGATTTTTTCAGCACGTCCTGACAGGTCACCAGATAGGCGCCGCGTAGGCGCACCTCGCGGCCGGGCGAGAGACGAAAATACTTGCCGGGCGGGTTTTCCATGAAATCCTCGGCTTCGATGAAGATCTCGCGGGAAAAGCCGACCTTGCGGCTGCCCATCTCCGGGTTTTTGGGATGGTTGGCCAGCTCGAAGAATTCTTCCTTGTCCTCGGGATAGTTCTCGATGATGAGCTTTATCGGTCGCAGCACGGCCATGGCCCGGGGGGCGGCCGCGTCCAGGTTTTCGCGGACGCAGTTCTCGAGCACGCCCATGTCCACGCAGCTGTCCGAGCGGCTCACACCGATGCGCTCGCAGAAGTCGCGGATGGCCGCGGGCGGAAAACCACGGCGGCGCAGTCCGGAGATGGTGGGCATGCGCGGGTCGTTCCAGCCAGTGACGACGTCGTTATCGACCAGGTTCTTGAGCTTGCGCTTGCTGGTCACGGTATAGTTGATGTTCAGGCGGTTGAACTCGTACTGCCTGGGGCGACTGGGTACGTCGAGCTGGTCGAGGATCCAGTCGTAGAGGGGCTTGTGGTCCGCGAATTCAAGGGTGCAGATGGAGTGGGTGATGTGCTCCAGCGAATCGGACAGGCCGTGGGCGAAATCGTACATGGGGTAGATGCACCACGCATTTCCAGTGTTCTGGTGCTCCTGATGCAGGATGCGATACAGGGCCGGGTCGCGCATGTTCATGTTCGGCGAGGCCATGTCGATTTTGGCGCGCAGGATGTGCGTGCCCTCGGGAAATTCCCCGGCGCGCATGCGGGTGAAGAGGTCCAGGTTTTCCTCCACGGAGCGGTCGCGGTAGGGGCTGTTCTTGCCTGCTTCCGTCAGCGTGCCCCGGTACAGGCGCATGTCTTCGGCCGACAGCGAACAGACGTAGGCCTTGCCCTTGGTGATCAATTCCACCGCAAAGGCGTAAAGGCGCTCGAAGTAGTCCGAGGCATGGTAGAGGTGCGCGCCCCAGTCAAAGCCCAGCCACTGCACGTCCTCTTTGATGGAGTTGACGTAGACCGGATCTTCCTTGCCCGGGTTGGTGTCGTCGAAGCGCAGGTGGCAGCGTCCGCCGTAATCGCGCGCCAGACCGAAGTTCAGGCAGATGGACTTGGCGTGGCCGACGTGCAGGAACCCGTTCGGTTCGGGAGGAAAGCGGGTGTAAACCCGGCCGTCGTTCTTGCCGTTCTTGAGGTCTTCTTCGATGATGGCGCGCAAAAAATTTGAAGGTGCGGATGGCGTGTCCATGGTAATCCTTAGAATGCTGGGGATGTCTACGGGTTATGGGTCAAAGTGCTTACGGACAGGGACATGGGTTGGCAAGTCCGCCCCTGCACATAGGCCAAGAGGGCGTCGCGGGTGCTCGGAAAGGCCAGATTGTCCCAAGGTATCTGGTCGCGCGTGAAGAGATCCAGATCTTCCGTCTCCTCGCCCGCGCTGGGTTCTGCTTTGTCCAGATGGGCGCTGTAGACGATGATGACCGGTGGCCATCCGGAGTAGGAGAAGACGCCGACCAGTCCGTCCAGGGTGATGTCAAGATTCACCTCTTCACGAATTTCGCGGATGGCGGCCAGTTCGACGGGCTCGCCTTCGTCCACATAGCCTCCGGGCAGGAGCCATTTGTGGGTGTCGTCCAGGCGCTTGCGGCGCATGAGCAGAATCTTGTTGCCGATTTCAAGGATGACGCAGGTCACGACCTTGGGGTCGAGATACACTACGCCCGAGCATTTCGAGCACACCAGACGCGGGGGTTCGTTCGGGCGCAGGCGCTGCAACTCCAGGGGCGCTCCGCAGGCGGGGCAGAAACGGTAGCGGTCGTGACGGACGGGACCGGCGATTGTGGTCATGAGTAGATGTTGGTCCTGATCGTGTGATCCTTGAGGGTTTCGCGGGCGTGACCCGCGAGGGATTCGGCCGGATACCCGATGCTGATGATGGATTCAACCCGCAAATGGGGCGGTATGTGCAAAATCTCGCGCACGCGGTCCTCGGCCGTTCTTTCCTGGTCGTGGGGCCGCAGGCGGATCTGCACCCAGCAGCTGCCAAGGCCTAGGCTTTCGCAAGCCAACTGCAGGATGATGGAGGCGATGGCGCAGTCCTCTATCCAGGTGTCGGCCTTGTCTTCGTGACCAAGCACGACCACGCCCAGCGCCGCGTCGCGCAGAAAGTGCGCGCCGTGAGGTTTGGCAGTGGACAGGGCCTCAAGAAGGGGCTTGTCCGTGACAAAAATGAACTCCCAGGGGTCGCGCCCGCGGGATGACGGAGAGCGCAGCACGGCTTCCCGCAACTGTTCCATGACTTCGGGTTCAAGGGCCTCAGGCGTGTAATGGCGGATGCTGCGGCGTTTGCGCAGGATTTCGAGCATGTTTTCTCTCCCCGGGACGCGTGTAGGTCGCGGCCCTGACAGTTGTTGATCGCACTCCTTGATCAGTGCGGACGCATACCGTATCAAAGCCCTCATTGGGCGGCAATCGCCGAATCCTGGTGCTTTTCAAGGAGGAAAAATGGATGGAGTGATTCTCGTCTTGACAGCGCTGGCCGGGTGTCTCATGCCGGTCCAGCCAGCCGTGAACGCTGTTACCGCACAGATGATGAGCAGTCCGTACCTGGCCTCGTTTTTTTCTTTTCTGACCGGCACGCTGGTTTTGGGTTTTTTGTGCCTGGCTCTGCGTCTGCCTTGGCCCGACGGGAAGATCATAATGGGCCTGCCGTGGTGGGCCTGGCTGGCCGGGCCCATGGGAGCCTTTTTCGTGACCATGACCATCGTCGCCGTGCCGCGTCTGGGCGCCATGAGCGTCATGGCCCTCTTGATCGCCGGGCAGATGGGCATGTCCCTGGTCATGGATCATTTCGGATGGCTTGGACTCCCGGCCCAGCCCATCTCCATGTGGCGAATCCTGGGCGCGATCCTGCTTTTCACCGGCGTGGTGCTGATCCGCAAATTCTAAGGAGCTTGTCATGAAAACAGCGCTGTTCGTGTTCAACGGCGACCCCATATGCTTTATCCACGTGCTCCTGAACGCTCTTGACATGCACGCCGGCGGTCACGAAGCCTGCATCGTCATGGAAGGCGCGTCCGTGGCGCTGGCCCCGGCTCTGGTCAAGCCTGAGCACCCCCTGTCCAAACTTTTCGCCAAGGCCCGCGAGGCCGGACTGCTTGAGGGCGCGTGCAAGGCCTGCTCCGTCAAGCTTGGCGTTGCCTCCGAGATCGAAGCCGCGGGAATTGCACTCATCGGTGACATGAGCGGGCATCCGGCCATGCGTGCCTATATGGAAGCCGGGTGGCAGGTCGTCACGTTTTGACCCGGGAGAACCAAAGCGGCCTTGGCTGTGATGCTGCGCTGGTCATCCGGGTCGGCTCGCTCAATCCGGTCAAGCTCGGGGCCATCCGCGAGGTCATGCGCGTGCCCTTCCCCCTGGCCCGGTTTGAGCCCGTGCCCGCCCCTTCCGAGGTGCCTGATCAGCCCCTGGGTCTGGAAGAGACCCTGCGCGGGGCAAAGAACCGTGCCAGGAACGCTTTTGCGGATTGCGCCTTGTCCGTGGCCCTGGAATCGGGACTCATCGAAGTGCCCGGGTCGAACACGGGCTACATGAATCTGACGGCCTGCGCCATTTACGACGGCCGTGAAATGTACCTTGGGCTGGGTCCCGCCTTCGAGCTACCCCTGGAGGTGACCCGCCTGGTGGTGGAGGATGGGCTGGAACTTGATCCGGCCGTGTGCCGGGCCGGTCTGACCGATAACGCACGCATCGGCTACGCTCAGGGCATCATCGGAATCCTGAGCGGCGGGCGCGTGACGCGCATGGACTACAGCCGCCCCGCCGTATCCATGGCCCTGGTGCGCATGGGCCTTTGAATTTTTTTAACCCTTTGCCTACGAGGAAAATATGTCCCGCTCATATCTGGTCTATCGCTGCATGGAAGGAGAGGTGCTCAAAAAGCCCGAGGCCGTCATTGCCCTCTGGGACGAGGATTTGCCGCGTTTCTCCGAGATTCTGGACGAGGCCACTGCCTCGCGGCCCACAAAAGCCCGCAAACCCGGCGAATACTGGGAAATCGTGACCAAGGAAAAAGCCGATCCCTATGATTGGGACAAGGTCGTGGCGCCCGTGAAGAACAAGGAGCACGATCCGCTTGGCGACATGTGGAAGGAGCGCGCCAAGATCGAGAAGCTGATCGAAGAGGGCGCGAGCCTGGAACAGGCCCTGGACGTCATGACGCCGTTCAGCCACACTTTCCGCTACGAATCCGAGGCTCCCAAGAACCTTCTTCCCAAGATGGACGAAGTCGAATCGTAGCTCTTTTTTGGGCCGCTTCGCCCCGCCAAGGAGACACTCATGCGCTGGATAATCATGTTTCTGCTGTTGGTCCCCCTGTCCGGATTTTGCGCCGGACCGGTCCTGTCATCGGGGCAGCTCCTGTATGTGCCCGTCTATTCGCACATCTACACCGGGGATAAGGAGCGGCCGTTCAATCTGGCCGTGACCCTGTCCATTCGCAATACCGATCCGCGCGGCAGCCTGAGGCTGACGGCAGTGGATTATTACGACACCGATGGACATCTGGTCCGGCACTACCTTGACGCGCACGTGGAGATGAAGCCGCTGGCCTCCATCCGTTACGTGGTGGCCGAAAAGGACATAAAGGGCGGTTCCGGTGCCAATTTTCTGGTGCGCTGGGAGGCCGCTGAGCCGATCAATGCCCCGGTGGTGGAATCGGTCATGATCGGGGCCCAGTCGGGGCAGGGCATTTCCTTCACTTCCCAGTCGAGGGAAGTTCAAGAATAATCACAAAAGGGAGTACGAATGGAGAACGTGACGGCAGAGCTGGAGGCGTTTGTTTCCGAGTGGGATTCCTGCGACGCCAAGGACGCATTTCTGCTTTTCAGACAGACTCTTGAGACAGTAAACGGCGTGACCCTTGATTTCAAGGCCCGTCCGGGCATCACCTATTCCCTGCGCGGCGCGCATCCGGCGCAGCAGGGGCGGGATCTTTTCGCATTGATCGATGTCATCGACGACGATCCCGAACAGCGCTGGCTTTCGGTCTGCTTTTACGACGACCTGGTCAGCGATGAGCAGGAGTTCGGAGACTGGGTCCCTGGCGGCCTCATGGGCGAGGATGCCCGTTGTTTCAACGTCGACGAGGCCGACGAGGAACTCGTGGCCTATGTGGCCGAGCGTATCCGCGAAGCCGGAGCGGGCGCGGCGAAATAAGGACGATAGTTTGCGCACAAGCCGGGCACTGACCCGGCTTTTTTGTCGAAGCCAGGGCATCCGCATCGTCCATGACCGCATTGAACAATCAAATCGAAACTTCATTGCTTCGGATTTCGGGAGATCGGATCATGGCACACATTCTGGCCGCGGACATCGGCGGAACCAACAGCCGCTTCGGGCATTTCGAGTTTGTGGCCGGGCAGGAGCCGCGGCTTCTGGAATCGTTCAGCGTCCCGACCGCTTCGGTTCAGTCCTTCGCGCAGGCGCTGGAGAGGTTGCGGGAGTCCGGCTTCGGGCTTGACCCCTCGGACGCGGATCGGATTGTTCTGGCCGTGGCCGGAGCCGTGCAGGACGGTGTCCGGTGCCGGCTGACCAACGCCTCCTGGGACATTGATCTGGCTGATCCTGGTGCCGGACTGCCGCTGGAACGGACCGTCCTGATCAACGATTTCGTGGCTCAGGCTCTGGGTTGCCAGACGCGTTACGCGGCGCAGTCCGCCATCACTATCCAGGAAGGCGTGGCGCGGCCCGGTGTCGTGGCCGCTGTCGGGGCCGGGACGGGGCTTGGCCTGTGCGCGCTGGCACCCCTGCCCGGCGGGGATTTTTTGCCCCTTCCTTCCGAAGGTGGGCACGCGCCCCTGGCGTTTGTCAGCAGACCCGAATTCGAATTCCTGGAGTTCCTTCAGGCTCAAACCGGCCACTCCCACGGGTTTGGCGACATCATGGTTTCGGGACCGGGGCTCTCCTTTCTGCACGAATTTTTGACCGGCAGACGGCTGGCTCCACCAGAGGTCGCGCGCGAGATCGGCCCGGACTGCGAAACCACGCGCTGGTTCGCCCGCTTCTACGGCCGGGCCTGCCGGGTCTATGCGCTGTATGTCCTGGCCCTCGGCGGAGTAAATCTCTGCGGAGGGCTTGCGGCCAAAAATCCTTTTCTGGTCTCAAGCGAAGAATTTCTGCGCGAATTCCGGGACTGTCCCGCCTATGGGGCTCTGCTGCAGCAAGTCCCCATCCGGCTGATCACCACTCTCGATACGGGCCTTCATGGCGCGGCCCGTTACGGGCAGATGCTCCTCAACAAGCGGGGAGAGTAGGGAACCATCCACATTTTTGTCGCGTAGGAGATGACGAAAATGTGGGGGACTTCTATTTCTTTTACTTAAAAATCAGAGAGATATGTCTGGCATGGGATCTGCTTTGGTCCTCCGTAACAGGAGGCTGCCATGCCGATCATCATCACGCCCTTCGGGGCCATTGACGCTCTTCCGGATACTGAATTCTTCCCCGACGGGTCCGTGCGTTCCTGCATCGCCGCCCGGGCCTGTCCGCTCATCACCCCCCTTGGGATGCTTGTTCCCCAATTCACCGCCAATACTCTGCGCAAGCGGCAGCTCCCTGCCATCTCCTTTCATCCGAACGGCATGATCCGCAATCTTCCCCTGGAAGAGCAGATTCTGGTGTGCACTCCCGCTGGTGTTCTGCCCGCCGAGCAGGTCTCGTTTTATGAAAGCGGGGCCTTGAAGCGCATCTTTCCCTTGAACGGAACCCTGAGCGGGTACTGGACCCAGGAGGACGAGGCCAAGCTGGCCACCCCCCTGACCCTGGACACCCCTTTGGGCCCTGCCGAAACCCTGGCTATCAGCCTGTATTTCAGCCCGTCCGGAGCGTTGCGCAGCCTGACCCTGTGGCCAGGCACGACTCTGGACGTGCCTACTCCCTTGGGCGGCATCGCCGCGCGGGTCGGCGTGTCATTTTTCGACAGCGGGGTGCTTCGCTCCCTGGAACCGGCGGAGCCGGTCGGCGTGGTCACACCCGTAGGCGAGCTCCTGGCGTACGATCCCGATGCGATCGGCATTTGCGGCGACAACAATTCCCTGCGCTTTTGCGAGAACGGGTCTTTATGCGCACTGACAAGCGTGGCGCACTCTTTCGACGTGGTTCTCGAAAATGGCCGGGTCCGGCGTCTGACCCCGCCTCTGCGACGTCATCCGTGCGATGGCGAGCGCATGGAGGCAAGCCCGCTCTGCCTTGAATTCCGTCCGGGGGTGGTCAGCATCTTCTCGGCCGATCTGTCCCGGCTCTCCGCAGCCGTGGAGAGCGTCACACCATCCCGATTTTTTCTGCCTTTGCCCACCTTGTCGCCCATGTGTTCCATGGGCGCGGGCAAGTGGTAGGCCCACACGAACCGAAGCGGAGGAACCGATGAACACGAATTGTCTCGAAAAAGTGGTGGAATACGCGTCCATGCCCCTGCATGGCACCCTGTCGCGCAAACTCCGGAAAGGACTCAAAGTCCAGATCAATGAAGGGCGGATCTATGAAAAGGCGGTGCTCTTTCTGGGCACGGATTTCCTGCGCGTGACCGAGAAGGAGGACGGCATGTCCGTCAATACCTATTACGGCTGGGAAGAGATCGCATCCATCCGCACCTACAGCTCCGAACCGGAGGAATGAGCCACCGGGGGCCCTGCCCCCGGTTAGGGGCGGCTTCGCCGAGGCATTGAGGCAGGGTTCGGCGTCCAATGAAATTATACTTGTCCCGTGTTTACGCCGCAGTCTTGAGAGTCACATGCATTCCGGCTTTCGTCGCAAGAATGATCAGCATCTCAAGACTGAACTTCTCCCACTTGCCTCTGGCAAGATCGGAAACCCTGGATTGACTGACGCCCAGTATTTCAGCCGCTTTGGCTTGGGTGAGCTTCTTTGTTTTGATGAACTTGCGAAGATCGGCCATAAGGTCTGCGCGCATTTGAAGAATTGCCGCTTCTTCGGGGGTGTAGCCGAGATCGCTGAAGACGTTTCCAGATGAATCGACGATGGGCTCACTCATAGGTTGCCTCCAATTTGTTGAAGCCGCGTACGGGCCAGTTCAATATCGTTCCTGTTGGTCTTTGACCCCTTTTTTTGGAAGGAGTGCAGCACGTAGACGGCGTCCAACAGTTTCGCCACGTAGATTACCCGCCATTCGCCCAACACATGAATCCGGATTTCCTTCACGCCAGAGCCTATCGATGGCATGACCTTCCAATCTCGAGGCTCCATTCCATTCTGGATCGCGCGGAGTTCGAAACCCGCAACTCTTCGGGCTTCCTCTGGAAAATTCCGAAGATCATCGAGGCTCGATCCGACGAATTTCAAGGCCTTTGTGCTCATGAGTAGATTATATAAGTTTTTATATATATTGCAAGCTCATGCTGTCTGCTGTTTTGTGATGGTCACGGCTGAAGTATTGGGAAGCAGGACTCAGGAGCATGCGAGACGAGCAGAGAAAATGATGCGGCGCTTTCGGTCCGATGTTGTTCGAAATCAGGCTGCCGCAGAAGTTTGTTCTGCATGTTTGGCTGAAATTCGAAAAAGTTCGGATTTCTCTATGAATGGGTAGTCTTCCGAATTGCCAAAATGTACGTGCCGGTATATACTTTGGTATATATCAAAAACGGAGGTGCGCATGCAGACCGCCAAGCTTTTCAACAATGGACGCAGCCAGGCAGTCAGGCTGCCCAAGGAGTTGCGCTTTTCCGGCGAGGACGTGTACGTCAAAAAGATCGGCAACATGGTAATTTTATTGCCTAAGGATGACCCCTGGTCGTCGCTGATAAGCAGCCTGGATCAGTTCTCCGCCGATTTCATGAACACACGGGAGCAGCCGCCGCTTGATGCGCGGGAAGAGCTGTGATCACCTATCTGCTGGACACGAACATTTGCATTTACGTCATCAAGCGCCGCCCGCCGCAGGTGCTGGATCGTTTTCGGCAGGCGGATGTGTCGAGCATCGGCATTTCATCCATAACGTACAGCGAACTGATGTTCGGGGCGGCCAAAAGCTCGCGCCCGGAGCAGAATCGGATCGCCCTGATGCAGTTCGTGGCCCCGCTGGAGATTGCCCCCTATGACGACGCGGCTGCCCAGCGGTACGGGGATCTTCGGGCCTGCCTGGAACGCAGGGGAACGCTCATTGGCTCTTTGGACATGCTTATCGCCGCCCACGCCTTGGCGCTTGATTGCGTCTTGGTGACCAACAACGGGAAAGAATTCGCGCGGGTTCCGAAGCTGAGAATGGAGAATTGGGCGATGGAGTGAGGGTGTTGACGTTTTTGCTGATTATGACAATGTTTGAAACAGCTCGGCCACCAGGCGTGGAAGGAGTTACGAAGCCGTCCCTCGGGGCGGCTTCAGCCTTTTAGGCCTTTCCCCTTCGATATCCCTCGTTCAGAGCCTCGATAATTCTTGCCTCTGCCTGGCCTCACTTTCCGTTGATGCTGGTACCTAACCCGCCGCCTTCCGCAAGGCCGACAGGAAGCGCGAACGCAGCTTCTCGCTCAAGAGGGCTCGCTTGACGGGGGGGAGTTTCAGGAATCCGCCGACCAGGGCGCGCATGAACTCCTGGGTGCGGCTTGCGGGATTGTCGAAGATGAAGGTCTGGAAGGTGTCCCGTTCCAGGGCCTGGAGCATGACCCGCTCGAAGCTGTCCTCGGGGTGAAAGACCTTCTGGGGGCGGGGGTGGAGCTTCAGCGCTCCGGTGGGGCACTTCAGGGCGCAGACCCCGCAGCCAAGGCAGTGCACCTTCATGGCCGCCAGCTTCTTTGGCTTGCGGGCGTCCTGTGCGGAAATCTCCTCCACGCTCACGGCGTTCACGGGGCAGGCTTTGGCGCACAGACCGCAGCCTGTGCACAGCGTTTCGTCCACAACGGCCATCACGCTGGCCGTGACCAGGATGCCTGTGTAGCCGGTCTCGCGCACGCCCTGCAGCAGGTTGCAGCAGCAGTCGCAGCAATGGCAGATGAAGCCGGCGTCCCGGCGCACGTTGTCGGCGGACAGGGTCAGGCCCTGATCGCGGGAGCGTGCCAGGATGTCGCGCATCTGCATCTTGTCGATGGGTTTGGCGAAGCCGTTGCGGATGAGAAAGCGCGCCCCGGTGCCCATGGAAGTGCAGGTGTCCATGGGCGTGCGGCAGGGCGCATGCCCGAGATGGTGCTTTTCATGTCGGCAGGAGCACAGGCCCAGCGAGAATTCCGTCTGTTCTTCGATGAGGGCCGAGGCCTTCTCGTAATCCAGAATCTCCACATGTTCGCCCAGGGCTTCCTCGTGGGGCAGGGCGCGCATGACCGAGGTCTTTTGTCCGTCTCCGAAATTGGCGTGCAGAAAATCCTTATCCCCGAACATGTAGGCCTGAAAAAGTTCGGCCCAGCGGGCGCGGGGCAGGTTCGGCCCGGTGCGCATCATGGTGAACTCGAAGAAGCCGATAACGATGGGGCTGACCATGTATTGGTATTTCTCGCCGTCCCAGATATCGATGACCAGACCCTTGGCGCAGAGCCCTTCGATCATGGGCTGCAGGAAGTCCTGCGTTTCGCCCAGCATGGCCGAGATGCGCCCCAGGGTCGAAGGGCGATAGGGCAGGCGAGCGACCAGTTCGGCCTCGGGCCGCGAATAAAGCTCTTCTACCAATTGCCTGAAAACCTCTGTCCAGGGGGTGCGTACGGGGGCTTGATCAAGGCGGTGTCCGAGTTTGCGGTAGATGTCCTTGCTTGCAATGTGTCCCATGATGGTCCTTGGTTGCGCGATTGATGGCCGATGATTCCCCCGGCTCATTCGGAATTGCAAGCACGAATCCACTCTATTGCGACCCGTGCCGTTGACAAGAGCGGCAGACTGGTCCAGAGATTGGTCCTACCAATTTTGCGGGGGTCGACGCGGCATGTCCTGCACGGCCTCCATCAGGAGGATATCATGTTTGAAGTGATTGCTTTGTATCTGGCTATGGGCGCGGTAGCAGGCGTATTGGCCGGATTGCTGGGCATCGGGGGCGGGCTTGTCATCGTGCCCATGCTGGTATTTTGCATGGAGTTGCAGAATATGCCCCAGGAGCTGGTCATGCATATGGCGCTGGGCACCTCCATGGCCAGCATCATGTTCACCTCGGTTTCGAGCTTCATGGCCCATCATCGCCGCGGCGCGGTGGAGTGGGATGTGGTTCGGCGCATCGTGGCCGGCATCCTGGTCGGCACGCTCCTCGGAGCCTGGGTGGCCGCTCAGATGAGCACCGGCGCGCTCAAGATATTCTTCGTCATTTTTCTTTATTACGTCTGCTACCAGATGCTCTCCGGCAAGAAGCCCAAGCCGTCGCGCGTGATGCCCGGAGCGGCCGGGATGTTCGGGGCCGGCAATGTCATCGGAGTGGTTTCGAGTCTGGTCGGCATCGGCGGAGGCACACTCTCCGTGCCGTTCATGGTCTGGCACAACATTCCCATTCATAAGGCCATCGGTACCTCGGCCGCCATCGGTTTTCCCATCGCGGTGGCCGGAACCGTGGGCTACATCATGAACGGCTGGGGCGTGGACACCTTGCCTCCCTATTCCCTGGGCTATGTCTCCCTGGTAGCCTTGGTCTCCATCGCGGTCATGAGCGTCATCACCGCCCCGCTGGGCGTACGTCTGGCCCACAGCCTGCCTGTGGACAAATTGAAAAGAGTGTTTGCGCTGATCCTCTTTCTGGTCGGTACGAAGATGCTCATTTCCCTTTTTTAGCCGGACCGGTCCCCTGACCGCGCGCCCCTGGGGCTGCGTCGGCCCGGAACAGATCCTCCCCTGGGAGGGGTTTTTCCGGGCTTTTTTGCGTTCACCGCAGGCCCTGCGGTCAGGTCCGGAATTCAGGTTTGATTGGGCAGCTGCGGTTTTCAGCCGCGCAAGCCCTTTTGCCCTACGCTCATGACATTGGGCTCGGCCTGGCCAGAGTAGAGCTGAGGCCACTCGGTATTGTGAAAAAATAGTCCATGTGGATGCGCGGCGGAGCCTCACATGTACCAGCGCCAGCTTTGACCGGCCCGGAACAGTTCGCGCAGAGTGAGGGGTCTGTTTCCGGCGATCTTTTTGGCCAGGTAGATGAAAAGGTAGGCTGTCTGCAGGGCGTCGCCCAGGGCCTCGTGGGCCGTGAAGCGGGGCAGGTCGAATTCGTGGGCCAGGTCGGTCAGCACGTAGGAGATACTGAGATTGAACTGTTCATAATGTGAGGGTGTGCGCTTCTCGCGCCACAGCATGGCCATGCGCATGGTGTCCAGGCAAGGGTTGGCCAATGGCTGGCCGTGGTTTTTTTTACAGGCACGGTTCAAAAAACTCATGTCCAGCCCGACGTGGTGACCGACGATAAGAGTGCCCTTGCAGAATTCGATCAGCTCGGGAAGAACCTCAGTCAGGGGTGGGGCCCCGGCGATGGCTTCGGGAGTGATGCGGTGGATGAGGGTGCTGATCTTGGGCAGGGGGATGCTGGGCCGCACCAGGACGCTGAAGCTTTCGCCCGGCACGATGGCCAGGCCGCGCACGCGTACGGCCCCGATGGAGACGATCTCCTCCCTGCGGGCGGAAAGGCCGGTCAGTTCCGTATCCAGGACCGTATAGACATAGTCTTCCAGGGGGCGGGTCTGATCCAGTGTCCGGCACAGACGATTGTTCTCCTCCAGCAGCGGCAGGTTCGCTTTCGCGGGGCCCAGTCTGAGGCGGGCACATAAGCTTTTCAGATCGAAGAGATTCATTGCTCACGCCATGTTCAGTCTGAAGACTTCGCGTAGCACCCCGTGCAGGGCGGAGGTCACTCCGAAGGCTTCGCGCAGGGTTCGTTTTTCCAGGGAGGACAATTTGCCGGGGTCAAGACGGTTGTCCGGGGTTATGCCCTGCTCCATCTGTTCGAGCTGGTGCATGAGCCGCGAATGCAGCAGGAATTCGAAGGCCTCCCGCGCTTCGTGGAACAGGTCCCGCGACAGGTGCCCTTCCTGATGCAGCAGTTCGAGTCTACCCAGGGTGCTGGTCTCGCGGATTCCGTGGTACAGGGCCATGACCCGCGCAAAGTCCATGAACGGCAAAAGTCCGCGGGTTTTAATGTCCAGGGTGTTTTTGTGCGCACCGTCTTTTTCGACCATGAAATTCTTGAAGAAGGTCAGCGGTGGTTTGGCGTTCAGGCAGTCGGCGGCCAGGTAGCGCAGGAAGAGGTCTTTTCCGGCGCAGGCATTGGTGACGTGCTGGCGCAGGTTTTCGGCCAGGTCCTTGTGTCCATAGATGCCCCTGAAATCAAAAAACACGGAGCTGGCCAGGACGCGCTCGGGTTCGGGCGTGGCCGTCCATGTGTTGATCCGGCCTTTCCATGTGTCCAGAGAGCCTCGCCACGCGGGGTTCGAGGCCATCATATCGCCCGGGCAGCGCGGGAAACCGCAGTTTATGAGATGAGCGACCATGCGCTCCGTGAAGGCCGAAAAATACGTCTCCGCTGCGCGATCGAGAAAATCCACCGAACAGTTATCGGTAACCAGCGCGTTGTCCTGGTCCGTGGCGAAGGTCTGTTCGCGGCGCCCCTCGCTGCCCATGAGCAGCAGGCAGAACTTGACCGGGGGAGGCCCCAGTTCGCGCAGCATCAAATCGAGAAGCTTGGACATGATCTGGTCATTTAAAATGGCGATCATGCGCGTGATGTTGCCCGCCTTGGCTCCCTGCTGGACCAGGGTGCGGATGACCGGGGTGATGCTGTCGTGCAGAGGATAGAGCCCGGCGATGGTGGTGCGGGAGGCAATTTCGCGAAACACGGACATGGGCGAGCGGCCCTGTAGGAGCATGATGTCGTGGGAGCTGATGACGCCCAGCAGCTTGTTGTTGGATTTGACCACGAGGTGGTGGATGTTCTTGGACATCATGGTCAGAAGGGCGTCGAAGCAGACTGCGCCGGCATCAATGCTTTCCACCGGTGTGGTCATGACTGTTTCAGCCGGAGCCTGCAGGTCGAGGCCGAGCGCCATGGCCTTGCGCAGGTCCGTGTCCGTGATGATGCCGCAGATTTCGCCTGAGGGTTCGCGGAACAGGAGCGAACCGGTGTTGTGGCGGATCATCTCCTTGGCAGCGGCCTGGATGCTCAGGCCAAAGGGCACGCTGATCGGTTCGCGGGTGACAAGGCCACCCACAGGGTTGCTGAAGAGATGCAGGCTGTGGTCCTCGTGGGCGGGTTGGATCTTGCAGCGCATCTCCTCGAAGGCCTTGGAGAGAAAGGTGTCGGCAAAGGATTTGAGATAGAAGCGCGGGATGGCAGGGTTGAGATGCACGGCTTCAAAAAAACGCTCGCGGGGAATCTTGATGATGAAGGTATCTTCCACGGTTTCGGCGTCCAAGGCCGCTTTTTCGCCGTTGAAGAGGGAAAGCGCCCCAAGGGAGGCCCCCTCCGTACGGATGTCCATGAGGACGCCCTCGTCTTCCAGAAAAAGGCGGATGGCCCCCTTCTGCACCAGATAGAGCCCGTCCACCTCGCTCACTCCCCGGCGAAGGAGCCTTGTCCCGGCCGGAAAGAAGTCCACCAGGCAGCTGCGGGCCAGGCGGACCAGGCTTTGCCTCTCCAGTTCGGAAAAGGGCAGAGTGGTTTCGAGAAAGGTGATGATGCTGTCGTATCCCGCAGGCTGAGTTCCCGCGTTCATGGCGTTGTCCTTGGGTTGCGGGGCCGGTTTCCCGGCCCCGGTTTGAACGGATTAGTGATCTATGGCCGCACCCGCTCCGCGAGGGATGCGGACGCTCTCGACCATTTCCTGCACGGCGGTCGGAGGGGCCTTGGTGATCAGGGAGACGCCGAATGTGACCGCGAAATTGATGACCATGCCCACGGTGCCGATGCCTTCAGGGCTGATGCCGAAGAACCAGGGAGACACTCCCATGAACTTGGTCTGCACGATGTAGAGCATGGTGAAGCCGATACCGCTGATCATGCCGCTGATGGCTCCCTCCTTGGTCGCGCGCTTCCAGAAGATGCCGAGCACGATGATGGGGAAGAAGGAGGATGACGCCAGTCCGAAGGCCAGTGCCACCACCTGGGCCACAAAGCCCGGAGGGTTGATGCCGAAGTATCCCGCGATGACGACGCCCACGCCGATCATGACCCGGCCCACGAGCAGGCGTATCTTCTCCGAGGCGTCGCGGTTGATGATGCGGTAGTAGAGGTCATGGGAGATGGACGAAGCGATGACCAGCAAGAGACCGGCCGCCGTGGACAGGGCCGCGGCCAGTCCGCCCGCCGCGACCAGGGCGATGACCCAGGGCGGAAGTTGGGAGATTTCGGGCGTGGCCAGGACCATGATGTCGTTGTCTATGTAAAGTTCATTGGCGTTGTCGAGAGGTGTGTTGGTGACCAGTCGCTGGCCGTGTGCGCCCGTTTCCCCGCTGAACGCGGGTTTGCCTGCGAAGGCCGCACCGCCGCGGTAGGTGATGATGCCGTCGTTGTTTTTGTCGATCCAGGCCAGAAGTCCTGTTTTCTCCCAGTTTCCGAACCAGGCCGGCACGGAGGAGTAGGGTGTTTCGCTCAGGGCGTTGGTCAGCGTGTAGCGGGAGAAGGCGCCCAGGGCCGGTGCTGTGGTGTAGAGGATGGCGATGAAAAAGATGGCGTAGAAGGCTGAGAGGCGCGCAGCCCGTACGCTTGGCACGGTGTAAAAGCGGATGATGACGTGGGGCAGGCCCGCCGTGCCGACCATGAGGCACATGGTGATGGCGAAGACGTCGATCATGGGCTTGGTGCCCGCGCCAAAGGCGCTGGTGTACTCGGCGAAACCCAGGTCCCTGCCGATCTGGTTCAGCGTCTCAAGCAGGAATTTGCCAGAATCCGGACCTCCGAGGATGGTGCCGCCGAAGCCCATCTGCGGGATGGGGTTGCCGGTCAGCTTGAGGGAAATGGCGATGGCCGGGATGAGGAAGGCCGTGATCAGGACGCAGTACTGGGCGACCTGGGTCCAGGTGATGCCTTTCATGCCACCGATGGCCGCGTACAGGAAGACCAGAACCATGCCGATCATGACGCCGGTGTTGACATCGACTTCCAGAAAGCGGCTGAAGACGATGCCCACGCCGCGCATCTGCCCGGCCACGTAGGTCAGGGAGATGAAAATGGCGCAGATCAGGGCCACAAGGCGGGCCGCCGAGGAATAGTAGCGGTCGCCGACGAAATCCGGGACCGTGAATTTGCCGAACTTGCGCAGATACGGGGCCAGGAGCAGAGCCAGGAGCACGTAGCCGCCGGTCCAGCCCATGAGGTACATGCAGCCTGCGTAGCCCATGAACGAGATCATACCGGCCATGGAGATGAATGACGCCGCGCTCATCCAGTCCGCGGCAGTGGCCATGCCGTTGGCCAGGGGCGGAACTCCGCCTCCGGCGACGTAGAAGCCCTTGGTGTCCTTGACGCGGGAAGTCCAGGCGATGCCTATGTAAAGGGCGAAGGTCAGCCCCACTATGAGATAAGTCCAGGTTTGCAGTGACATATTTCCTCCGGTTGGTCAGTCGCTATTCGTGCACGTCGTATTTCTTATCCAGCCGATCCATAAGCAGAAAGTAGGCAAGGATAATGAGTACGAAAACATAGATGGAACCTTGTTGGGCAAACCAGAAACCTAGAGGAAATCCGCCCAGGGAAAAGGCATTGAGCTGCTCGACGAAAAAAATTCCGAATCCGTAAGATACCGTCGCCCAAATGGCCAAAAGGATGAGCATGTACGTTTTGTTTCTTTTCCAGTAACTTTGCATTGACTTTTCCATGTTGTCCCCCTGTGCAAAAAGCGTTGATGAAATGTGGCTTCACCCGATTGAGCTTGGACGTTATCTGACACGGTTTGCAAACTATTGCATCTGCTTTCCGGTGAATGGAGGGAGGAACAGGTTATTGGCAAAAGGAACCGAATTGTTCTGGTGAGCGGGACTTTGTTGCCGCTGACCGGGGCGGAGCAACCGTTCGGTTGCGCGTAATACGTAGAGATAATGAGCCGATGCTCAAACGAGATACGTGTATTTTGCGGCGAATTTGGAGCCTTTCACGACGGGGAAAGGATTCATGGAGGCTGTGAATTGCTGCAGGCGCTGGGTCAGCGGTCAGAATCACTCATCACCGCATGCAGGAGGAAGATCATGATTGCCGTTGTTGTCGCCGACATAACGACTTTGCAGGTGGACGCCATTGTCAACGCGGCCAATTCGTCGCTTCTGGGCGGAGGCGGAGTGGATGGAGCCATCCACCGTGCGGCCGGTCCCGGGCTTCTGGCCGAGTGCCGTACCCTTGGGGGGTGCCCCGTGGGGCAGGCACGGATAACTGGCGGCTACATGTTGCCGGCGCGGCACGTGATTCATGCCGTCGGGCCGGTCTGGAAAGGTGGCGGACAGGGCGAGAGGGAATTGCTGGCGGCCTGTTACACGGCCTGTCTGAGTCTGGCTCGTGAACGCCACCTTGACAGCGTGGCTTTTCCGGCCATCAGTTGCGGAGCCTACGGTTTCCCTGTTGCGGAAGCCTGCGCCATAGCCGTGGCCCAGGTCCGTGCTTTTCAGCGCGAGAATGTAGCGCCGGCCACAGTTGTTTTTGTCTGCTTTTCGGATTCCATGCGGCAGTTGTATGAGGAATGCCTTGCCAGGGAAGAAGCCTGACGATTTCGGCGTGTGGTCCTTCTGCGCACCGGCCTGCGCACATTGGTCCGGAGCGAGGGTATCGGCCCGGAGCCTGGAACACACGTTGCGAACCCGAATGCCATGAAACCGGTTGAGGTTCGCTGCAGGGACCTGCGTGCGGTTTTCGCGCCCGTTGCGGAGCCCCTTTATTTTGCGGGGGGCATGGGCTAGATCGTGGCAACGAAAACGGTTGAGGCCGCTTTTTTTTTTTTTCCAATCGTGGCCACTGAACACACTTGCCGGGAATAATATGAAGTTTATCGCTGTTTTGTTCTGCCTGCTTTCCTTGTTTTCCTGTGCCGGACATTCCGGTCCTTCGCAGGAACCCGTGTTCTCGCAGGCGCCCGTCCTTCCTGTCTTTGAGCGGTTGAACACCCTGCACGAGCAGTTTCTCGTTTTCAGGGATGATGACGTTTTTCAGCGTTACGGTTTTACATACAACTCCCCTTACGCCGACTGGTTGCAGCGGGTCCGTGATTTCGAGCAGGATCCGGCCACGGGCGAAGCGGCCCGCCTGCTGGCCGGACTGTCCGTCGTGTACCGCACGCACGGGGCGAAGAGCAGGATTTACAGGCAGTTCGAAGATCGTTTCGGTCAGGCGCTGCGCACTCCGGCAGCCGAAAATCAGGCGCAGCCGGCCGTGGTCGTTTCCGAGCCTGTGACGTTGCCCAGCCCCGAGGCCACAGCACGTTCCATCACGCTTCTCTTCAGCGGGGATACCCAGGGCGTGGTTTATGCCCAGCCAGGGGGATTCGGCCCGGTCGGCGGCCTTGCCCGGCGTCCGCCCATCCTCAGTCATTTTCGGGCGGAAGACCCCGGCACCGTTGTGTTCGATGCCGGGGACGCTTTTGTCTCAGGATTTGCCAAAGCCGAGGCGATCAATAAAGTGCTGGTCCGCGCCATGAACCATATGCGTTACGATGCCATGGGGCTCGGTCCATATGATCTGGCCATTGGCGAGGTACTGCTGCGGGAGCTTGTCAGCATCGCGTCATTTCCCATGATCTGTTCAAATCTGCAGTTCCAGAAGGGCGTGGAGCCGTGGATCAAGCCCTATGTCCTGATCAAACGCGATCAGGTCAGGATCGCGCTCATAAGCCTATTGCCGCCAGCGCCGGGAGCGAGGATCACGAGCGCGAAACTCATCCCGCCCAGGCAAGCCTTGCAGGCTATACTGCCGGAACTCAGGAGCAAGGCCGATTGCATTGTGCTTCTGACGCAATTTGGCACCGAGGAAATATCAGCGTTGCTGGGCGATGAAGGTGCCGTGCATGTGATCCTTGGCGACGGCAATGGGAAATCGGACGAAAACCTTGCATACCTTCCGGCAGTGCCCAAGGGGCTTGGTTTTGGACTCGTCCGCTTGGAAAAAGCGGATGACGGCGGCTTTCGTCCTGTTGAGAGCCTGCCCGTGCTCCTAGGTACCGCTTCGGACGATCATGTGCTTCAGATTATGGAAGAACTCAAATAGGTTAAAAAAGCGCTTGCTTTTTCAAAAGGGTTTGGGCAGTAACCGTTTTCGCGTTGTGGGGCTGTAGCTCAGCTGGGAGAGCGCTTGAATGGCATTCAAGAGGTCCGCGGTTCGATCCCGCGTAGCTCCACCACTTAAATACCTAAAATTCCTATTGAATGCCGAAACGGAAAGCCGTCAGAAATGACGGCTTTTCGTTTTATGTCTTGCATATCTCCGGAACGTATTCGTTACCCCAGCCAAAGATTCCCCCGTCCTCTGGGAGCACCTGATAGCCACGCGCAGCGATGTCCCCCCCACTGTCGCGTCGGTCCCGCAGTTGTGAAGAGCGGTCCTGCGGTGGATGTCTTTCCACGGAATGAGATTCTCGTTCACTTTCGTCATTGCTGCATCACGAAGGCCATGATGGGTTTCTTTTCTTGGCGAATGAGGCGCGTTCCATTCCAGGGCTGTGAATCGGCATGGAATAATGACCCACTGAGCGCAGTAATCGGCATCGAAAATTGACCCACCCCGGCAAGCCCTCCAAGGTCGTTCGACTGAACGACTTTGAGGGGGACGAGGAGATGCT